>Ga0206094_100163_pt1 | contig 9169 bp, 10 predicted proteins | sample S3v_513CmetaT_FD_197216 | JGI IMG/M metagenome (GOLD analysis project Ga0206094, IMG submission 197216) | Metatranscriptome of soil microbial communities from Anza Borrego desert, Southern California, United States - S3+v_5-13C (Metagenome... | ecosystem: Environmental > Terrestrial > Soil >... | reverse complement strand
CTCGAAATCCGGCCTTTCTGGAGTAACAGCCTCGGGCATAGCGTCCCAATCCGGGCACAAAAGGGGCAGTCGATTTGAAATTTGAGCTGTAAAAATGGCTTCATGGTTTTCAAACAGCGCGTCGGCTTTAGGAACGCGGTTTATACACCTTCAAGGCGTAAGGTCTTGCCCTTTCGGGGCGCCCAATTCTAGTTAGGCTGGGGGAGAGTCGGATGAACGAAGAGAAAATTCCGCTCACCGAATCACTGGGCATGTTTAATACATACTCAGTCGAAGTCCGATCTAAGATCGATGCTTTGGTAAGACAAGTTCTTTTCCTAAGCGGCGGCGTTCAGGCAATCACTATCGGTGCATTTCTGAACGGAATACCGCCGCAATTCCCATCGGAAGCTATCTCGCTTCTGAAAAACGGATGGTTGCTCTTGTCGGCAAGCATAGTCTTTTCACTCTTGTTTATGCTCGGGCAGGTTTTTGCGATGATCGCTGTCGGCTTGAAGTTCTCTGCCAAGCTTAGGAACAGCCGGGCCGGCGCTGAAATTATGAACGCGCCTATGCCACTGAGGGTGTTCAACTGGGTTGTTGGGCTTTCTGCATTCCTTGCCTGCGCTGGCGGTGTCGTCGCCCTATCAAAAGCAGCAATGTCGCTGATAGGTGCATAACTTACCTGCAAGGATTGCAGCCCATGTAGGATGGGTAGAGCCAAGCGAAACCCATCATTCCAGAGTCGTGATACGTCATGGACGTTTTTTATGGATATCAGTCCGCATAGCACGTGTAGGATGCCGTGACGCAGGAACCGCATCGTTCAAATTCGCGATCGATGCGCCTCCTACGTCGGCACATCCTACGCGGGCTCCGGGTAACTGGTGCTCTTATCTTACGAATCTTACGAGATCCAACCCAGCAATAGTGGCGCTTGACAATACTAACGCCTCTCGTCAGCATTGTTGTCATGATCGAATCGTTCAAATGCCGCGAAACGGAGGCCCTGTTCAGAGGTGAGCGAGTTCCACGTTTCGTCAATATCGAACGAGTGGCGCTCCGAAAACTGACGCAGCTTGATGTCGCGGGGCGCTTGGAGGACCTGAGAGTACCTCCCCAAAATCGGCTGGAAGCCTTGAAAGGTGACCGAAAGGATCAGTGGAGCATTCGCATTAACGACCAGTGGCGCGTTTGTTTCCGCTTTGAGAGCGGCAAGGCTTTCGACGTCGAGATAGTCGATTACCATTGAGAGGATACTTATGCGCGATATTGCTCCTGTTTCTCCCGGCGAACTGCTCCTCGAAGAGTTCCTGAATCCGATGGGTATCACCCAGTACAGGTTGGCGAAGGAGATCGGCGTGTCCCAACGCCGCATCGGAGAAATAGTCGCTGGAAAACGCTCCGTTACCGCGGATACCGATCTTCGATTGTGTCGTTTTTTCGGCTTGTCCGATGGTTATTGGCTCCGCGCCCAAGCTCATTACGACACTATGATCGCGCGCGAGACGATGGCCGAAACCCTCGCACATATTCGGCCTTGGGCTGAAACGCACCCGGATTCATAATTCGGTCTGACGCTTCCCTCAACCTGACCGCCCAACAGACCGCGTAGGACGCATTAGCGTTGACGTAATGCGCCGAATGGAACGTCTGCATACGGTGCACGATATTTCGCCCTTGGCTCACTCCCCAACCAACCACTCCACCCGCCACGTCCCTTGGCCATCCACCGCCAGTTTTTCCCACAGCCAAGGCAACAGACTGCGCAGTTCCTCTTCCAGTTTCCAGGGCGGGTTGATGATGACCATGCCGCTGCCGTTCAGGCGGAGGGTTTCGTCAGGGTCGAGTATCGAGAATTCCGCGACCAACACCTTGCGGATGCCGGATTTCTTGAAACGGCGTAGAAAATCGTCCGCCGTGGCGCGATCCTGGATCGGATACCAGACTGCAAAAATACCGGTCGCCCAACGCCGATAAGCCTCCTTCACGGCGTCCAGCAGACGCCGCCACTCGTCTTTGAGCTCAAAGGCCGGATCGATCAGCACCAGGCCCCGCCGTTCGGAAGGCGGCAGCAACGCCTTGAGCGCCTGATAGGCGTCGAGATGATGGATCTTGACTTGCTTGTCGCCGGCGAATTCCTCGCCGAGTACCTTGACTTCGTTGGGATGAAGTTCGGAAAGCGTCATCCGATCGCCTGGGCGCAGGTAGTACCGGACGATATGGGGAGAGCCGGGATAAAAGCGCAGTTTGCCGTCGGAATTCAAAGCGCGCACGGCTCCGAGATAGTTCAGGATCGCCTCGGGCGCGTCTTTAACCTCCCACAATGGACCGATACCGGTTTTGTACTCGCGATTCTTGCGGGCTATCGCCGAGCCGAGATCGTAACGCCCGGCCGCGGCATGGGTGTCCAGATAGAAAAACGGCTTTTCCTTGCGCAGCAGCGAGCGAACTAGCAGGGTCAAAACCAGATGTTTGAATACATCGGCATGATTGCCGGCGTGAAAGCCGTGGCGGTAGCTCAGCATGGATTACGACGTTTAATGGGAAGACGGGCTCTCGGTCGGAGACTGATCAGAAATTCGGCTTTTTCTTGGCCGAGTTGTAACGTTCGATGCTGCTGGTGATTTCCTGCTTCGCTTCCTCGCCGTCGTACCAGCCGTCGATCTTGACCCATTTGCCGGGTTCCAGGTCCTTATAGTGCTCGAAGAAGTGTGCGATTTGGGCGAGCAGACTGTCGGGAATGTCGCGGAAGGAGTTGACCTTGCTGTAAAGCGGGGTCAATTTGTCGTGGGGAACCGCGATAATCTTGCAGTCGCCGCCGGCTTCGTCGGTCATTTTCAATAGACCGATCGGCCGGCAGCGAACCACCGATCCGCTCAATAGTTTCCAGGGAGCGACCACCAGCACGTCCACGGGGTCGCCGTCTTCCGACAAAGTGTGCGGAACGTAACCGTAATTGCAGGGATATTGCATCGCCGTGCCCATGAAGCGGTCGACGAAAAGCGCTCCGGTTTCTTTATCGATCTCATACTTCACCGGATCGCTGTACGCCGGGATTTCGATGACCACGTTGATGTCGTTCGGAACGCTCTTGCCGGAACTGACTTTCATCAAAGACATGGGGTCGGATACTCCTTTAGCTGAGGTAAAACTGCGGGATTATAGCAATGTTTGCTGGTCGGCCGGTTGGTAAGGAACTGTGGACGATATGATGCGACATTCCCGGCAAGATCAGCCATCAAATAGGCTATTTCCTGGATGAGGTCTAATTTTTGGGCATAAAACCGTGAACCCTTTGCTTTTTAAAGCTCACCCTTTACTGTATCTTTCAGCCGATCTCTTACTCCGCCCGTCCGCGTACTCGGTCGACGATTTTTCCAGGCTGGTCCTGATTTACCTCATCATCAATCTTCCGTGGATGGCGGCATTGCGGTTCGCGGTGCGACGAACGGTCGGAATCCGCCTGACGCTCCCCCGCGCTTACGGCCTCGCCTTGCCGTCCGCCGTGGTTTACGCGCCGCTGATGCTCACGGTGTCGAGCGACATACTGGCGCATGCATTTCGCCTGGAAGAACGGTATATCCTGATTTTTGTAATCGCGGTGGCATCACAGATGCTCGGTGCTCTTTACGGCTTTGGCGTCCGCTTCGATCGGACTGGACGACCGATCGGCATTCGCGCCGGCCTCGTCGTCTCCTTGTTTCTTCTGTTAGCATCGATTCCGTTTAGCTTTCTGCTGCTCGGGCTGAATGCGGTTTTCCGGGTGATTTGAGACTGCGCCGGATGCCCATTGACTTTTGCCGCAAAAATTTGGTCGGTCTATCCCATTACCCTATAATGGCGGGCTTTTAGGCCCGCTCGTAATCACCGTTTTTAAGGAAGGTCATACTGTGAGCAACAACTTTATCTTTACTTCCGAATCCGTTTCCGAAGGCCATCCGGACAAGATCGCCGATCAAGTCTCCGATGCCGTTCTGGACGAAATGCTGAGACAAGACCCGAGGGCCAGAGTGGCCGTCGAAACCTTGGTCAAGACCGGAATGGTGATTTTGGCGGGCGAAGTTACCACATCGGCCTGGGTGGATACCGAGACGCTGGTACGCCAGGTCGTGCGCGAAATCGGCTACGACGATCCGTCGATCGGGTTCGACTGGGAAAGCTGCGCGGTGCTCACGGCCATCGGTAAACAGTCGCCCGACATCGCCATGGGCGTCGACGAATCCGACGACCACGAACAAGGAGCCGGCGATCAGGGCCTGATGTTCGGTTACGCGTCCAACGAGACCGATGTGTTGATGCCGGCTCCCATCACTTACGCCCACCGGCTGGTGCAGCGCCAGGCGGAAGTGAGAAAAAAGAAATTTCTGCCCTGGCTGCGTCCTGACGCCAAGAGCCAGGTGACCTTCCGCTACGAGGACAACAAGCCGGTCGCCATCGATGCCGTGGTTCTGTCCACCCAACACTCACCGGATATCGATCCGAAAATCCTGCGTGAGGCGGTGATGGACGAAATTATCCTCCACGTCCTTCCGAAAGAATGGCTGCACAAGGACACCAAGTACTTCATCAACCCCACCGGCAAGTTCGTCATCGGCGGTCCGGTCGGCGACTGCGGACTGACCGGCCGCAAGATCATCGTCGATTCCTACGGCGGCATGGCACGGCACGGCGGCGGCGCATTCAGCGGCAAGGACCCGTCCAAGGTGGACCGCTCGGCGGCATACATGGGCCGCTACGTGGCCAAGAACATCGTGGCCGCCGGCTTGGCCGAACGCTGCGAAATTCAGGTGTCCTATGCCATCGGGGTGGCCGAGCCGACCTCCATCAGCGTCAATACCTTCGGGACGGGCGTCATTGCCGAGGAACGCCTGGTGCAACTGGTGCGCGAGTATTTCGATCTGCGGCCGAAAGGGCTGATCCGCATGCTGGATCTTCTGCAGCCGATTTATCGTCCCACGGCCGCTTACGGACATTTCGGCCGTACCGAGGACACGTTTACCTGGGAAAAGACCGACAAGGCCGAGGCGCTGCGCGAAGCGGCCGGCTTATCCGCTCTGTAATGTTTTACCCGGCCGCCGGGTGAGGCGGTGTTGTGCAGGCTGAGGAGCGCTGCGACGGGACATCCGCCAGGCTCGGTCGGCGCAACTGTTATGTCAACGGCGCTCGGTTCATCTCCGCTGGTCGGGACACCTGACCAGTGTTTGTGGCCGGTGGAGAAATTCACGCAATGAGGAGCATGAAACATGAACGCTGTCGTAAATCCTGATTCATCCAACGATTACCGCGTCGCCGATATTTCCCTGGCCGACTGGGGCCGCAAGGAAATCGCCATCGCCGAAACCGAAATGCCGGGCCTGATGGCGGTGCGCGAGGAGTATCGCGCACTGCAACCGCTCAAGGGCGCCCGCGTCGCCGGCAGTCTGCACATGACCATTCAGACCGCCGTATTGATCGAGACCTTGGTCGCCCTGGGCGCGGAAGTGCGCTGGGCGTCCTGCAATATCTTCTCCACTCAGGACCACGCCGCTGCGGGCATCGCCGCCGCCGGCATCCCGGTGTTCGCCTACAAGGGCGAATCCCTGGAAGAATACTGGGATTTCACTCACCGCATCTTCGAATGGCATGACGGCGGCACGCCGAACATGATCCTCGACGACGGCGGTGACGCGACGCTGCTGATCACGCTGGGTTCGCGCGCCGAAAAGAACCCGTCGCTCCTGGACAAGCCGACGTGCGAAGAGGAAGAGGTGCTGTTCGCCGCCATCAAGAAGCGTCTGGCTTCCCAGCCGGGCTGGTATTCGAAAGTGCTCGCCAACATCAAGGGCGTCACCGAGGAAACCACCACCGGCGTACACCGCCTGTACCTGATGGAGCAGGAAGGCCGCTTGCCGTTCCCGGCGATCAACGTCAATGATTCGGTGACCAAGTCCAAGTTCGACAATTTGTACGGCTGCCGCGAATCGCTGGTGGACGGCATCAAGCGCGCCACCGACGTGATGATCGCCGGCAAGATCTGCGTCGTTCTCGGCTACGGCGACGTGGGCAAGGGCTGCGCCCAAGCATTCCGCGGCCTCGGCGCCACCGTTTGGGTCACCGAAATCGATCCGATCTGCGCCTTGCAGGCGGCGATGGAAGGCTACCGCGTGGTCACCATGGACGACGCGTGCGACAAGGGCGACATCTTCGTCACCGCCACCGGCAACGTTGGCGTCATCAGCCATGATCACATGGCAAAGATGAAGAACAACGCCATCGTCTGCAACATCGGCCATTTCGACTCGGAAATCGAGGTCGCGAGTCTCAGGAAGTACACCTGGGAAAACATCAAGCCGCAGGTCGACCACGTCATCTTTCCGGACGGCAAGCGCATCATCCTGCTGGCCGAAGGGCGCTTGGTGAACCTCGGCTGCGCCACGGGTCATCCGAGCTTCGTCATGTCGAACTCGTTCACCAACCAGACCTTGGCCCAGATCGAGCTGTTCTGCCATGGCAACAAGTACCAGAACAAGGTTTATGTGCTGCCGAAACATCTGGACGAGCACGTGGCGCGCCTGCATCTCAAGAAGATCGGCGCACAGCTCACGCAGTTGACGCCGGAACAGGCGGCGTACATCGGCGTACCGGTGGACGGTCCGTACAAACCGGATCATTACCGGTATTGATCCTGCGAGGCAGCAAATAGGGTAGAAAACCGTTTGCCCTACGCTTACCGTTCTGACCACGAAGAAATCCTGCCTTGTGCAGGATTTCTTCTATCTGAGATACGATGACTCCCATGGAATCGCAAAAAAAATATCCGAGAATCTTCAGCCTGGAATTCTTCCCGCCGAAGAATCATGAAGCGGAAGACGCTTTCCGCACGAACCTGGCGAAACTGGCCGCGCTCAAGCCGAAATTCTGTTCGGTGACGTTCGGCGCGGGCGGAACGACGCGGGAGAAGACCTTCGAGACGGTGGTCGAAATCCAGCGGAATACCGGCATCGAGGCGGCTCCTCATATTTCCTGCATCGCCTCTACCAAGACCAGCGTGCGGGAAGTTTTGGAGGCTTATAAAAACCAGGGCATCCGGCATATCGTCGCGCTGCGCGGGGACATGCCCTCCGGCATGCTGTCACCGGGAGAATTCCGTTACGCCAACGAACTGGTGGAATTCATCCGTCGGGAAACGGGCGATCACTTCCACATCGAAGTGGCGGCCTACCCGGAAATGCATCCCCAGGCGGCCAGCATGGAGGCCGATTTGCGCAACTTCAAGCGCAAGGTCAAGGCCGGCGCCGACAGCGCCATTACCCAGTATTTTTACAATCCCGAAGCCTATTTCCGCTTCGTCGACGATTGCGAAAAAATGGGCATCGACATTCCCATCGTGCCCGGCATCATGCCGATCTCCAATTACACGCAACTGGCCCGGTTTTCCGACGCCTGCGGAGCGGATATCCCGCGTTGGATACGGAAGCGGCTCGAGGTGTTCGGCGATGACCGCAAATCGATCCGCGCGTTTGGTCTAGAAGTGGTGACCGACCTGTGCCGACGGCTGTTGGAGCAGGGCGCGCCAGGACTGCATTTCTACACGCTGAATCGTGCCGAGGCGGTGTTTGGGATTTGGAGGAATCTGGGGGTTGCGGCGGACTGAGCCTCACGCCCACAGATCCGCCAGCGAGAAGGTGATAGCGTCGAAGGGCGGAACCTTGACCGGATCGTCGTCCTTGAGCGTCGCGATGAGCAACCAGCCTTCCTCGCGCAACGCGAAGGCTTCCAGGGTATGTACCAGAGGGTCGACCAGCCAGGCGTAGGAAACCCCGTAACGGGCGTACAATGGCAGCTTTCGGGCACGGTCCTTCTGCTCGGTCGAGGGCGAAAGAATTTCGCACACCCAGTCCGGTACCACTTCGAAACGGTGGTCTTCGGGCAGCGTCGGCATCCGTTCCCGCCGCCAGCCGGCAAGATCGGGCACGGCGACTTCGGTGTCACGAACGAAGTGGACTTCCGGTTCCACCAGGATCCACCACCCGCCGGGGCCGCCGTCGCCGTAGCGGAATGGCCCACCGATTTTGCTCTGCAGACCGGACTCCGCCGCGGCGTGGCGCCCGGCGGGGCGGGGCTGGGTATACAGCTCGCCGTCGAGCACTTCGCCCACCAGGTTTTCCGGCAGCGCGAGCAAGCGTTCGTAAGGATTCGGAGTCATCAGAGTATGAGGCCGGCTCACGACTGTATCTCCTATGCGATCAACGCCATTTTCACTTGATTCCTGTATTCGACCATGAACAACCACGACTGGTCCAGCCGCGACCTCGCCGTCCTCTGGCACCCCTGCACTCAGATGAAGGACCACGAAGCCCTGCCGCCGATACCGATCAAGCGCGGGCAGGGGGTGTGGCTGGAAGACTTCGCAGGCAACCGTTATCTCGACGCCATCAGCTCCTGGTGGGTGAATCTGTTCGGCCACGGCCACCCTTACATCAAGGCCGCGCTCAAGGATCAGCTCGAATCGCTGGAACACGTAATCCTGGCCGGATTCACGCACGAACCGGCGGTGCGGCTGGCCGAACGGCTGATCGGCCTTGCGCCAAAAGGACTATCCCGCTGTTTCTATGCCGACAACGGCTCGTCCGCGGTCGAGGTGGCGCTCAAAATGAGCTTCCATTTCTGGCGGAATGCCGGAAAACCGGAGAAGACCCGCTTCATCGCCTTGAGCAACAGCTATCATGGCGAGACCCTTGGCGCCTTGGCCGTCGGCGACGTGGCGCTTTACAAGAAAATTTACGAGCCGCTCTTGCTGAAACCCATCACCGTCGAGAGTCCCGACTGTCATTACCGGGAGCCGGGCGAAACCTGGGCGGATTATTCCCGACGGAAATTCGCCGAGATGGAACGGACACTCGCGGCTCACGCGGCGGAGGCCTGCGCGGTCATCGTCGAGCCCCTGGTTCAATGCGCGGGCGGCATGCGCATGTACGACCCCGTTTATCTGAAGCTCTTGCGGGAGTCCTGCGACCGCCACGGCGTGCACCTGATCGCCGACGAGATCGCCGTCGGCTTCGGACGTACCGGCACTTTCTTCGCCTGCGAGCAGGCGGATATCCGGCCGGATTTCATGTGTCTGTCTAAAGGGCTGACGGGCGGGTACCTGCCGCTGTCCTGCGTGCTGACCACCGAGGCGGTCTACGCCGCCTTTTACGATGAATAT
>Ga0206094_100161_pt1 | contig 9349 bp, 8 predicted proteins | sample S3v_513CmetaT_FD_197216 | JGI IMG/M metagenome (GOLD analysis project Ga0206094, IMG submission 197216) | Metatranscriptome of soil microbial communities from Anza Borrego desert, Southern California, United States - S3+v_5-13C (Metagenome... | ecosystem: Environmental > Terrestrial > Soil > Desert... | reverse complement strand
TGGTAACCTTGATTTCTTCTTCATCCTGGACGATGGCGGCGGTTTCGACCGCGTACCTTAACTTCTCGGCCGTGAATTCTGCTTGCTCGGCATCGCTATCCGGCAGGACGATGGCAAATTCCTCACCCCCGTAGCGGCTGAAAATATCGCTGTTTCGCAGATGGGTTTTCACTGTGTTGGCGACGTGCAGCAGGACCAGGTCACCGGTCTGGTGACCATAGGTATCGTTGATGCGCTTGAAGTGATCGATATCGAACAGAATGATGGCGAATTTCGTCGGAAATAACTGGCTGTAACTGCATTTTTGTTCGAGATAGTCCAGAAAGAATTTTTTATTGAGGATCTGCAGCACGGGATCGAGCATTGCGAGCTTGTGCAATTCCTCGTGGTAAGCGAGTTCCAGACTATTGTTGGCGATGAATTTGAAAAGGGTGTTTCCGAAAGTGATCAGATCCTGGTCGCGTAAGACGCATAGCATCTGTTTTTCCATATTGACGAGAGTTCCGTTCTTGCTGTTTTGGTCCTCGATGATGAATTCCGATCCCCGCTTTCTGATGACAGCATGTTTCCGGGATACGGAACTCTCGTCGATTTGGGCGTCTGCGCTTTTGGATCGGCCGATGACCATTTCGTCTTTATTCAGAACGATCCGTTTCCCCACATGGGGACCTCTAATCATGATCAGGCAAGCCACCAACTCGTTTCGGCCGCTTTTTCTTTCGGACCATTGTGTGGCGGATGGCCTCGTTGTTTCATCTGGCGATGTCTCGTTTCCCATATTTTCTCCCGGGAAGATAGCGGACTTTTGCGTCGGCATTTTTTAAAGGATAGGAGTTTATCGGCGGATCGGGCGGGTAACGTTGGTGGGGCCTCGGCTTGCCCGTCCGAAAGCCAAATGTGAAAATACCCAATCCATTCGGATCGGCGCCCGCGATTGATGACCGATACCGGTGTTCCCAGTTGGATTTTAGCCGGAGCGTTATGAACGTTCCGTTTTTTCTTTAGAGAGCCATCGCCTATGAACGAACTCTGGATTGCGCCTTCGATTTTGTCCGCCGATTTTGCCCGCCTCGGCGAGGAAGTGGTAAACGTTCTGAACGCCGGCGCGGACATCGTCCATTTCGACGTGATGGACAACCATTACGTCCCCAACTTGACCATTGGCCCTCTGGTGTGTGAAGCGCTGCGCAAGCATGGTGTCACCGCGCCCATCGACGTGCATCTGATGGTCAAGCCGGTGGACCGCATCATTCCCGATTTCGCCAAGGCCGGAGCAAGTTACATCACGTTTCATCCGGAAGCTTCCGAACACGTGGACCGCAGCCTTCAGCTGATCAAGGACTCGGGCTGCAAAGCGGGGCTGGTGTTCAACCCGGCAACGCCGCTCAATTATCTGGACCACGTGATGGACAAGCTCGACATGATTCTGCTCATGTCCGTCAACCCCGGTTTCGGCGGCCAGTCTTTCATTCCCTATGTGCTGGACAAACTGCGCGAGACCAAGCGGCGCATCGAGGCCAGCGGGCGCAACATCCGGCTGGAAATCGACGGCGGCGTCAAGGTGGACAATATCCGCGAGATCACCGCGGCCGGGGCCGATACCTTCGTGGCCGGATCGGCCATTTTCGGTGCCGGAAAGGACAGCGATCCGAACCGCTACGACTCGGTCGTGCGCGCATTGCGCGAGGAAATGGCCAAGGCCAGAGCCATTTAATAATGCTGGATCGCACGCCGGAGCTCATTGCTTTCGACCTGGACGGCACGCTCGTGGACAGTTCGCCGGATCTGGCTGCTGCCGTCGATGCCATGCTGGGCCGGCTGGGCTTGCCGCCGGCCGGGGAATCGCGGGTGAAAGGCTGGATCGGCAACGGCGTCGACATGCTGGTGAAGCGCGCGCTGACCGGAGAAATGTGGCCTCAAGGCGAGCCGGCGCGATTCGCCGAGGCCTTGCCGATGTTCATGGATCTGTACGAGGCGAACGTCTGCAATCGCAGTCGCTTGTTTCCGGGTGTTGCCGAAGGGCTGAAACTGCTCAAGGCGGCGGGTTTCCGCCTGGCGTGCGTCACCAATAAGCATTCGAGGTTCACCCGTCCGCTGCTGGATCGGTTGGGCGTACTGCACGATATGGAGTTCGTCGGTTGCGGCGATCAATTCGAAAAGCATAAGCCGGACCCTTATCCCTTGCTGAAGACCGCCGAATTTTTCGCAGTCGAGCCTTCCCGCGGTTTGATGGTCGGCGATTCCGCGAATGACGTGAAAGCCGCGCGGGCGGCTGGGTTCATGGTCGTCTGTGTGCCTTATGGCTATCATGGCGGCAACGGCGTCGAGTGTCTGGAGCCGGATGCCGTCGTTTCGTCTCTGGCCGAGTTGCCCGCATTGTTTAAGCAAGCCGCGTGAGCATCATGCATCGACCTATTCTGAAAGAGCGATGGCGTCACTGAACCAGCCTCAAACGTAAACCGGGTTGGGCCGGAAGGCCTTAACCCGAGGAATGGCTTATTGGGTTACGCTTCGCGAACCCGCCCTATCTGGATGGACAAGACATCATGACGCCCGAACGATTTCAGCAGTACGCCGATCAAGGCTACAACCGCATTCCGCTGGCCCGCGAGGTCCTGGCGGATCTCGATACGCCCCTGAGCGCCTATCTCAAGCTGGCCGACGCGCCTTATTCCTACCTGTTCGAATCCGTGCACGGGGGCGAGCAGTGGGGGCGTTATTCCATTATCGGTCTTCCGTGCCGCACCGTGATCCGGGTATGCGGTTCGGAAATCATGGTCGAGAGGGACGGACGCATCGTCGAAGCGAATCGCGTCGATAATCCCCTGGACTGGATTCGCCGCTACGGCGCACGCTTCAAAGTTCCGCAGATCGAAGGCTTGCCGCGTTTCACCGGCGGGCTGGTCGGCTATTTCGGCTACGAGACGATTCATTACATCGAACCCCAGTTGCACTGCGAAAAACCCGATCCGATCGGGGTACCGGACATTTTGTTGATGGTGTCCGAGGATGTGCTGGTATTCGATAACCTGTCCGGCAAGCTGCTGGTTCTGACTCATGCCGATCCCTCCGAGGCGAACGCCTACCATCAGGCGCAGGACCGGCTGGAAACGCTGATCCAGGGGCTTCGGCAAAACCGTTTGCCGGCGAATCGGGGGCAGGGGACGCAAAGACGGGTCGATGAAAGCGACTTCGTCTCCGGCTTCACCCAGGAGGGTTTCGAAAACGCGGTGCGAAGGGTGAAGGAATACATCGTCGAAGGGGATGTGATGCAGGTGGTTCTTTCCCAACGCTTGTCGATTCCGTACTCCGCCTCGCCCATGGATTTATACCGTGCCTTGCGCTGTCTGAATCCCTCGCCTTACATGTTTCACCTGAATCTCGGGGATTTTCACGTCGTCGGTTCTTCGCCGGAAATCCTGGTGCGCGTCGAGGACGAAACCGTTACCGTCCGGCCGATCGCCGGCACCCGGCGGCGCGGCAAGACCCACGAAGAGGATCTGGCCCTGGAGCGGGAGCTTTTGGCCGACCCCAAGGAAATCGCCGAGCACCTGATGCTGATAGATCTCGGCCGCAACGACACCGGGCGGGTGGCGGAGACCGGCAGCGTTCGCGTTACCGACAAGATGATCATCGAACGTTATTCCCACGTCATGCACATCGTATCCAACGTCACCGGCCGATTGGCCAAGGGCAAGGACGCTTACGACGTGCTGGCCGCGACATTTCCCGCCGGCACCGTCAGCGGCGCGCCCAAGATCAGGGCCATGGAAATCATCGCCGAGCTGGAGCCGGTCAAGCGCGGAGTCTATTCCGGCGCCGTGGGCTACATCGGCTGGTCGGGAAACCTGGATACGGCCATCGCCATCCGCACCGCCGTCATCAGGGACGGCACCCTGCATATCCAGGCGGGAGCGGGCGTGGTGTACGATTCCGTTCCCCGAAACGAGTGGGAGGAAACGCTTAACAAGGGGCGTGCGGTATTTCGTGCGGTCGCCATGGCGGAAGCCGGGATCGAAGGAGGGCGGAGCTTATGAGCGCTCGCGTATTGATGATCGATAACTACGATTCGTTCACCTACAACCTGGTACAGTACCTGGCGGAATTGGGCGCCGACGTGGAAGTGGTGCGCAACGACCAGATCGACGTTGAGGAAATCGAAACGTTCGCCCCGGACAAGATCGTCATTTCGCCGGGACCGTGCACGCCGAAAGAGGCGGGCATCTCGGTGGACGCCATCCGCCAGTACGCGGGCAAATATCCCATTTTGGGCGTCTGCCTCGGCCATCAGAGCATCGGCTACGCGTTCGGCGGCAATATCATTCACGCCAAGAGCATCATGCACGGCAAATGCTCGATGGTGCATCACCGGAATACGGGGGTATTTCGCGGGTTGAACAATCCGTTCCAGGCGACCCGGTATCATTCCCTGGTCATCGAGCAGGAAACGCTTCCCGAGTGCCTGGAAGTCACCGCCTGGACCGAGGACCGGGACGGCAAGATCGAGGAAATCATGGGCGTCAGGCACAAGCAGCTCGCCATAGAGGGCGTGCAATTCCATCCGGAGTCCATCCTGACGGAGCAGGGCCACGACCTGCTGCGAAATTTTCTGAATCAGTAAGGATTCGCGATGGAAATGCCTGTCGTCCTGCAGACTCTGTTGGATAAGAAAAATCTCGGCGCGTCGCAGATGCGCAAGGTGATGCGCACCATCATGAGCGGCGGCGCCACGCCGGCGCAGATTGGAGCCTTTTTGGTCGCGCTTCGCGCCAAGGGCGAAAGCGTGGAGGAAGTGGTGGCGGCGGCCAAGGTGCTGCGGGAGATGGCCACCAAGGTTCCGGTGAGGGGCGATCATCTCATCGACACCTGCGGCACCGGCGGCGACGCCAACCACACGTTCAACATCAGCACCACGGCGGCATTCGTGGTAGCGGCGGCCGGCGGCAAGGTGGCCAAGCACGGCAATCGCTCGGTTTCCAGCCGTTCGGGCAGCGCCGACGTGCTGGAGGCGGCGGGCATCAATCTCGATTTGACGCCGGACCAGGTCAAGGCCTGTATCGACCGGATCGGCCTGGGATTCCTCTTTGCCCAGCGCCATCACGGCGCCATGAAGTACGCCATCGGCCCGCGGCGGGAAATCGGCGTGCGGACCTTGTTCAATCTGCTCGGACCGCTTACCAATCCGGCCGGCGCGCCCAATCAGCTGGTCGGCGTTTTTTCCGACGTCTGGGTGGAGCCGCTCGCGGAAGTGCTGCGGCAGCTCGGCAGCAAGCATGTGCTCGTGGTGCATGCCGAGGACGGGCTGGACGAAATCAGCATCGGCGCGCCCACTCACGTCGCGGAACTCAAGGACGGTCAGATCACGACCTATAGGCTGACGCCGGAACAATTCGGCATCAAGCGAGCTCCCTTGAGAAAGCTGACGGTCGATACCGCTGCCGCGAGTCTGAAGATGATGCTGAGCGTGCTCGACAAGGAACCGGGTCCGGCTCGGGACATTACCGTTCTCAATGCGGGCGCGGCGATTTATGCGGCCAATCTGGTGGACAGCCTGGAGGCGGGCGTCGAGCGTGCGAAAGCGGTCATCGACGACGGTTCTGCCCGACGGAAGCTGGACGCCTTGATCGAATTCAGCCAATCCATAGCCACTCATGAATAATCCCCCCGACATCCTGCAAAAGATTCTGGCCCGCAAAGCGGAAGAAGTTACCGAGCGCCGTTTGCGCACGCCGCTGGAGGACGTCCGGCGACAGGCACAGGATGCCGATGCGCCCCGCGGTTTCGTACGGGCCTTGCGGACTAGGATCGAAGACGGCGCGGCCGCCGTCATTGCCGAAATCAAGAAGGCTTCGCCCAGCAAGGGCGTGATGCGGCCGGATTTCCGCCCGGCGGACATCGCCCGGAGCTATGCCGCTCACGGCGCGGCTTGCCTTTCGGTGCTGACCGACCGGGATTTTTTTCAAGGCTCAGAGGAGTACCTGAAAGAGGCCAGAAGCGTTTGTTCGCTGCCGGTGCTGCGGAAGGATTTCATGATCGATCCGTACCAGGTGTTCGAGGCCCGCGCGATCGGGGCGGATTGCATTCTGCTGATTGCCGCCGCCTTGAGCGATGCGGCCATGCGCGAACTCGCGGATGTCGCCGTCGACCTCGGCATGGACGTGCTGGTTGAGGTACACGATGCCTCCGAATTGGAACGCGCTTTGCGCCTCGATCTGCCGCTCGTCGGCATCAACAATCGGAATCTCCGCACCTTCGAGACCCGTCTCGACACGACGCTCGACCTGCTGGAACTGATTCCCCCAGGCCGCTTGGTCGTGACCGAGAGCGGCATTCATACGCCGGAGGACGTGTCGCTGATGCGGCGTCACGGCGTCCACACCTTTTTGGTCGGCGAAGCGTTCATGACGGCGGAAGATCCGGGCGCTCGTTTACAGGCCTTGTTTGCTTCAAACTAAGGTGGATTCGGTGCCGCATCGTCCTGGGATGGTGTCGCAACGGTAGGTCGGGATGACGACCGAATCGCGGCAACCCCGAGGAAATGCTGGGTTTCGTTCCTGAGCCCGGTCGACGTGTTAAGCTCACGACATTAGCCCTCCGGGAGAGGGCAGGGGTGAGGGTAATCGAAAGATCGCTTTCTTTCCGTAATTTGCAGTAACACGGTTGTTGGACACTCATTCACCGAGCCCACCGAGGCATAGCCTTCATGCTTCCTCATCTCGACGATCTCGCGATTCTGGTTAAAGCGGTAGCCGAGGAAGAATTGCTGCCCCGGTTTTCGGGAACCGAACGCCGGTTCAAACCCGACGGCAGCGTCGTTACCGAAGCCGATTTCGCCGTGCAAAAGCGGCTGACTATTGAATTGCGCGAGCGTTATCCGGAATTTGAACTGCTGGGCGAAGAAATGGACGCTCAGCGGCAACAAGAACTGCTGGCGCAAAACGATAACGGGCTCTGGTGTCTGGATCCCCTGGACGGAACCAGCAACTTCGCCGCAGGTCTGCCTTTTTTCGGTATTTCGCTGGCTTTGCTCATCGAGCGCAAACCGGTCTTGGGGATCGTCTACGATCCTATCCGCAATGAATGCTTCACCGCGCAGCGCGATCATGGCGCCTGGCTGAACGGCGTCCGACTCAGGGTTCGCCCCACGGATCTGCCGCTGCGGCGCAGCTTGGCGGTGGTGGATTTTAAGCGCTTGGGGCCGCTGGCGGCGAAGCTGGCCGCCCGTCCCCCATACAGTTCGCAGCGCAATCTAGGTTCGGTGGCTTTGGAGTGGTGCTGGCTCGCAGTCGGCCGATTCCATGTATATCTGCACGGCAAACAAAAGCTCTGGGACTATGCCGCGGGCGCGCTGATCTTGTCCGAAGCCGGAGGCCATGCGGAGACCCTGCAAGGTGAGCCGATTTTCAGCCCGGAATTGCAGCCCCGTTCGGTGGTCGCTGCCGGCGATGCACGTCTGTTCGAGGAATGGAAGACCTGGCTGGTTGAACAGTCGAGCGGCGTCGATTCTCCCTGATCTTTTTCATGCGGCAGGACTTCCGTTTCCGGCCTGATGTCTCTCGGCCGCAGAGCCGATTGCGAAATCGCATTGTCCGTTTATCCCTCGATATGGTCCGATCGTCGCCGTGAGCCGGGATATCGGCGACATGCGGCGTTCGATGCCAGTGATATCCTATCGCAACCTTCAGCATAGAGAGATGGGGCGGAACGGAAGCCGAGTCGATGCCGATAACGACGCACCGCGAAATCGATGGCCCAGATATGGAGTGGTATGGGCATGTACCTTGCATAAACGGCTATTTTTTGGCCAGACGCGGAGGGGTTAATATCGTGAGTGATGCTGTTCTTGTACGCCAAGGCGCGCCATATTCGGATCGTCCGGTACACGCCGGCGATTTCAATCGCACAAGGGCCTTTAGTCAGCCCCTCGCTCAACTGCGCTTGCCGCTGCTCCTTCTTGTTGCCGGTTTTCTTCACGCCTGCGCTTGGTCGCCTTTCCGGCAGGAGGAGCCGAAAGCCCCTCCCGAGCCGCTGGTCGAAAACATCGAGGGCAACCGCTTTGCGTTGGGAAAAGACGACAGTGTCGTCGGACAACTGGCGACGGTAAAGATAGCGGAAGGGGATTCTCTTCCGGACGTGGCTCGACATTTCGGTCTGGGCCTGGAAGGGGTCGGTGAGGCCAATCCCGATATCGATCTATGGGCGCCGCAGCCGGGCAGTCGGGTTATATTGCCGATGCAGTTCACCCTTCCGGACGCCCCGCGCAAGGGCATAGTCGTCAATCTCGCCTCTATGCGCCTTTTTTATTTCCCGAAAAAGAAAGGCGGAGAGGTGGTCACCTATCCGGTCGGCATCGGCCGCGAAGGCCGTTCCACGCCGACCGGCGAAATGCTGGTCGAGCGGAAGACCAGTCATCCGACCTGGCACGTTCCGGAGTCCATTCGCAGGGATCACGAGAAGAAAGGCGATCCGCTTCCGGCGGTGGTGTCGCCTGGCCCCGACAATCCCCTGGGCGACTACGCCATGTATCTGAGCCGTCCGAGCTATTTGATTCACGGCACCAACAAACCGTATGGCATCGGACTTCGTGCGAGTAACGGCTGCGTCCGACTTTACCCGGAAAATATCGAAACGCTTTATCGGGAAGTGCCGGTCAAAACGCCCGTGCGCATCGTCAATCAGCCCTATTTGGTGGGGTGGCGCAACGGCGAACTTTATCTGGAGGCCCATAAGCCTCACGAGGAACTCAATGCAAAGCAGCTCAAGAAAAATCTGATGGCCGCGCTCAAGAAAATCGAAAAGAAGCAGGAGCGAAAGCTGGATTGGCCACGCATCGAGCAGATCGTGAGCGAGGCTCGGGGCATTCCGGTACCCATTTTCGAGAACAGCGAAAATCTCGCTCGGCTGGTGAGTCAAGCCGTGGCTCTGAAATATCCCGATGAGCTATACGGTCGGCCGAAAACGCCGGCGATGACCGATAGCGGCTGGTACATCACGGCGCTGGAATCCGGGGACGAATTGAGCGCTCAGCGTTTGGCGGCGGTTCTGAATCATCAGGGACCGCAGATTCCGGCCCGGGTGGTGGCCCTGGAGAACGGACGCTTCAAAGTCATCGCCGGCCCCTTCAAAGACAGCAAGGCGACCAAGGCGGCGGCGAAGCGGATGAAGATCGATCTGGATATCACGGGCGATATCGTGTCGCCGAAAGAGCGCGTGAGTCTCAAATAGCGTTTATCCCCGAGGCGGCATCCGAACGCCGGTAACGGCTGCCGCCTCGTCCCGGCGGCGTCGATCGCCTCGGGCGAGATGGTCCGATTTCAGGTCGTAGGTCGGCAATCCTTTGCCGACGACC
>Ga0206094_100160_pt1 | contig 9363 bp, 13 predicted proteins | sample S3v_513CmetaT_FD_197216 | JGI IMG/M metagenome (GOLD analysis project Ga0206094, IMG submission 197216) | Metatranscriptome of soil microbial communities from Anza Borrego desert, Southern California, United States - S3+v_5-13C (Metagenome... | ecosystem: Environmental > Terrestrial > Soil >... | reverse complement strand
TTTCAGCAAGCACAGATCAGCGCAAGTGATTGATCTACAGTGCTACAGGAATTAATTGGAAATTCATCATCAGGAGGAGGGATGAATTGTGTATCAAATTTCGATTGTCATCTTTGATGAGTTTACGGATATCGATTTTTTCTTAATGAGAGACATCCTGGGACGGACAAGAACAGACTGGAAGGTAAGAGTTCTTGGAACAAAAAGCACCCACACGTCTACGCTGGGTATGACGGTAAAAACCGATGGCCATGTATCAGAGGCAAATGCCTCTGACGTGGTTTTGTTTGTTAGTGGTTATAAGGGTGTGCCAGCCGCATTGGAAGATGAAGAATTCATGTCTTCCTTCAAATTGAATCCACAAAAACAACTCATCGGCTCGGTCTGCGCAGGTTCGTTCATTTTATCCCGACTTGGTTTATTGAAAGGTATCAAAGCGACAACGCATCCAGATGCTAAGCCGGGTCTTGTGGCTATGGGTGTCGATGTTCAAGACAAAGCGCTGGTAGTGGAAGGCAATATTGCTACGGCGGGCGGGTGCTTATCGGCGCTATATCTGACCGGGTGGTTGGCTGAACGTTTGTGTGATGAATCCAAGCGGCGCGAGATACATAGGCAGCTCGTTCCGGCAGGGCAGGCCCGCATTTTTGAGGAGCTCATTAAGTCATCCATTGAGGCTGCGAAGGTAAGCGAATCGCATAACACAATGCTCCAGCCGGCGTCAGGGCGCGACGCAGCCTTCCGCGGCTGAGCTTGGCGTTAGGCACCAAGAAGGTTTGGCCCCTGTCATGGCGGAACTGATCGAATTCGAGACTAAGCGGCTTCGTTTGCGGCAGTGGCGGGAAAGTGATCTTGAACCTTTTGCCGCCATCAATGCCGATCCGCAAGTGATGAAGTTCTTTCCCAAACCTTTGGAGCGTCGGGAGAGTGACGAGATGGCGGATAAGATCCGCTCGCTCATTGAACTGCGTGGCTGGGGATTCTGGGCTGTCGAGGTTAAAGGCGGTGAACCTTTTATCGGCTTCGTCGGACTGCATGTGCCAGCCCCGGCATTGCCATTCTCGCCGTGTGTAGAAGTTGGTTGGCGGCTTTCAGTAACCCACTGGGGCCGAGGGTACGCATCCGAGGCCGCCCATGGTGCGCTGCAGATAGCATTCCTGAGGCTCGGCCTGCCCGAGGTTGTTGCCTTCACCACCGTGGGCAATCGGCGGTCTCGCCGGGTCATGGAGCGTCTTGGCATGCAGTATAGCCGCGAATTCGAGCATCCGGACATGCATGATGACAGCATGCTCAGGCCCCATGTACTGTACAGGCTTCACGCTGCGTGCTTCAGGAAGGCCGCCAGCAGGCAAGAAATTGAAGAGAAAGGCAAAAGAGCCTAACTACCGCTTTCGGGCACCACCGGGGTCAGGTCTTCCACACACGCCCACACCCTGTCATCTCCCCCCATGGCAAGACCTCTCCGCATCGAGTTATCCGGCGGCCTCCATCACATCACGTCCCGTGGCGATAGGCGCGAGGACATTTATTTTTCCGATATCGACCGCGAGGCTTGGCTGGCGTTGCTGGGGCAGGTTTGCGCGCGGTTCAACGGGGTTTGTCAGGCTTATTGCCTGATGTCCAATCACTATCATCTGGTGATTGAAACGCCGGAGGGCAATCTCGCCCGAGGCATGCGCCAGCTCAACGGGGTTTATACGCAAATGGTAAACCGAACGCACGGGCGCGTCGGGCATGTTTTTCAGGGGCGATACCAGGCGATTCTGGTGGAGAAGGACAGTTATCTGCTGGCGTTGGCTTGCCGAGCATTTGGGATCATCTGCAAGGCCAGATTTATCTGGGTAGCCCTGAATCCATCGAGCGCATGCAATCCGGCCTTGCGCCGGATCAGCCGCTGGATGAAATCCCCCGCATGCAACGGCGGCCGTTGGCGAAGCCCTTGGCGCATTATCGAACGGAATAGGCCGGCAATCCGCGCACCGGCATGGCGCTGGCCTATCTCACCGGCGATTATGCGATGAAAGCCATCGCTCGGGAATGCGGAGTTCGTCGATCTCATCCAAGACCACGGCATTCGGATCAGCATGGGTGGCAAAGGCCGCTGGGTCGACAACGTGTTCGTCGAACGGCTGTGGAAAAGCGTGAAATATGAGGAGGTCCACTTGCATGCTTACGACACGGTTTCCCAGGCACGAGAAGGCTTGCAGCGGTATTTCAAGTTCTACAACGAACGTCGACCCATTCATCGCTTGACGGCAAGACCCCCGATAGCGTGTACTTCGATCCGCTGCCCATTCAACAGGCAGCCTAAACCGCAGAAGCCCACTTAGGATCGGGAAAATTCTGTCCAGAAAACCGGGGCCACCGCTGATTTCCAGTTCGAGCCCATCATTTCAAAAAATCGAAGCCGGGCTCATAGGGCAACAAAAAGCAGGTTTTTCTACAGCTTCGTTAGACTGCAGGCTGCAACTGAAGAGAAGGTGAAGTATGCGAGCCTTTGCACAAAAACAGAATCAAGCTCAAAAGCCGGCATCCTCAAGCCTTGCCCGGCCTCGGAAGACGATACTTGGGCCGCATCATCATGAGCATCATATCCTCCTTCTGCAGCGCGCGATCGGGAATCAAGCCGTACAGCGGCGGTTAGAAGCAAATACGGTGAATGTCGAAGGAGACTCGACTACTACCAAAATTGCCCGCTTCGGTCACGATTTCAGCCGGATACCCGTATACGCTAAAGTGCCCATGAAGACACAGACAAAACTGACGGTTAAGACTCCAGAAGACGTATACGACCAGGAAGCGGACCGGATTGCCGATCGGGTGATGGCAACGGCAGCGCACTCCGTCGTTATCGGCGCGCCGCCAGGTATCCAGCGCTTCGGCTACGGCTTTTCAAGGCTGCGGGTGCATTCCGGCATCGGCACTGCTCCCGGGGAACTGGACCACCCACCCCTCCGCATCAGCGCGCGCATACCCACCACCTTGCCCGCCGCGACACCCGCATGGACAAGGAACGGCGAAATAAACCTCGGTCCCGCCGGTCTGTTCATGCCGCCGCGGGAGCAACTCCGGATGCTGCGTCACGAAGCCTTCCACCGGCTGCATCAGCGCATCGCGCCCGTCAGCGATGCACCGGAGGCGCGCCTGCGGGCCGAGCGGCTCGCGACCCAAGCGGAGACGGGCGCGGCGCTGCTTCCCGTTGCGTTGCCACCCGCGCCCGCGCTGCTGGCCTTCCCGCCGCAGAAGTATACGCCGTGGGACAGGGTCTGGATCGGCAACGACGCCATCATCGGCGAAGTGACGGAGGGAGGGGTCGCCGCGCGCATCTTCCTGAGCTACAAGGACCTCGGGATCACGAAGGCGCCGGAATCGCAGACCTACCACTGCGGCAAGCACGATCCGGCGCCGATCCCGACGCTGGTCAAGCGGATGCGAGCCGCCGCAAAGCAGGCCGCCGTGCTCAACGGCAAGATCACGGACAGCACCTACTCGCTGAGGACCAGCGTGATCGCCATCTCGAAGGGCGCGAACAGCGCATTCCGCGTGTTCGGAGGCCAGGGCGTGCTGGTGATCAAGCAGGAGGATTCCTGGGAGGGAACCATTGCCCACGAGGGCTCGCACGGGATCTTCGCCTTCCACCTTGGCGACCGCGTCCCCAAGGGCGCGCCCGACCTGCTGGCCAAGGGAGTGGCCGAGCTCTTCCTCGAGCTGCAGAACACCGCGCCGGTTTCGCTCCCCAGCGCACCGTTCGATGCGAAGCACCTGCCTCCGCTGAAGGACGACGGCAAGACCACGACCCATCCGGCGGGGCTGGTGATGGTCGCCGACACCCTGTGGGCTGGCGGCGGCGGACATCCTTGGGACAACGCGGACGAGTTCTTCGCCAGCGCGTTCGGCATGTATCAACAGAAATCGCTGTTCGACCAGATTGTGCGGCACTACGGCAAGGCGGATCCGAAGATCCCGCCACTGGCGAAGAAGCTGTCGGCCCTGCTCGCCGCGGTCGGGGACCCGAAGGCCGTCGCGGGACTCAAGGTGCCGTCGAGCACGAAGGCGGTCGATGCGGAGCTGAAGCGGATTCAACCCACGCCGGAGGTCGTCGCGGGGCTCGACGCCTCCGTCGACCTGCTGCTCGATCCCACCACGCTGCGCGGACCACAGACGATTTTGTGCCCCGGCGCTAAGCCGCCCACGGCCGGAACAGGGGCGGCCAGCCAGAAAGCGACAGGGCCATGAAAGCCATGCTACCCAGAGCGAGCTAGGGATTTGCCCTCACTCAACAGCTTGTTCCTGCAACGCAAGTGTCCATGCGGCTCCAGGGGCGACTTTTCCAGAGTTCTTGGGCGGAGTACATAGCCACAGCCACGACTGCGCCTAACAACGGCATCAACCCGACGCCCCGACGCTGGCTTTTTGGGAAGTAGTCTGTGGTCCTGCCCCGTCCTTCTGTTGCCGAAACCGGGCACGTCGACCGTGGTATCGAGTTTCACCGTCGCGCCCAGCGGCCAAAGAACGCCGAACAGCCGTTCGTCCGCCTCCTGATCAGGCGGCGAATCCGGGCTGTCCAAGGTTTCATCACCGCTCGCGCCCGATGCACATGTTTCTTCCACCGGCACGCGAAAGCTCGTCGCGGTGGCTTCGGCCCGCGGTTCCAGATCGATGGGATCGGGCTCCGGCAGGGGCGATTGCTGCTCGGCCGGCAATTCGTCGATGGCCGCCAGGGCCATGGTTGCCAGCGTGGCGCGGACCTCGACGACCAGCCGTCCGCCGGCCAGATAATTGGTCGGATAGATCCGGGAGACGCCGAACTCACCTTCGTAGCGGCCCTCGTCGTACTGGTCCAGCAAGGTATCCTTGACGGCGAATTCGCCGATCTCGGTCACCAGCCGTCCGACGGAAAAGGTGCCGTTACGGCCATGGATGGCGCGAATGTACAGGGTTCCGCTGAGTTTGATCACGGGGATAGCCTCCGGTTGAATGAAAAACGGAGGCAGCCCCGCGACGGGTTGCCCCCGTCGGGTGGATGAAAACGGCTTACGCTGCCGTCGGCTCGGAGTGAGCGGACGCTTGGCTCCTGGCGGGCGCCTGATAGACCGGCTGACCGTCGACCTTGGCCCAGGCGATATAGAGCAGCCGGGCCTTCAGGCTGACGCCGGTCTGCCCAGCCTGAAACCGACCAGCACAGCCTGGCGCGCCTGGATGGCCGGCATCAATTGGCGGACAACCGCTTGTGCATCCTGGCCGTTCACCCGGCAATCGAAGCGGGTATATTCGACGGCATCCGCCGCGCCGTGCAGAGCGGATACCTCGACCGCCAGAAACGGCTGGCCGCGTCTGATCGGGGCCTCACGCACGCGGTTCAGATAGCCGACGCCGGTGATATGAAGGTCGAAGTATTTTTCGTCGGGTGGGTTCATGGGGTTTCTCCTATAGGCATGAATGAACCGGAGAAATCCCGACCCGACCGGGGTATGGGTTCCCCCGGAGAAGGTAGAAGATGCCTGCGGCGCTCCCGAAGGAGCGACCATCGTTCGAGCAGGCCCGCGATGGTGAAGGGTGCGACTGAGCCGCAGTCGCCACGGTTGAAACTCCTCCAGAAGCTGCCGAAAACCTACTGCGCGCCGCCATGACTGCGTTGCTCCAGGGCTCAAAATGCTGATGAAAAACTTCCTTGTTTTTCACCCGAACGGGCGCGCTTTCGCGCGTCCTACTTCTCTCCCGGAGAAGTAGTCATGTACTCTATGTACACTCCGGTTTTTCGCCCTTCGCGCCTTGTCCTGCCGGCGCTCGTGACGGTTTTTACCAGCTTCTAGGCCAAGGCCACGAACAATACGAGCATCATTAATACCGTCGCCTTGACGATATGGGTCTGGACCTGCATCAGCGACAGCCGCTCGCGGCGCCAGCCGATGTATTGCATCAGACTCACCCAGGCGGTGCACAGCAACAAGCCCACGGCCAGCGTCTGTAGCACCAAGGCCTTTACCGCTCCGAGGCCGATGCCGGAACCGCTGGAGAATGCCGCCGAGGGCGAAAGCGGTGCGTGGGTCGACGGGGTTATCCCGATCGTAGCCCCCGGTGCGGGTGTGGCCGAGCCGGTGGATGGTCCGCCGGACACGCCTGTGACCACCGAGACATCGAATCCGCCCAAAGCCGAAAGATACGTGGCGATCGATGTTCCGTTGCCATCCCGGACCGAGCCGGTTCCGCCCGAACTCAGGAAGCGGCGCAGCCCGCCGACGCCGACCAGGTGAGCGCCGGCGAGCAGGCCCGACGGTGTGATCAGGACGCCGCCGACCGTTTGTCCCAGATAGCCGTCGAGATCCAGGTTCTTGATCTGCGACCACTGGGCGGCACTCTGTAGGCGGTCACCGCCTGAGTCTGCACCGAAGGGCGGCTCAGGAAATCGGCCGTATTCCGGACGCCGTCCTTCCCGGTCCAGCTTCCCCGCCAGTCATTCCTCGCGGTGCCGTCGGGCCGGTAATAGCCGGCTTCTGCCAAGGCCTGCTCGCCCATCTGGTAGAGACCCAAATACCCGTAATCATTGCGGGCACCGGGGTTGTTTCCGGACTCCACCCTCGCCAGGTGGCCCAGATAATCGGCATAGTTCCCTGCCGCCAAAACGATGCCTGACATAACCGCTAATGTGACCAACGCCGTGCGCCAGACTTTCGGACAAAGATGGCGGTTTACGCCCACGTCACGGCCCTCGGCGACGCTCATCGATCGATTTCGCGCAGGCCAGAGCCGCATCGGTGACCGGCCTATGCGATCCCAACCGACGCGAGCGGCCCTGTTCACTGAGAACCAGCCCGTAATCTTGGGACGGCAAGACAATGACGCCGTACAGGGATTCGGCGTCGCAGCGGTGCGGCCTGCACAGATCGAACAGGACAACGTTTACCCCGTCATGTTCGAAAATGCGTACCGGACGCGAGGGACCGCTGAGCTTTCGGATCCACGGTGCCTCGTTCCGGGTGAGCACGGCGTGTTGTCGGCCGATCGCGGGGACCGACTCGATCAGGTGCCAGGGCAAACCGGCATACGGCGGATCCCCGGCGTAGCGCAAGACGCCGCCCCCTGGACAGGCGTCGCGCCGGGCCAATTCCTGTTCGGTCGGCAGCAGGTTCACGCGCTCATCCACCGCCGCATTGGCCATCGCCGCGTTGGACAGGGAAACCAATGCGAACAGCCATTCGATGTGCCGAATCCTCATCAATCATCTCCTTCAACGCGGTTCATGCGATTTTGGATCAAGACCTTCACGCGTCCCGGCCACGCGATATCGACGAACCGCACGGGTCTGCCGTCGGTGCCCGCCGAAGTCAATTCCAAGGTGCCGATGTTCACCAGACGCTCGAACCAGGATTGTCTGAGGGTGATCGAGCGGATGTCCTGAAACCGTAAGCCCACGGTATCGCGGGCAACCAGGCCTTCGCGGGCTTCGACCCCGGTCTCGGAAACCACATAGGCGGCCGACAGCCATTCGGTCCACAGCCAGAAGAGCAGGGCGCCGGACAGGAAACCACCCATGAGTGTCAAGCCGTTGAGCGTCCAAGTCAGCCCGGTGTTCAGCACCGAAGGATCGACCGGCAATAAGCCCAGGAGGGAACTCAGCAGGCGGTGCGGCATAAACGCCAGCAGCACGCCGATGCCCAATACCGGCAGCCAAGCGGCATTCGCTCGCACCACGGCGGGTCGGAATACTCGTGTGGCTCTTTTTTCCGAACCCACCTTCATCGAGTGCCTCTCGGTTCGCTGCAACAACCCGCCAGGACGCGCGGCTTGCGCCGTCGGTTCGTTTGATCGGCGTGCCGAAACGGCTTCGGCACGCGGAAACTCCGGCTCGCGCCGAAGGATGAAACCGCCGTCGGGACAACTTTCCACCGCATAGCGCCTCCCCGATTCGTCCGACAGCAATTCGCGCATGCGGGTCGCGAGGCCGAACGAACGGAACGGCAGGCCGTCGAGGTTGTAAATGGCGTCGCCGATCCGCATCGGGGTTCCCGTTACTCTTCGCCGGGATCGCCGGGCATCTCGGTGGGCGCACCGGTACGCGGCCGATACGTGATGGATTCGATGCATACCGGGTCGATGCCGATGCGACTGGCCGTCAGCCGTAATTCGCGATGCTCGGCGCCCTCGGCGTCCTCCCAGGATTCCTCCCGCAGCTGGCCATCGACCTGAATCCGGGCGCCTTTGCGGAGCACTTTGACCGCCGATTCCGCACGGGCTCCCCACACGCTGACGCTGAGCCAGAATCCGCCCTCGTCCTCGAAGGAACCATCGTCTTGCGGCACGCTGCGATCGAAGTAGACGCGCAGATCCGCCACCGACCGGTCCTCGCCATCGACTTGGACGGTGCGAAGCACGGGTGCCTGACCGAGGTTGCCGACGCCCGAAAACTGATTGCTCATGCCCTGGACTCCTGGGGAATGCCGCTGTTTGCAATGAGCCATAGATGCCCGATTTTTCGCCCGATGACCACCCAAAACCGATCATTCGCCGGTGACCGGTTTCCGCTTCTTGAGCCGGTTTCAATGTATCAAGGCGGTCGTGAAGGAGGTTGAAAGCGATATGTGCCAATACGGCATCTGTACGGAACCTTGTTGGAAGTTCCGAGGTCATATAAACTCGATCCGTATAATTTCCGTATCAATGATTGAGACCGCCATGCCTACTGCGACCACACCCTACGAGCGCATTGACCTCAGGACCTCGCCCGAAATCAAGGAACTGATCGTTCGCGCCGCAGCCACGGCCGGCGTTTCCGTGAGTGCCTTTCTACTGGGCGCCGCGCAGGAGCGCGCCAAACAAGTTCTCAGCGAGGCGGAATTGATGACGCTGTCGCCGCGTGACTGGGAGGCTTTCTTTACGGCTCTGGACCATACCGACAAGCCCCGCCCGAAATTGTCGGCCGCCATGCAACGGCATCGTGAATGGCAATCCGAACGTGAATCCTCGTGACGGTTTTCTACCGGAAGCGATCGAGGCGCTTCACGTCCATCGTGATCGGCGAAGCTTTACCTGCGGCGACCCGGAACTGGACGGCTATCTCAAACGCTTTGCGCGTCAACATGCCGAAACCAAGGTCAGCCGAACCTACGTCGCCGTCAACGGTGCTGCGATTCTCGGTTATTACAGTCTGGCCATGTCGGCCATTCGCAGGGATCAGTTGCCGTCCCGGTATCAATCCCGCTTTCCGAATTACCCATTGCCAGTAGCTCGTTTGGCCCGGCTGGCGGTCGACCATCGCTATCAAAATCGGGGCTTGGGCGAACTGCTATTGGCCGACGCGCTGTCCCGGTGTCTCCGTCTCTCGGAGGAAATCGGCATGGTCGGCGTTGTGGTCGATGCCAAGCA
>Ga0206094_100157_pt1 | contig 9566 bp, 18 predicted proteins | sample S3v_513CmetaT_FD_197216 | JGI IMG/M metagenome (GOLD analysis project Ga0206094, IMG submission 197216) | Metatranscriptome of soil microbial communities from Anza Borrego desert, Southern California, United States - S3+v_5-13C (Metagenome... | ecosystem: Environmental > Terrestrial > Soil >... | reverse complement strand
TTGAGAATGATCATTTGGCTCCAACCACCGCTTCCTTGATCGCTGCTGTCACTGCTTCCATCGACTGGTCGCCGTTGACGAACCGGACCATTCCCTTGTTCCGGTAATAAGCAAGCACGTCAGCGGTTTTGTCGTGGTACTCCTTCAGGCGAATGGTGACCATACCAGCCGTGTCATCACTGCGCTGGTGCAGTTCACCGCCGCACCTATCGCACACACCGGCAACCTTGGGCGGGTTGAACTTCACGTGGAAGGTGGCGCCGCAGTTGCGGCAAACCCGCCGGCCCTCCGCCCGCTCCACAAGGAGGAACTCAGGAATTTCGATCATGACCACGCCGCTGAGCGGCAGGCCAAGCTCATCGAGCATTCCTTCAAGGGCGACTGCCTGACTGGTGGTGCGGGGGTACCCGTCAAGGATGAAACCCTTAATACAATCATCCTGGGACAAACGGTCTTTCACCATGGCGTTGGTCACGTCATCTGGAACATACTTGCCGGCGTCCACATACTCCTTGGCCAGCTTGCCAAGCGGGGTACCCTGAGCCATGTTGGCACGGAAGATGTCACCAGTCGAAATGTGAGGAATCGCCTCGGCCTGCGCAAGACGCGCTGCCTGCGTCCCCTTCCCTGCTCCTGGGGGACCCATCAGGATGATGTGCATGCTCCAACCTCCATAGTGGGAACGCTAGGCGTTCGCGAGGACCGGAGCACCCCTGTTGGGGGTAGCCCGGTCCTCTGCGCAACACCTGCAAGGTCTACGACCGCATGAAGCCCTGGTAGTGCCGCATGACCAGCTGAGCTTCGATCTGCTTCATCGTGTCAAGACCGACGCCGACCACGATCAGCAGCGCAGTGCCGCCGATGTAAGCCTGCTGGATCTTGGTCAGGGCGATGAGCGCCATCGGCAGAATGGTCAGGGCCGCCAGGAAGACGGCGCCAACCAGGGTCAGCCGCTCAGAGATGCGGGCCAGATAGTCCGCAGTGGGCTTGCCCGGGCGATAACCCGGCACAAAGCCACCATTTTTCTTCATGTTGTCTGCGATCTCGGTGGGGTTGAAGGTAACGGCCGTATAGAAGTACGTGAAGAAGATGATGAACAAGCCGTCGATCACCCAGAACCACCAGACGCCGGTATTGAGGTACCGGGCGACAAACTGGTTGAACCAGGAGCTGGTCGGCGTCCAGGTCGCAATGGTCTGCGGAAGACCGATCAGGGACTGGGCGAAGATGATAGGAATCACGCCCGCCTGGTTGATCTTCATGGGCAGATGCGTACGCTGGCCACCGTAGACTCGCTTGCCAACAACCCGCTTCGCATATTCTACCGGGATCTTCCGGATACCCTCCGTGATCATGATTACTGCGGCGATGACCACAATAACCACGATTCCGATCAGGGCAACCGAGAAAATGCTGATGACGCCGGAACGAAGCATTTCGAACAGGGACGTGATCGTCGACGGAACACGGGCGATGATGCCTGCGAAGATGATCAGGGAAATGCCGTTGCCAATCCCCTTCTCGGTGATCATCTCACCGAGCCACATGAGGAAGGCTGTGCCGGCAGTCAGACTGATCATCAGCACAATCAGCGTCCACCAGTTGTCGTCGATGTAGGCCCCGGAACGCTTGAGGTAATAGCCCGTACCGAAGGCTTGAATCAGACCCAGAATCACCGTGCCGTAGCGGGTGTATTCCTGAATCTTCTTCCGGCCCTCCTCGCCTTCTTTCTGCATCTCCTCCAACCGCGGAATGACGATTGTGAGGAGCTGCATGATGATCGACGAGTTGATGTACGGCGTAACGCTCATCGCGAAGATCGCCAGATTCTTAAAGGCGCCGCCGGAGAACAGGTCGACCAGCCCAAGTAAACCACCCTGGCCCAGAAGCTGCTGCACGACGTCAAGCTTGACCCCCGGAACAGGGATGTGTGAACCCAACCGGAGGACTGCAAGCATCAGCAGCGTGAACAGCAAGCGATTACGCAAACCAGGGAGGCGCATCGAATTGCGCAGCGACTCCAGCATGGCCATGGCTGTTACTTCACCTCTTCGGTGGCTTCTCCGAGAATCTCGACCTTACCTCCGGCAGCTTCGATCTTGGCCTTGGCGGTCTCGCTCACCTTGTGGGCACGAACGGTCAGGGCCTTGGTGATCTCACCCATGCCCAGGACCTTCACACCCTTGGTTGCGCCCTTGACCACCCGGGACTCCTCGAGGAGCTCGGGGGTAACTACGGTACCGGCTTCGAAAACATCGAGAGTCTCGACGTTCACGGGCAGGTAAGTCACGCGGAACGGCTCGTTGGAGAAGCCGCGCTTGGGCATCTTCCGCAGAAGGCTGGTCTGACCGCCTTCGAAGCCAGGACGGACACCGCCGCCGGCCCGAGCGTTCTGACCCTTGTGGCCCTTGCCAGAGGTCTTGCCAAGGCCAGAGCCGATACCACGACCCAGGCGCTTGCGCTCCTTCTTGGCGCCGGGATTCGGGGCAAGCTCATGCAGTTTCATCTGTCTGTCACCTCGATTTCTGTTGGGGTCTTGTGGGCGCCGGATGCGTTAGCCCCGGCGCCTCTCTTTTCAGGAGTCACCAGACCCCCGGTTCCGTTCAGACTTAGGCCTCTGTAACCTCGACAAGGTGGGCTACCTTCGTGATCATGCCACGAATAGCCGGGTTGTCAGGCTGTTCCACGGTCGAGTTCGTCTTCCGCAGACCCAGGGCCTCGCAGGTTGCGATCTGCCGCTTATCCTTGCCAGCCAGACCGCGTACCAGGGTGATGATTAGCTTGCCAGCCACGTCATTTCCCCCCTTAACCGAGGATCTGCTCGACGGGCTTGCCGCGGAGCTTCGCCACTTCTTCAGCGCTCTTGAGCAGCTTCAGGCCTTCCAGCGTGGCGAGCACCTGGTTGGCGGCGTTGTTGGAGCCCAGGCTCTTGGTCAGGATATTGCGGATGCCAGCAGCTTCGAGGACGGCACGAACAGCGCCGCCGGCGATAACGCCGGTACCCTCGGAAGCGGGCTTCAGCAGAACCCGGCCTGCGCCGAACTCACCGACAACCTCATGAGGGATCGTGGTCCCGGCGAGCGGAACCTTGACCATTGCCTTCTTGGCGTCTTCGGTGCCCTTACGGACGGCTTCGGGGATTTCGGCGGCCTTACCCAGGCCGGCGCCCACCATGCCTTCGCCGTCACCGACGACCATGACTGCGGAGAAGCTCATACGGCGACCACCCTTGACGGTCTTGGCGACACGCCGGAGGTCAACCATCTTCTCCTTCAGTTCCTTGTTACCAACATCAATCCGAGCCACTGCGTTTTCCCTCCCTCGTCTTAGAACTTCAGACCGGCTTCACGAGCGGCATCGGCGAGGGCGGCAACACGGCCGTGGTACAGGAAGCCACCACGGTCGAAGACGACCTGGGTGACGCCAGCGGCCAGGGCCCGCTTAGCGGCCACTTCGCCAACGATCTTCGCGGCATCGATGTTACCACCGGTGCCTTCCAGCCGGCCCTTGACCTCGGGATCGAGGGTGGAAGCCGCAGCCAGGGTCTTGCCGACCACGTCGTCAATCACCTGGGCGTAAATGTTCTGGTTGGAGCGGAAGACATTAAGCCGCGGACGCTCGGGCGTGCCGTGGACAGTCTTCCGAACCCGCAGCTGCCGTGTCTGGCGAGCCTTGTTGCGGTCCAGCTTCGTAATCAACCCACGTCACTCCCTTACTTCTTACCGGTCTTGCCTTCCTTGCGGCGAATCCGCTCGCCGGCGTACTTGATGCCCTTGCCCAGGTACGGTTCGGGCGGACGGACCTGACGAATGTTGGCGGCAACCTGGCCGACAACTTCCTTGTCAATACCGCTGACCGTAATCTGGTTGGCAGCAGGAACGGCGAACTCGATGCCCGTGGGGGGCTCGATTTCGACCGGATGCGAGTACCCGACCTGAAGGGTAAGCTTGGCGCCAGACTTGGCGGCACGGTAACCGGTGCCGACCATCTCCAGCTGCTTTGCGTAACCCTTGGTCACGCCCTCGACCATGTTGTTAATGAGGCTACGAGTGAGGCCATGCAGCGCCTTGTGCGTCCGCTCATCCGAAGGACGAGTGACCTTGAGGGCGCCGTTCTCGACCGTCACAATCATGTCCTTGTTGATCTCACGGGAGAGAGTACCCTTGGGACCCTTCACCGTAACAACAGCACCTTCCACCGTGACAGTAACGCCAGCGGGGAGGGTTACAGGAGCCCTACCAATACGAGACACGGCTGCACCTCCTTCCTTACCAGATGTAGCAGAGCACTTCGCCGCCGAGACCGGTCTGCCGGGCCTTCTTGTCGGTCATGATGCCCTGCGAGGTGCTGAGAATGGCAACGCCGAGGCCGCCGAGCACCTTGGGCACCTGATCCTTCTTGGCATAAACCCGCAGGCCGGGCCGGGAGATGCGGCGCAGGCCGGAAATGACCTTGGTCTTATTGGGACCGTACTTCAGGTAAACGCGGATCACGCCCTGGTGACCGTTGTCGACCCACTCGAAGTCCCGCACGAAGCCCTCGTCCTTCAGGATCTGGACAAGCGTCTTCTTCATCTTGGAACCCGGAACTTCAATCCGATCATGGTTAACCGTGTTTGCGTTGCGGATGCGAGTAAGCAGATCCGCAATCGGATCAGAAACCACCATGTTCCACTGTTCCTCCTTTCAGGATCGGGCGGTTGGAGCTGGATGAGGGGCCTAACCCCTGCCCCGGTGTGGAGGTTTAACTACTGCACCGGATGCTGGCAGCGGCCGGTTTTGTCCGGCAGCTGCCCAGCTCCCCTGCCCGAGTCTCACACTACCAGCTAGCCTTACGGACGCCGGGAATCTGGCCTTCGTGGGCCATCTTGCGGAAGCAGTGCCGGCAGATGCCGAACTTCCGCATATAGGCGTGGGGACGGCCACACAGCTTGCACCGGTTATAAGACCGGACAGCAAACTTCTGCGGGCCCGCAGCCTTGATCTTCAGGGAAGTCTTTGCCACGGAAGTCCCCTCCTTTACTGCTTATCGCTGAACGGCATGCCCAGACCCTTGAGAAGCGCCTTGGCTTCCTCGTCGGTGTTGGCAGTCGTCACGATGATGATGTCCATGCCCCGGATCTTATCTACCTTATCGTAGTCGATTTCCGGGAAGATAAGCTGTTCCTTGAGGCCCAGGGCATAGTTGCCCCGGCCGTCAAAAGCCTTCGGCGAAACGCCGCGGAAGTCGCGCACACGGGGGAGCGCCACATTCACGAGCTTATCATAGAAGTCCCACATACGCTCACCGCGCAGGGTGACCTTGCAGCCGATGGGCATGCCCGTACGGATCTTGAAGGTCGCGATGGACTTCTTCGCCTTGGTCACAACCGGCTTCTGGCCGGTGATGGCGGCGATATCGCCGACAGCGGCGTCCAGCGCCTTGGCGTTCTGGACAGCTTCGCCCAGACCGACGTTCACGACGATCTTCACCAACTTGGGAAGCATCATGACGTTGGTGTAGTTGAACTGCTTCTGAAGGGCAGGAGCGACGTCCTGCGCGTACTTGTTCTTCAGATTGATGGCCAAGTGAACACAAGCCTCCTTTCTACGGCAAACCGGCGGTTAGCCGTTCTTTGCTGCCTTCTTCGCCTTGATCTTTTCCAGGGACATCACGTTCGAGGAGTGGATCGGGGCCTCCATCTCGATGATGCCACCCTGCATGTTCTTGGCGCTGGGCTTGGTGTGCTTCTTGACCATATTGACACCTTCAACCACGACCCGACCGGTCTTGGTGATGACCTTCTTAACCTTGCCCTGCTTGCCCTTGTCCTTGCCAGTGATGACAACGACTTCGTCGTCCCGCTTGACGTGAACCTTATGATGCGGCTTGTTCTCCATGTTGCTACCTCCTCCCGACTACAGGACTTCGGGAGCCAGGGAGATGATCTTCATGAAGTCCTTCTCACGCAGTTCGCGGGCGACAGGACCGAAGATACGGGTACCCTTGGGCTCCTTCTCGTCCTTGAGGATGACGGCAGCGTTTTCGTCGAAGCGGATGTAGGAACCATCCACACGGCGCACGCTCTTCTTGGTGCGAACGATGACAGCCTTGATCACGTCGCCCTTCTTCACCATGCCGCCGGGGGTGGCTTCCTTCACGGAGCAGACGATGACATCGCCGATGCCGGCGTATCGACGCTGCGATCCGCCCAGGACCTTGATGCACATCAGTTCCTTGGCGCCACTGTTATCAGCGACTGCGAGACGGCTTTGCATCTGGATCATGGCTTTCGACCTCCTCTCGATAGCTAGCCGGTTTCCCTTGCGTCTGCAGAGGGACCTGGCTAACCTGCCTTACGACAGGCCCCGGTTCTCCCGGGGAGAATCAGCTAGACCTTAGCAGACTCGATGATCTCAACGACGCGCCAGCGCTTATCCTTGGACAGGGGGCGGGTCTCCATGATCCGCACCTTGTCACCAGTCTTGCACTGGTTCTGCTCGTCGTGGGCCTTAAACTTCGACGTCTGCTTGATCCGCTTCTTATAAAGCGGGTGCTCGATAAGCGTCTCAACGCTGACGACAACGGTCTTATCCATCTTGTCGCTGGTCACGACGCCGATACGGGTCTTACGGAGATTGCGCTCTTCAGTCATGCTTTAACCTCCTCCCGGTTAGGCGTTAGCCTTGAGCTCGCGTTCACGGAGGACGGTCTTGCACTGAGCGATGGACCGGCGCACTTCGCGGATGCGAGCGGTGTTATCAAGGTTGTTGACAGCGAGCTGGAAACGGAGGTTAAAGAGCTCCTCCTTCAGCGAGGCGATCTTAGCGTTGATCTCCTCGACGCTCATGTCCCGGACATCCTTAACCTTCATTTGCTTCACCACCAGTCTCAGCGGCAACAACGACTTCAGTCGCTTCCCGCTTCACAAACTTGCACTTGACCGGCAGCTTGTGGCTGGCCAGGCGCATAGCTTCCTTGGCGATGTCCTCAGGCACGCCGGCCAGCTCGAACATGACCCGGCCGGGCTTGACGACGGCCACCCAGTACTCAGGAGCGCCCTTGCCGGAACCCATACGGGTCTCGGCCGGCTTCCGGGTAATGGACTTGTGCGGGAAGATCTTGATCCAGACCTGGCCACCGCGCTTGATGAAGCGGGTCATCGCAATACGGGCGGCTTCGATCTGCCGGTCCGTGACGAAAGCGGCTTCGGTGGCCATCAGACCGAACTCGCCTTGGGAGACGGTGCGGCCGCCCTTTGCCTCGCCACGGTTAAGGCGGTTAGCCGCCTTATGAGGCCGGCGCCACTTTACACGCTTCGGAGCGAGCATTAGCTACGACCTCCTTCCCGGTTGACAGGGGTCGGGCCGGCTGCGATGGAAGCCCGATCAGCGCCAGCCGGACGGGGACCGCCCTGCGGACGACCAGGACCGGCACCAGGGCCGCCAGGACCACGGCCAGCGCCGGGGCCGCCAGGACCACGACCGCCACCACGGCCACCACGCTCACCACCACGGCCGCCACGATCACCACCGCGCTCACGGCGCTCGCCGCGATCACGGGGGGCACCAGCGGCAGCAGCGGACTTGTCGCCGACGAACATCCAGGTCTTGACGCCGATCTTGCCGTAAGTCGTGCTGGCTTCGGCGAAACCGTAGTCGATGTCAGCGCGGAGGGTGTGCAGGGGGACGGTGCCTTCCCACATACGCTCCTTGCGGGCGATTTCAGCGCCGCCAATACGACCGCTGACGATGATACGGATACCCTTGGCGCCCATCCGCATGGCCTTCTGAATGGCCTGCTTCACGGCACGCCGGAAGGCGATGCGCTTCTCAAGCTGCTGGGCGATGTTCTCGGCGACCAGCTGAGCGTCGAGCTCGGCGACCCGCACTTCGACCACGTTGACGCTGACGGTCTTGCCGGTCAGGGTCTCGAGGGCCTTCTGCAGATCGGCGATGCCCTGGCCCTGCTTGCCGATGACCATGCCGGGCTTGGCGGTGTGAACGGTTACGGTAACACGGTTGGCGGTCCGCTCGAGCTCAATGCGGGCGACGCCGCTGTTGAACAGAGCCTTCTTCACATACTGACGGATCTTGACATCTTCGACCAGCAGGGCGCTGAAGTTCTGCTTGTTGGCATACCAGCGAGTGTCCCAGGGCTTAACAATGCCAATCCGGAGGCCCTTCGGGTGTACTTTCTGACCCACTGTTACTTAGCCTCCTTTTCCTTCACCGCGACGGTGATGTGGGAGGTCCGCTTCAGAATCGGGAACGCCTGTCCCCGCTGATGCGGATGGAACCGCTTCATGGTGGGACCCTGGTCGACGAAGCACTGAGAGATGACCAGGTTATCCTTATTCAGGGAGAAGTTGTGCTCGGCGTTGGCAGCGGCGCTCTTGATCACCTTGGCGATCGGCTCGCTGGCACGCTTCGGAATGAACCTGAGGAGCGCAAGCGCCTCTGTCACGCTCTTGCCCCGGACCAGATCGATAACGATCCGGACTTTCCGCGGCGAGATGCGGATGTGGCGAGTGCTAGCCTTCACTTCCACGTGCTGTACCTCCTTTCCAGACTCAAGGGCCTTACTTCACGCGGCTGGACTTCTCGTCGCCGCCGTGACCCTTGAAGGTCCGGGTCGGAGCGAACTCACCCAGCTTGTGACCGACCATTTCCTCGGTGCAATACACCGGGATGTGCTTGTGACCGTTGTGAACGGCGATCGTGTGACCGACCATCTCCGGGAAGATGGTGCTCGCACGTGCCCAGGTCTTGAAGACCTTCTTCTCGCCCTTATCGTTCATGGCGAGGATCTTCTTCTCAACAGAGGCGTCGATATACGGCCCCTTCTTGAGGGAACGACCCATTCGTTACTACACCCCTTCCCTACTTCTTCCGACGGCTCACAATATACTGATCGGACTTCTTCTTGGTCTTGCGAGTCTTGTAACCCAGGGTGGGCTTGCCCCACGGGGTAACAGGACCCGGACGGCCGATGGGCGAACGGCCTTCGCCACCGCCATGCGGATGGTCAACGGGGTTCATGACAGAACCGCGGACCGTCGGGCGAATGCCCAGATGGCGGCTGCGGCCGGCCTTGCCGAGGACGATGTTCTCGTTCTCGAGGTTGCCGACCTGGCCGATCGTGGCACGGCAGGCCACGTGGACCTTCCGCTGCTCACCGGACGGAAGCCGGAGAAGAGCGAAGCCGCCTTCCTTGGCCATGATCTGAGCAGAAGCGCCGGCGGAGCGAACCATCTGGGCGCCCCGGCCCGGGCGAAGCTCAACGTTATGGACCAGCGTACCGACGGGGATGTTCGCCAGCGGCAGGGTGTTGCCAACCTTGATGTCGGCAGTCGGGCCGCTCACGATGGCGTCGCCGACCTTCATGCCCACAGGGGCGATGATGTAGCGCTTCACACCGTTCGGATACTGGATCAGCGCAATCCGAGGGGTCCGGTTCGGATCGTACTCGATGGACATGACCTTGCCGGCCAGGCCGTCGAACTCGTTCCGCTTGAAGTCGATCATCCGGTACATCCGCTTGTGGCCGCCACCCTGATGCCGCATGGTGACACGACCATAGACGTT
>Ga0206094_100147_pt1 | contig 9999 bp, 4 predicted proteins | sample S3v_513CmetaT_FD_197216 | JGI IMG/M metagenome (GOLD analysis project Ga0206094, IMG submission 197216) | Metatranscriptome of soil microbial communities from Anza Borrego desert, Southern California, United States - S3+v_5-13C (Metagenome... | ecosystem: Environmental > Terrestrial > Soil > Desert... | reverse complement strand
TGCTCATCTACATTTTTGTCTGAGGATGACGAGGAAGGGACTGCCAGAATGCCTATCCGCCTGTTTCCTCCGATACCAGCAGATACGGCTCAGGCTGCCGAAGCGGTGCTTGGAGATGAAAATCCGTTCATCAAGCTTGGCAGGCAAATCGACGCACTGGTAGTTGAATGCGTTCAAGTTCCAGATGGCAAGGAAATGACCTGCCTGGATGAGAAGTATCCCGTCCTTGCCCTGGCGACCATCCTGCAGTTTATGGAAAAACTAACCGATGGTCAAATGGAATTCGCCTCTTGCACGCGCCTGGATATCAAGTACGCGCTGCACCTCCCGCTTCATTACCCGGGAATCAGCCGTTCGCGCCTGTGTGATCTTCGACAGGCAATGTACTGCCACCCGACCTGGTGTGAGGTTTTTCAAAGGGTGATTGATCGGTTACTTGAGGCGGATTTGATCATAAAGAGAGAGGGCGTGCAGATCACAACAGAGCAAATTCTGGATGAAATCTGCGCTCCTAGCCGGGTCGAAGGGATGATGAATGTCATGCAACTGACAATAGAAGCCGCGGCAGCACGAGACTCTGAATGGCTTCGCTCGATCATGAAGCCTAACTGGTTCAAGCGATTCACCGGCAGAAAGATTCCTCGGCAAATTCCATTGGACAGAAGACAGCAGGAAGAACTGGTGGTGTCTCTGGGCAACGACATGCAGTATTTTCTGTTCCATGCCAGCAGCAGCAGTGCTGTTTGCGGCCTTCCAGAGATACAAAACCTTCGGACGGAATGGATCAGGCAGTTTGAGGAGATTCCAAACTACCCGCCTGTTTGGCGAAAACGCTGCTGCGCGCAATTTACCTGACCCACACTAGCAATAGAAGGAGGTTCTACAGATAACAAATACCAGAACAGTGCATTTCGATAAACGCCTATGTCTTGATTTGTTTTAGGAGAGTGCAATATGGCAAAAAACAAACTTTTGATTGCCGGTTTGTTTCTTGTCCTGCCGATCGCCATCCTCATTGTCCTTCTTCAGCCATCCGAGGGAACGCCTGTCGCCCGGTCATACTTCAACGAGTGCGCTACATGCCACACCGTAGAAGCAACGAAGATGACCAGCGGGCTGCACAAAACACTGCAGTGCGAACAATGCCATGAAGGAGCAGATAGCCACCTGGCGGAACCCACGAACGCTGCCATGAACCCGAAAGTCCATTTTGACAAAGAAAGCTGCATGGGCTGCCACCCAGACCAGTACAACAGCTTTCTGATTGTGGATGGGGGTAAGACGTTCTACGGCGGCAGTGATGGTGGAGCCCACGCTCCAAAAGGCTGGTCTAAGACGTTTGACCTGCCGTATTGGAACGTTTTGATCGATGGGCATCCTTTTGTGCTGGAAACCTACGAAGACCGGCCTATGGCGCTCAACCAGATCGAGCATCAGGAAACGATCCGGCCTGGTTCCGAAAGCTGTATGGCCTGTCACGGGACAAAACTGGCATACTACATGGGTATCCAGTACAAAGATGCGACCGGCATCGTCAAGTATGATGGAATGGACGACCTGGGCAATGGTGCGTTTGCGCCCAGGGAAGTGCTCATTAAGGGGGGAACTTACATTCCGCCGGCAGAGACAGACCCGCAGTACCCGTTGGGCGGCACCTGGAACAACCCGGCTTCAACGCCTGGGACCGGCCACCTGATCTATGACGGCACTTCTTACAAGAACCCGGCAGATGAGGCCTGGGAAGAGGCTGTCACGGTAATCTTCATCCCCAACGGAACCGTTATGTCCACCTACATCGATGCGCTGGATCCGGCGTTCCCATACCAGGTGAAAACGCTGATTACTCTGCCCGCGCCTGTCACGGTGAGCGTTCCGGATGTGGCTAATCTCGGCGCTCCAATTCAGACCATTACATTCCAGACCGTTTCCAGCTATCCCGAATCCGGGGCGGATATCAACGGCGTTACCGGCTGTACGGTGATTACCGCGAACTGCCCCAGCTCGCAGGGCGTGGCGAATGTCGCCCGGAACTGGGCGTACGCCGCCATGGAAGCGATGGCCTTCGACGGGTTGGATTACGAATTCGACCCACTCGAGGAAAACCCCGAAACCGTCGGCCTGCTGGCAAGCGGTTATTATGGCACGCACTTTTCTGGGAAAGGCGAAAACTGGCCTTCAATCCAATCTGGGCAGCTTTGCAACCAGTGCCACGATCCCATGTCGACGCAGCCGAGGATCATCAAGAAGTCGCTGATCGAGTCGATCGCTACGCGCGGCATCAACCCCTACACTCAGGCGAAGGTCTACGATTTCAATCAGGCTACCCGCCAGGACAAAATCATCGCCCAGTGTGCCCAGTGCCACAGTGAATACGTAGGGGGGTACAGCGCCAACGATGGCCGCGACCGGGATTACTTCCCGTGGGCGAAGCCCCTGGAACTTGAGACCCTGTACTGGAACCTGTTCGACTACTTGCAAGATTGGACACACGGCGGCCCTATTCCACCCTGGCAGTCCGTCGAATCGAATGCGCGCGGCTTTACCCCCTATGGGCAGCGTTACCCCATCAACGCGCCGTTGGTGAAGGTTCAGCATCCTGAGGCAGAAGAATATCTCAACAGCCCAATGTACATCGCCGGCGCAACCTGCACCGATTGCCACAGCGCGCGGATCACTCGCCCGGATGGCTCCCGCTACACCAGCCACTGGTTCGTGTCACCATTGAAGATCATGGCAGGCTATAACGGGACGACCTTTATGGGCAACAACATTCCCGGTGACCCAATCAGCATGGCGGCGCAGAACCCCTGCCAGAAATGCCACACCACCGACACCATTGCTCAATCGCAGCAGCGCATTAAGGGGCAGCAGGATGTGTTCTACGTACTGCAAGAGCGCACCCAGGTCGCGCTGGTCAACGCCCTCAAGTTCATCAGCGAGCAGCCAGCGGGCGCCGCGCGCGAGGCCAATATCAAGACCTACCAGCGGGCTTCGATGCGTTGGGAATATTTCACCCAGGCCGAAAACAGCATGAGCTTCCACAACAACCCCGAAGCCACCACTGAGGTCTCAAATGCCCGGCTGTGGGTAGACGCCTTTATCCCCTGGCCGCTGACCCCAGTTTCCGCGCGCATTGCCAGCGCCGGACCGGATACGCTCACCCTCGTTTTCTTCGACCAGGCTTCGGATGAGACCGGGTTCATCGTAGAGCGCGGCCTCGCCGTAGATGGCCCCTATACCCAGGTGGCGGACATTCCTACCCCGAACGGTGTAAACATTGGGGATGTGCAGTTTACGGATGTTGGCCTGGCGTCTGGAACAACATACTTCTACCGGGTTGCCGCCTACAGCGCAGCCGGCACTTCCGTTTACAGCATCTGGGCCAGCGGGGCTACGCAGGGCGTAGCAGTCGGCGTGCCATCGGCTCTGACCGCCACGCCGTTTAGCAGCTCCCAAATTGACCTCACCTGGGTTGATAACGCTTCGAATGAGACCGGGTTCCGCCTGGAACGGGCCAGGGACGCGGCCTTTACTAAGGAGTTTGTAACCTTCAATATTCCCGCGAATGTAGCTGCCTACAGCGACACTGGGTTGCTGCCTGAAACAACGTATTACTACCGGTTGTTCGCTTTGGGCGCAGGAGGAACCTCAGCCGCATCTAATACGTCGTCGGTGACCACCCTGGCCGCTCCACCTGCGGCGCCAACAAGCCTGGTAGTCCTGTCAACCAGCCAAACCTCGATCAAGATTGGTTGGAAAGATAACGCGGGTAATGAACAGGGATTTTACGTCGAGCGATGCGCTACAAGCTGCACGAGCTCTGGCGCGATTTGGACGAGCATTTCTACCCTGTCCCCGAACACCGTATCGTTTACGGATACCGGCCTCGCCCGCCGGAAAACCTATTGGTACCGCGTCCAATCGTTCAACCTGGTGGGCGTTTCGACCTACACCAATGTTGTAAGCGCCAAGACGCGGTAGATCGCTCATTTCCCAACGGCGCTGCTCTAGAACCCCGGTTTTCTAGAGCAGCGCCCAGGCAAACAAAATAAGAAAGGAGCCGCCTGATACGAAAGGAACACGTTTCTTTCAATCCAATTTTGGATCAGCGATGCAACAAACAAAGTTGGTTCGAAAGGAGAATGCAAATGTTGCGAAAAAAAATATTCATTGCCTTAGCGCTAGGGATGGTTTTCCTGTTGGTTGCCGTATCAGTCCAGGCGGCCAGGCCAAACCCCGCCAAAGAAACCGTTTCATGGCGGTTGTCAGGCGCAAGCATTGTTGACCCAGGCCAGACGGTGGAACTTCCGGCAGATGAACAGGTAGGCTTCCCCGGTGGTATCCTCACCACCGGCTACACCATCGAGGCAAAAGCCAGTTCGAACCATGGAAACATCATCCCTGAAGGCACATTCCGGTTAACGCTCTCTGCTTTCACACCGAACCAGGATATGGAAGGCCAGCCAGCGGGAGCCTGGTACATCGAAGGCAACTGGACCATCGTGGATAAAAACGCATCAAAAGATGCCTTGAAGGCGCGTCATAATCCATTCACCTTTGAGGGTAAGGTGCGCGCCGAGCTGCCCTTCAACCCTGCTCTGGAGAAGAACGCCTGGAGCGCGAAAGCCTTTGTACCGATGTCGCTGACTGCCGGGCAGTGGACGCAGGGGAAAGAAGGAATCCTGACGCTCGACTCTAAAAACGAAGGAGACCTTACCCTGAATATTGAGCTTCGGCCCAAGAGCCGGTAAGAGGAGGCAGCCATGATAACGATACAGAAATCCCTTTCATGGATTGCGTGCTTGCGGAAAGCAAAGCTTCTCAAGCTGCCCGTGCTTCTCCTGGTCTTGCTGGCCTTCACCGGAATTGTCTCAGCAGACGTTCCCGAGCGAGTGGGCGTGCGCGGGACTGTTCCAAACCCGGGAACCCAGCAGCAGGAGTTGGGCAACATCACCTTCCCGTCGCCGTACAATGTGTTCGAATTTGTGGTGACCTGCGGTGCCTGCCACGGTGGCACGATTGACCAGCAGGCCGGGCACTTCGGTAACTGGGCCGGCACCGCAATGGCATCCGCGGCCCGCGATCCGGTGTTCCGCGCCAACCAGATCATTGTCAACCAGGCAGTCACCGAGGCAACGGGCACGGATGGTGCGGGCAATATGTGCATGCGCTGTCACAGCCCCAACGGCTGGCTCTCCGGCCGCTTTGACCCCACGCTGAATGGCGCGGCGGATGGCAGCACAATGATTCACACCATCCTTCTCTCCACGGATGACGAGGGTATCATGTGCGAGACCTGCCACCGCTCGTTGGGCTCGGTTACGATGAAGCGAGAGGACCTTGACCCGAATGACCCGGTCTGGAACATGATGGCGGGCGTCGATGACTGGCCGCACAGCGGAATGCCCTATGTCGACCAGGAGGGCGATCCAACCATCGCGTCTGGCAACCCCTATGGCGACACCACCCTCCAGTTTGATGATGGCATGACCTACGGAGGGCGCTATCCAGGCTATGTGAAACTCTTCTGGAGCGATACCCCGCTGGTGCCAGACCCACAGGGCTACATGGGATACAAAAAAGGCGGGCCGTACACTGGCCAGACCTATGGCGTCTACCCGCCTGGGACGCTTGACAAATTCGGGAATGACGTCAGCGGGTTGCCCGCCTTCAATCCCGATGGTTCGCTGCCGGTTCAACTGGATGTTCCGGTTGGCCCACCCACGAACCCGAACGGAACGCCTTGCTATAACTGCCAGTCGATTTCCCTGGAGCATCCAACGTTCGGCGCCAGCTTTGTGGAAGATCCGGAATTCTGCGGGTCGTGCCACGAACTGACCGTTCCAGTGCTGAACCACGGCATGCCCGAGCAGCGCACCTATACGGAATGGAAATTCAGCGCTTTTGGCGAAGAAGGGCCAGACCGCCAAACTTGTCAAAGCTGCCACATGCCCAGGCTGTCGCATGAATACTCGGATGAAGCCCCCGTTACCCTCAACGCGGACCCGGTCGTTTCCGGCTGGTACCCGTATGCCAAATCACGCACGAATACTGCCTTCCACAAGCTGGCTGGCGCGAACCGCGACCTGCCTGAGATGATGCAAGCTCTGTATCCCGAAGTGGACTTTGAGGTGATTGGCGGCGGTGAAGGCGCGAATGGCGTTTGGGTCGGCACCGGAAATGATCCGCGCATCTTCCCAGGCTTGCTCTCCACCCGCAATTCCATGTGGGAACGCAACCAGCGCAACACGGAGATATCCCTGCAAGATGGCGTTGACATCGAAATTGTCAACGACCCGACTTTCAATGCGACCACAGGCAAGTGGGAAGTGCAGGTGAAGGTCATTAACCGGACCGGCCACCGCATCCCCTCCGGATACCCGGATGGGCGGCGGATGTGGATTGGGCTGGAGGTGAAAGATGCTGGCGGCACTGTGGTATACGAATCGGGCCACTACGACGAAGCTACCGCCACGCTGCGCACCGATAGCACCGGCACCGGATTGAACCGCGCGCTGGAGCCGGTGATCGACAGCTCCAGCAATGCCGTGATGATCTACGAGCGGGTGACCGGAACCTGCGTGGATGATGGGGCTGGCAACCTGACCAGCTGCACGCCATCGCTCAGCCTGCTCAACGATTTCATTTTGTTCGATAACCGCATTCCACCCTATGGCTTCGACTACGAAGCGTACCGACAGGCGGGCGTCAAGCTCTGGAACTACGCCCCGGCGACGTTCCTGCCGTACGAAGACAGTGACCGTTTTACCGGCGGGCGCAACTTTGACCTGATCACCTATACCTTCACCGTCCCGGAGGGAGTAACACCCACGGCGGTCAGGGCTGAGGCATATTGGGAGAGCCATACCCGTGAATTCATGGAGCATCTCCGCGAAAGCGACACCTCAACGGTCAGGCCGCAGGGTCCCGCGCGTGTTTGGGATGTCAACTACCCGCTCGCTCCGAATTACCTGAGTGAAGAGTTCGGGCTGGCAGAACTTTCCGCCGAAATCCAGGCCGCCGGGTTCATCACCGAGCCGCTGCGCGACAACTGGGGTGGGTTATCATATGCCGTCTGGTATGCAACCGGCAGAGGGGCGCCTTACCTGGTCGCCCACGCCGATACCGCAGCCGTTATCCCGGGCGCGCCGGCCAATGTACAAGTTTGGCCAAAATGCGATGCTGTAACCGGCGAATGCGTCGGTGGGGTGATTAACGAAGAAATCAATCTGATGGAGCCTTTCACCCAGCGCATCACCTGGGATGCTGTGCCAGGCGCGGATGGATACCTGGTGTGGATCAAGTACGGGATTGGCCTCACCACCGCCTCCTGGGATCGGTTGGCCATTGTGTATTCCCCCACAACCGAGCTGATTAACACCTCGATCAACGTTGATAAGACGTATGTCTACAAGATTCAGGCATTCAACGGCGCCGGTTCTGGTCCCGAGTCTGCTGAAGTCTCAGCGAAGACCCCCTGGGACCTGCCGCTGCCGCCTGAGAATCTGAAACTGTTGTCAGCGGCCAGTGAAACAATCACGATGAGCTGGTATGATGCCAGTGACAACGAAGACGGTTGGATTGTCCGCCGCAGGGATGTGCCCTCTGACCCGAATGTCCTTGACTTCCCGGAGGTTGCTCGCTTCGCTACAGCCAACTCGGGCGGTTTCGGTGGGGTCGAATTCACCGATACCGGTTTGCTTCCGGGGCGGTGCTACAACTACGTGGTCGAAGCGTACAATTCCGCCGGAAACTCTGGCTGGAACATCAACGGCCCGGTGCAGATGTGCACAACAGGTACACCTGGCGCACCAATGAACCTGACCGCCACAGCTTTCAGCGGTGAACGCGTTGACCTGGCCTGGACACCCGGAACCGGGACCGTTACCGGATACCGGCTGGAAAGGGCTGCCGATGCGGCATTCACACCGCCGCTGACCACCTTCAATATCCCCGATCCCGCGGCTGTTAGTTACAGTGATGTAACAGTTGTTTCCGATACGCACTACTGGTATCGCCTCGTTGCGTACAACGGCGCGGGTGACTCGTCGTCATCGAATACGGCGGACGTGATAACTCCGGGGACTCCGCCTGCAGCGCCTGGGCCGCTCGCTGCGCAGCCCTCCGCGCCCAGTCCCTTCCCGCCCACGGTGACGCTGGTCTGGTTTGACAACGATACCAATGAGCAGGGGTTTGTGCTGGAGCGTGCTGACGATAATGCCGGGGCTCCAGGCGTGTTCACCGTGCTGGTGACGATCAACACACCGGCTCCTGACAGCGGAACGGAGGTCAGTTTTGTGGACAACACGGTGGCGCCAAAGATGCAGTACTGGTACCGGGTCAAAGCCTACAATGCCGCGGGCGAATCCGCGTACACGGCTCCGGTATCCGCGCTGACGCCTGGGCAGCCCCCCGAACCGCCTGCCGAACTGCGCGTCACCGGTGTCACCAAGAATACTGTCACGCTGGCATGGCTCGATAAGTCTCTCAACGAGCAGGGCTTCTACGTGGAGCGTAGCTCGAACGGAACGAACTGGTCTCGCATTGCGACCTTACCGGTGAACACGGTTAACTTCAAGGATACCGGCCTTCTCAGCAAGACCACGAATTACTATCGTGTCCAGGCCTATAACGCTGACGGCGCCTCTGCCTACACAAACCAGGTGACTGCCCGCACAAAGTAAATTTACCGCCCGTTTCTATCCTCCCCGGTGCAGCGTCGAAAATACGCTGCACCGGGGATCGGGCGCAGTCCATATCACTATTAAAAGGAGGAAACACGATGAAAGGGCTTCTCCGCTGTTACGGAATTTTTCTCCTGTTGGCAATGCTGCTGGTTCCGTCTGGCCAGGTAAGCGCCGCTGTTATCAGCACAACCCTGTTCTATGATGATGTGTTGCTGACCGGCGGCGTTGCGAATGGGCATTTTCCTAACCTTTGGGATGTCCAGGCTTGCCCACTAGTGTTGTCTGGCACCGTTGATCTCACCGGGGTTGCTTCCGGGGTGAACACTTTTGCAAATGCCCAGCTTGGTCTCCGAACGCTAGGGTACAGTGACTTTTCACCGGCCGGCATGGGCGTGTGGATTGATTTTCCGCAAGTCACCGGCCCGGGTGCTGTTCACCAGGTGAATATGCTCATCTCGGGCGGTTTCGCAACGATAACGATTGATGGTATCGCGCAAGGCCCGATACCTGTTCCTGGCGATCCGACCAAAATGCAGGTATTCTACGGGTTGGACGGGTATGCAACCGTTCATACCGTCGCCTTTTCTAACCTCAACGTTCAGGGCTGCCTGGTATTGGAAACAGGCACAGTGAACGGCGGTGGAGCGTTCTTTGCGGAAGACTCAGGTGGGGCCGGCAACGTGGTTCCTGGTGGTAAGGGAAGCTTCGCATTCTTAGCGAAGCGAAAGGACACCGCAAATATCGGCCAAATTAAGTTCGTCTATGATCTGAACCAGATTCGCCTGGAAAGCACCAACTATGATTGGGTGACCGTCAGTGATGTTCAGGGCGTGTTCGAGGGCACTGCCACCTTGAATGGAACCGGAAGCTACAAATTCCGGGTGCGGGCTGTGGATGGCGACGTAAATGGATCTACCGACCGTTTCGAAATCCGCATATGGACGCCTGATGGAAATTTTGAAGCACCCATACACCGCGCGGAAGGCTACCTTGCCCAAGGACAGATCGTCGTACACAAGAAATAAGCAGTGGAGGAAGGGTCTTGTCGCTTCCGCTCGGTTGGACTGTTCTGCTGCCCCCGGCGAGCAGGCGTAAGTGATAACGAGGAATAGCTTCGCGCAGGAACCGGGTGTTTAATTTTAAAAAACGCCCGGCGGGGCGTTTTTCAGTCGAACATCTTTGATAAAGGGCGTACCCTCTTACTGTACCGAGACTCTCTGGCTGTCCAACTCGTGAACAGTAGCGCGGATCAACTGGGGCAGGGCTTCGGACAATGGTTCCGTTAATTCCATACCCCAATCGAGCTGTTCTG
>Ga0206094_100146_pt1 | contig 10041 bp, 10 predicted proteins | sample S3v_513CmetaT_FD_197216 | JGI IMG/M metagenome (GOLD analysis project Ga0206094, IMG submission 197216) | Metatranscriptome of soil microbial communities from Anza Borrego desert, Southern California, United States - S3+v_5-13C (Metagenome... | ecosystem: Environmental > Terrestrial > Soil >... | reverse complement strand
GTCCGATTCCACCGTTGCGACTGCCTCGGACCATGTTTTTCCGCCATCCCTGGACTGTTTGACCATCGCCCGATTCTTCCGGCCGTCGAACTCGTTCCAGGCGAGAATCACCCGATCGCCCGCGGCCAAGACGTCCGGATGTCCCGGCAATCGGTCGGGATCGCCCAAGGCCATGGGCTCTGAAAAGCTGCGGCCCCGATCGTCGGAATAAGCGTAAAACAGGCCCTGGCGTTTCGTTCCCTGGGTAAACCATGCGACGTGGTAGCGGCCGTCCCGGCCTATGGAAAGTGCCGGTCCATGAACCGGGCACGCTTCGATTTTCCAGCTGTCATTCGTGGCTCGTGTCGCCGCCCACTCGGCACGGCCGTCCTCGGGCTTTAGAAGGCCATGATCGCGGATGTTGCCGGGATAAATGAACCGGGTGATCAAAACCGGCCGCCCATCGGTATCGAAATCGACGGCGAGGCGGCAGCAACTGCAAACGTCGTCCACGATTTTTTGATTGGATTGAAGGGGCTTTCCGTTGGCGCCCAGGACGGTGTGAAAGATGTCGTTGCCCCGTGCTTCGTCGACGCCCTCGCGCTCGTCGTGCCAAAACGCGTGCAAATCGCCGCGGGGATCAACCGCCAGTACGGCCTGAAACGAGTTGGCTGTTCTAGCCATGTCGCTCAAGGGCTCCGGCGCGGTGAAATGCCGCCCCTGATCTTCGGAAATGCTCAAATAGGTGGTCCAAGGCTGCAAGCCGAAGGCCGGGTAAGCGACGTAGATTCGGCCGGCGGGATCGACGGCGATCTGCGGGCGGTATTCGCTTTGCGTCCTGATCGGCACGCGCTCCGGGTTGATTGCTACCGGGGGACTGAAGGTTTTGCCGTAATCGCTGGAAAAATCGACGTAGACGCGGTCGGTGGTGGGCACGACGCGCCACAGCCGTCGGTCGGGGCCGAAAGCCGCCGAGACCGGAAGCTTTATGTCCATGCCGCGATAATGTTCAAATCCGTCCGAAATCGGCTTTGGTCGCGAACCTATGGACGCGCAACCGGACAAGACCGCCACGGACAAAGCCCAGAAACACAGCGAGGCCAGATGATTGCGGACGCCGGAGAAAGACCTCGTCCGAATCGATCTTCGTTTGAGTCCGATCGACAACACGCTTGAAATCAAACCCCCGGTTCGCAAATTAGCCGCCCCATCTGCACGTAACCCTGGTTCGACCGGCGATGCGGTAACCCGGTTCCGCCGGGTAACCGTTCGACTCGGTCGCGATGAGGGACATCGTACGAAAAGCCATGTTTAAGGTTTCGCTGCCCGCAACAACACCAGCCGGTGAAACATTAAGGAAGCTCTGAACAAGTGGATTCCGGTCATGCCCTTCGGCAGGCTCATCACGAACGGAATCAATACGTTACCGTTCGTCCTGAGCCTGTCGAAGGACTTAATCAGAGATTCCTTAAAGAACTTGGCCGCCGTTATCGAAGTCCTTTGGCTGCAAAGGCCGATGGTCAAAGTTACGGCATGCATTTCTTGCTTCTTGCTCCGCGAGTAAAGAAAAACTCTTTGCTTCGGTAAATGTTGAAGTGTGTGTTTTCGCGGGTCGCCAAGGCTTTTGTAAAAGGCCGGTCAAATGGGCGGAGCATCACGCAGAAATCGAGCCAAGCATGCCGAACCCGTTGCGCGGCGCAAGGTTGCTTGGCGCTCGGTTCCGAAGCCATCCGTAAAACTGCGGCAAATCACGCAGTCAGGTGTGTGAAATGACGCACACATATTTTCTTGATGTCTCTGACGAGAGAGCGTGGGCTACATCTCGGTAGGGCTATCCGAGCAGGGCGCCCAATTCTTCCGGATCGACCGGCTTTACCAGGTGATGATCGAACCCCGCGGCTTTGGTGAGAGCTCGGTCTTCTTGCTGGCCATAACCGGTGATGGCGATGATCAGCGCTTCGCGCGTCTCCGGACGTTCACGCAGTCTGCGGGCTACTTCGTAGCCGTCCATGCCCGGGAGGCCGATGTCCAACAGCACGGCCTGGGGCCTAAATTCGGATGCCAAATCGAGAGCGGCCGGCCCATCGAGAGCGGTTCGGACGTCATGGCCTTCGAGTTCCAGTAAGAAAGCCAAACTTTCGACGGCATCCGTGTTGTCATCGACCACGAGAATACGCTTGGATTTGGTGTCTTGGTCGGTCATACATCAGTTCCTTTTTGTCACAGTTCGGAAATGCCGGGTAACACAATACGATCTAACCGGGGGCTTTCATAGGTCGAGCGACGCGTCTACACAAATAAGACGTGAATAGCCGGAGCAATGCGGAGCCGAACAAAGGGGAATCTTTATCGGGCCGGCAAGTCTTATGAAGAGCGGGAATTTCCCCGGCAAGGCGGCCAAGATACCGTGCTTCTGGAAATCAGTCCGTCGACCATGGGAAGTTCATACAAGAAGAAACAACAAGAAGAGAACGGATATGTTTTTGCCATTTTATTTCCCCAGTAAGGAAGCGCTCAAGCTCGTCATCGTAGGCGGCGGCTATTCAGGGCTGTCGGCGCTGATTACGATCCGTGAATACCGTCCCGACGCCGAGATCGTCTTGATCGATCGCCGGCCTTATCACCTTAAGATTACCCATCTGCACGAAAGTTTTCGCCGTCCTCTGACGGACTTCAAAGTGTCTTTCGCGGCCTTGGAGAAGCGGTTCAATTTTCGCCATGTCATGGCGGATCTGAGATTCGACGATACGGCGTTGAAACAGTGGCAAAGCGACCGGGTCATACCGGTCGGGCAGGAGGAGATCGGGTTCGACTATCTTCTGATCGCCACCGGAGCGGGTTTCAAGAAGCTCGAGAAACCTAGCCGAGTGATCGATCTCGACGATTTCATCGAAAAGCCGGGGCCGGAGGTCCTGCAAGAGAACTTGGCGGCTGCGAACTCTTCCGCTCCGTGGATTACCGCGGTCGGAGGCGGTGCGACCGGCATCCAGTATCTGTTCGAGATCGCCAATTTCGTGCGGGAGCGCCGCATTCCCTGTCGGCTTCGTCTGGTGGACTCCGAGCACAGGGTGCTGACGCAGTTCAATGCGAAATTGGGGCAGTATGCGGAGGCTCGAATGGCGGACCTCGGAATCGAGCATGTGACAGGTCGTTTTTTCCGCGCTCAGGAGGCGGATCGTGTCGTGCTCGAGGAGGTTGAGACGGGCGAGCTGTCCGAACTCGATTCCCAGCTGAGTCTGCTTTTCGTCGGCAAGAGCGCCAACATCCGTTTGCACGCCAATTTTTTCGGCCAAGTCGTTGTGGACGGAGACATTTTGGACCGGGTTTTCACCGCCGGCGACTGCTCGTACTATCGCTCATTGGGATCGAACGCCATGACGGCTCAGTCCGCCGTGCGCAAAGGCAAGTTGGCCGCTCGAAACATTCTCAGGCATTCGGGGCTCGTCAAATTGCTGGAGCCGTATCTGCATCGCGATCTGGGCTATCTGGTCAGCCTGGGGCCTCAGGATTCCGTGGGATGGGTGGCGTTGGAACGCAATGTGGTCGGGGGATTTCCCGCAGCGGTCGTGAAAGAAATCGTCGAAGCGCAATACGATCTATTGCTTGCGGGCATCGATACCTATGTGTTGTGACCGGCTGGAGGAAAGGTGGCAAGGCGTATATTTGCGGCGCTGTTGTCAAAGCGTGAGCAGGTGAACTGAATTCATATGGGATATCGGTGCGTCCAATAATGACGCCGGAAAATTCAGGAGGCGCAAATGATGTTTGGCTCAAGTCAGCCCGTAAAAGCCAAGGCGACCACGGTCATCAACAAACCCGTAGAGGAAGTTTTTCATTTTATAAGCGACGAGTTCTTCGAAAATTACCCGAAGTGGTCACCCGAAGTCGTCGAATTGAAACCCTTGTCGGAAGGGCCAATGCGTCTTGGCACTCTGGCGCGGCAGGTTCGAGTCGATCATGGGCACCGGACCGAATCCACGTTCAGGGTGACTGATTATCAACCGAACAAGCGGCTTTGCTTCAGCGGAGTGTCCAGCCCTTTCCGCTGTGTCTATGATTTCGAGCAAAAGAGTACGCAGTCGCCATCCACGCAGGTCGCGTTTACCTTTGAGTTATCGGAGCTCGAGCTGTTCATGCGTCCGTTCGAGAAATTGATTCGAGTCGCCGTGCAGGATGGTGCCGAGCAGACGGTGAAAAATCTAAAAGGCCTCATCGAGGGCCATTCGTGAGTCAAAAGGAATTTGGCGAGGTTTTTCGATCAACAATAAGCGGAAGCGAGAGATTGAAGTGAAGAATTAGGAGGAACCGATTATGGCCTTCATTGTGGAAAAAGATCCGGGACTGATCCCGCAGGTGCTGGCTAAGATTCTTGATTCGTGCGTCAATGGCGTAACGCTGGCCGACCCGGATTTGGACGATATGCCCGTCGTTTATGTCAATAAAGCCTTCGAAGAGATAACGGGATATGACCAGGGAGAGATAGTGGGGAAAAACTGCCGGTTTTTACAGGGAAACGATAGAGATCAGGACGCTCGTACCCAGATCCGCGAAGCGCTGGCGAACGCTCAGCCGGTTGAAGTGACGCTCCGCAATTATCGAAAGAACGGCGAGCTCTTTTATAATCATCTCGCACTCACGCCGCTCTTCGATCGAGACGGGAAGGTGATTTATTATCTCGGGATTCAGTACGATGTGACCAACCAGGTACGGGCCGAGGAAGAGATCAAGCGCCTGAGCGAAAACTTGGAGAATGTCTCTAGGCTGACGAAATAAAAAAGCCGGCGTCTTTGCCGTGTGAAAGACGCATGAGCGATAAGACGGTATCGTCGAGAGGTGTCCCGGCGCTGTTCGCGTTCGGCCGCAAATGTGCGTGTCGCTAGGCCGACGCCGTAAATGCAGATTATGAGCAAGTTAAGGTTTTGATATGGCGGTTATTTGCACGAGCGTTTGCGTCAACTATACGCCCAAAGAAATGTACGATTTGGTGAACGACGTTCAATCCTATCCCAGCTACCTTCCTTTGTGCAGCAATGTAAAGCTGCATTCAAAAACACCGAATGCCCTCAGGGCTACCATCACGCTGTCGAAAGGCAAGATCAAGTTTTCCTTCACGACGGAAAATTCGATGGAGGACAGCAGGCATATCCGGATGAATCTGGTCGAAGGGCCGTTCAAGCACTTGCGCGGGCATTGGCGTTTCGAGCCGAGTGCGACCGGCGGTTGCGAGGCGACTTTCCGCCTAGATTTCGAGTTTGCCAACGCCTTGCTGGGAATGGCCTTCGGCGGCTTTTTCAAGGAAGTGACCGAGTCCTTTGTCGAAGCTTTCTGCCGCCAGGCGGCCAAGAAATATGGCGAGCGGGAGACTCATCCGCCCGAGTCTCTTCATGGCCATGGAAAGCTCACATAAGAGACAACGGCACCTCGCCGCATGCGCGGTGCAACCCGGTCCTTGAACCTTAACTGCGCGGTCCGGCTGAAAGTCGGCGATCCGGAACCTCGAAGCGGTAAGTTTCGCCGTGACTCAGATATCTCACCCGATCATCGAGACCGGCGGCGGTTACGGCCTTCTTGAAGTCTTCGAGCGGTGATTTGAAAACCCGGTAATCGTTGTAGTGGATAGGAATCGCCTCGCGAGGGTTAACGATTCTTATCGCTTCAATGCCCTCCTTAGCGTCCATCGTGACCAGGATGCTCATAATCCGGGTGCCGCCGAGATGAAACAGTCCCAGATCGATGTCCGGATGGCGAATGGAATTCTTGGCGGTGTCGACATGAGAACGGAACTCGATGAGTGCTAATAATGAAAAGACCTCAACGGGGCTCTTCTTATTTTAAAAAATGCTTGAATATATCGAGTCGAAACTATAATATGACTTCACTGCCGTCGTGTCCCCCTCAAGGCAGTAGCTAGATTCAATACCTCAACGAACTAGCGAAGGAAGACTTATAGGGTCGGCCCGAGCCTCCTCAGCCGACCTTTTTTTTGTGGTTGCAAATCGATTCGCGAAATCCTCTGGTCGAAGGTGCTGATTCGTGGAGGGCAATCAGGCATGATGGGTCGCTTCTCAGTGAAGCTGAATAATTTGCTTTTCTGGATAAAGGCCAAGATGGATGAACGGATGGTCCTGCTCATGGCCGGCTCTATCGTCATAATGCTCTATGGCGACGTCGTTCTGGGTTGGATCGGATCGTTATTGCATTACGCGATCGAGGTATTGGAACTGGGCCTTGAGCACCTGATCGAAGCGACATTTCATGTATCTCAACGCACAGCACAGATCCTGACGGCCTGGACCGGGCTTTTCCTATTCCTGCTGCTCGGCTGGTTCATTTTTCGTAAGACTGTAAGCCTGTTTCGCGAATGGATTGCGCTAAGGTCGGACCGCTTGAATCTACATCAAACCCGAATATCGAACCGGCAAAGACTGGCCATCTGTGCCAGCCTGCTGATCGCCGTCATTCTTGCGATCTACTTTCAGTTCTGATCGAAAGGCGCACGGCGGACCGAGCAAAAATCGACCGTTCGCGGACCGGTTAAACCTGATCCGCCTACGTCCTTAATTTCCTACCAAGTCCAGAAACGCCGCTTCGTCCAATACCTCGACACCGAGTTCCTGGGCCTTAGCCAGTTTCGAGCCGGGATCGGCTCCGGCTATCACGTAGCTGGTGTTCTTGGACACGCTACCGGTGACCTTGCCGCCTAGAGCCTGAAGCCTGGCTTTTGCTTCCTCTCGACTCATGGAGGACAGCGTGCCGGTGATGACGAAGGTTCGGCCCTGGAGCGGTTGCTCGGTTTTTACCTCCGCGACTTCTTCCCAATGCACCCCGGCATCGAGCAGAGCTCGGACCACCCCGACATTGTGCGCTTGCCGGAAGAAGGTATGGATATGATGGGCCACGGAAGGGCCTATGTCGGGAACATTCTGCAGTTCTTCCTCGTCCGCGGCCACGATGTTGTCGAGGGTGCGAAAGTGAGCCGCCAAGGTGTGCGCCGTGACTTCGCCGACTTCCCGAATGCCCAGCGCAAAAAGGAAGCGGGACAGGGTAGTATGCTTGCTCCGTTCCAGCGCATTGATCAGGTTCTCCGCCGATTTTCGCCCCATGCGCTCCAGTGCCGCCAGCTGTTCCGCGGTCAGTCGGTAGAGATCGGCGACCGTCTCGATCAGCTTGTTTTCGAGAATCTGATCGACCAGCTTGTCGCCCAGGCCGTCGATGTCCATGGCGCGGCGCGAGGCGAAATGCTTGATGGATTCCTTGTGCTGCGCGGGGCAAAAGAGGCCGCCGCTGCAACGGGCGATGGCTTCGCCGGGCTCCAACTCCACCTCCGCGCCGCACACGGGGCAGTGGCTAGGCATTTGGAAGACCGGGGCGTCGGCCGGGCGGAGTTCCGGCAGGCTTTTCACCACTTCCGGGATTACGTCGCCGGCGCGCCGGACGACGACGGTATCGCCGGCCCGAATATCCCGCCTGTGCACTTCATCCGCATTGTGCAGCGTCGCATTGGTTACGGTGACGCCGCCGACGAAAACGGGTTCGAGCCGCGCCACCGGGGTCAGGGCGCCGGTGCGTCCCACTTGAACCTCAATGGCGATGACTTTGGTGGTGGCTTCTTCCGCGGGGAATTTATGGGCGATGGCCCAACGCGGCGCGCGAGCGACGAAACCTAATGCGCTCCGGTCCGCCAGACGGTCCACTTTGTAAACCACGCCGTCGATTTCGTAGGGGAGATCGTGCCGCCGGGCCAAGAGGTCCCGATAGTAAGCAAGACAGCCGGCTATGCCTTGGACCACGTGTAGTTCCGGACTGACGGGAATGCCCCAGGACTTGAACCGGTCCATCAACTCTTTCTGGGTATCCGGCAGCTGGTCGCTCGGAAAGATGCCATAGCCGTAAGAAAAGAAGCAGAGGCGGCGTGAGGCGGTAATCTTTGGGTCGAGTTGGCGGAGGCTTCCGGCGGCGGCATTCCGCGGGTTGACGAAGACCTTGTCGCCGTTTTGCCGCGCCCGCTCGTTCAAGGCGAGAAAACCCTTTTTCGGCATGAACACTTCGCCCCGCACTTCGAAGCGTTCCGGCCAGCCGCTGTCCCTGAGCCGCAGCGGAATGTCGCGGATCGTGCGGACATTGTGAGTGATGTCTTCGCCGGTCTGACCGTCGCCGCGCGTGGCCCCGCAAACCAGGACGCCCTTGTCGTAGATGAGGCTGACCGCGAGGCCGTCGAGCTTGGGTTCCACCAAGTAGCCGATGTCGTTGCGTCCGAGCCGCTGGCTCACGCGGCGATGGAAATCCTCGGCGTCCTCGTCGCTGAAGGCGTTGTCCAGCGACAGCATGGGGATTTCGTGGCGTACCGCGGCAAATGCTGCGACCGGCGGAGCGCCGACCCGCTGTGTTGGGGAATCGGGGGTGGCAAGTTCCGGATACTGGTGCTCGATCGCCAAGAGCTCCTGCATCAGGCGGTCGTACTCGGCGTCGGAAATCAGCGGCGAATCGAGCTGATAGTAGCGCAGATTGTGGAATTCGATTTCTTTGCGCAATTCGTCCGCGCGACGTTTAATCTCTTCCGGCGCGTTCACGGCTACTCGTAAGCTTCTTCCAGGCGGTTGCGCATCTGGGCGATTTTTTCCCCGGTCAGCGGACGGCGGGCGTCGTCCCACTCGATCCCGTCCAATCGAACGGCCAGCTCATGGCAAGTGTTGACCAAATCGTCGAACACGCCCAAGGGATCGTCGACCGTGGCGGGTTGAAAGAACAGGACCACGCCGGGGCACTCGAACGACGCCATGTCGTCGACGGGGAAGGTGCCGGGTTTCACGAGGCTGGCCACGCTGAACAGAGGTTTGCGGAATTCGCGGTCATAACGGTGAAAGATGCCCATCTCGCCATGGACCAGGTCGAGGTCCAACAGAGCATTCTTGAGTTCGTCACCCGCAAAAACGAACTCGTCTCCCGCCACCACGCTGAGTTGTATCAGAAACGGGGCGCCCAAAGCGGCGGTTCTGTCCGCTTCTCTCTGCGTTGTTCGCGGCGGTTCCTGCGGCGCCTCGATCACGTCTTCCGCCTCGTCTTCGAAATCGAATTCATTATCGGAAAAATGCCGCTCGTTTCGATTCAGGACGCGAACGCTTTCGAATTCTTCCTCATCGTAATCAGGCGACTCCTTATCGATCGAAGGGTCGAAATCCAGTTCGTCGAACTCGCCGCGCCGTTGTAGAAAATCCAGGACTTTTTGCTTGTGGCGTCCCCAGACATAGATGCCGGCGATGACGATGACGCCGATCACCAGCAGGACCAAACGTACGGTATCTCTATCCATCTCCTTTCCTCAAAGGCACTTGACAGCCTGCAAACAAGGAAGCCGCCAATGGCGGCCAAGTTATCTCGTGCGGAAAACCGGCCCGCACACGGCACAGGAACTCAAACCGCCGACATTTCCACCGCCGCGTCGATATCGACCGCGACGATGCGGGACACGCCGGGTTCTTTCATGGTAACGCCGGCCAGATGCTGGGCGATTTCCATCGTCACTTTGTTATGCGAAATAAACAGGAATTGTACCTTTTCGGACATTTCTTTGACCAACTGGCTGAAACGGCCGACGTTGGCGTCGTCCAGCGGAGCGTCCACTTCATCGAGCAGGCAGAAGGGCGCCGGGTTGAGCTCGAAGATGGCGAACACCAGCGCTACCGCCGTGAGCGCTTTTTCGCCGCCCGATAGCAGGTGAATCGAGCTGTTCCGCTTGCCGGGCGGCCGCGCCATGATGCTGACGCCGGATTCCAGCAAATCGCGTTCGGTGAGGTCCAGGGATGCCTGGCCTCCGCCGAACAGCTTGGGAAACATGCGTTGCAGGCCGGCATTCACCTTGTCGAAGGTCTCTTTGAAACGGGCTCGGCATTCCCGATCGATTTTCTCGATGGCTTCTCTCAACGTGGTCAGCGATTCGATCAGATCCTGGTGCTGCTGATCGAGAAACTTCATGCGTTCTTCTTGCGCCAGGTATTCTTCCATCGCCGTCAGATTGACCGCGCCGAGCCTGATGATTTCTTCCCCCAGTTCGGCGACTCGCTT
>Ga0206094_100144_pt1 | contig 10173 bp, 7 predicted proteins | sample S3v_513CmetaT_FD_197216 | JGI IMG/M metagenome (GOLD analysis project Ga0206094, IMG submission 197216) | Metatranscriptome of soil microbial communities from Anza Borrego desert, Southern California, United States - S3+v_5-13C (Metagenome... | ecosystem: Environmental > Terrestrial > Soil >... | reverse complement strand
CGTAGGTCGGCAATCCTTTGCCGACGAAGACGCTCGGCCGGGACGTGGCGTCGGGAAAGGATTCCCGACCTACAGGGTGCTACAGTCGTAGGTCGGTAACCCTTTGCCGACGGGCTTTGTGTCGGAAATCGTCGCCTTGGTGTTCCCGGAGACGCCGTTTGCGATTGGAAGGTCGCGACTAAAGCGACGTTTGCGATTGGAAAGGATTCCCGACCTACGGGGGCACGGTCGTAGGTCGGCAATCCCTTGCCGACGAAGACGCCGTTTGCGATTGGGAGGGATTCCCGACCTACTCGCGAGTGCCCGTACAGTCGGTATGAAAATGCCCTAGGTAAATCCATAAGCCGATGAGCCAACGTATGCAGATCCTTTGCTTTCGAGTTATTCAGCCCCGAATCACGGGGACACGCTTCGCAGAACGAAGTTTCTCCCGAGCTATTTATCCGACGGGAGCTAAGACATGGTCAGGAAGTGCCGTATCTCGGACTCTAGGCTCCGGGAATAGGAATGTAACAAAAATGTTCGATTTGATGTGTTACAAGGCTGATCGCTTAGCAGAAGTTTTTATCGCGGACATTCAAGCGTCGAAGGAAAAGAACATTAATCGCAGAGTGGGTTAATGCCTCGCAGCCTAACCGACCTGACAAAAATCGAAACCGTATTGAAGGCCATTTGGAATAAGTGCCTATCCCAGTAGGCTCAAGTAACCCTTCGACAAGCCTGTCCTGAGCCCTTCGACTTAGCTCAGGACAGGCCCGTCGAAGGGCTCAGGGCGAACGGCCTGCTGGGATAGTCTCTAAGAACCTAAAGAAGAGTTCACAGTGAAAAAAGTAGCGCTGATCACCGGGACGACGGGGCAGGACGGGGCCTATCTGGCGGAATTTCTGCTGGAGAAAGGCTACGAGGTGCACGGGCTCAAACGCCGGGCGTCCCTCTTCAACACCGACCGGGTCGATCATTTGTACCAGGACCCGCACGTCGAGGACCGCCGTTTCATCCTCCACTACGGCGATCTGACCGATGCGACCAATCTGATCCGCGTCGTGCAACAGGTCCAGCCCGACGAGATCTATAACCTCGGCGCGCAAAGCCATGTTCAGGTATCGTTCGAAACTCCGGCCTACACCGCCGACACCGACGCTCTCGGATCGCTGAGGCTATTGGAGGCGATTCGCATTCTGGGGCTGGAGAAGAAGACCAGGTTCTACCAGGCTTCAACGTCCGAACTCTACGGCAAGGTTCAAGAGATCCCCCAAACCGAAACCACACCGTTTTATCCGCGCTCGCCCTACGCCGTGGCCAAGCTCTACGCCTACTGGATCACGGTGAACTACCGCGAGGCGTATGGGCTTTACGCCTGCAACGGCATCCTCTTCAACCACGAGTCGCCGTTGCGGGGCGAAACCTTCGTCAGCCGCAAGATCACCCGAGGTCTGTGCCGGATCAAGCTGGGCCTCCAGGACTGCCTTTACCTCGGCAACCTGGATGCGAAGCGCGACTGGGGGCACGCCAGGGACTACGTCGAAATGCAATGGCTGATGCTGCAACAGGACGCGCCCGACGACTACGTCATCGCGACCGGCGTCCAGTACAGCGTGCGCGAGTTTGTGACCCTTGCCGCTGGGGAACTTGGGATCGAGCTCCACTGGGAAGGGACGGGCCTTGCCGAGCGGGGATACGATGCCGCTACCCGCCGATGCATCGTCGCGGTGGACCCCCGCTATTTCCGTCCGACCGAAGTCGACACCCTGCTGGGCGACCCTAGCAAGGCGCGGGCAAAGCTCGGCTGGGCCCCACGCATCAGTTTTCAGAGCCTGGTCAAGGAAATGGTCGAAGAGGATCTGAAAGCGGCGGAGCGCGACGCCCTGTGCCATCAAGCCGGCTACCGGGTGTTCGACTACCATGAATAAAGACGCCAAGATCTACGTCGCCGGCCATCGCGGTCTGGTCGGCTCGGCCCTGGTCCGTAGTCTCGAACGGCAGGGATATACCCATATCCTGACGCGGACCCGAGAAGCGCTCGATCTCACCGATCATGCGGAGGTGAAGCGCTTTTTCGAAACGGAGCGGCCCGAAATCGTCCTCGATGCGGCCGCCAAAGTCGGCGGCATCCGGGCCAACGACACCTACCCGGCGGACTTTATCCGCGACAACCTGTTGATCCAAACCCATTTGATCGACTGCGCCTATCGGAGCGGTGCGAAAAAGTTCGTCTTTCTCGGCTCCTCCTGCATTTACCCCAAACACGCGCCGCAGCCTTTGAAGGAAGACTATCTGCTGACGGGTCCCTTGGAGCCGACCAACGAATGGTACGCGGTGGCCAAGATCGCCGGCATCAAGCTGTGCCAGGCGTACCGGCGCCAATACGGCTTCGACGCCATTGCCCTGATGCCGACCAATCTCTACGGACCGGGCGACAATTTCAGCCTGGAAAACTCGCATGTGTTGCCGGCCCTCATCCGCAAGTTCCACGACGCCAAGGTGGCGTGGGCGAAATCGGTGACCGTCTGGGGCACGGGCACGCCGCGGCGGGAATTCCTGCACGTGGATGACCTGGCCGATGCCGCGGTGTTTCTGATGGAGACTTACTCGGACGAAGCCATCATCAATATCGGTGTGGGCGAAGACCTCAGCATTCGCGAGTTGGCCGAGATGATCCGGAAAGTCGTAGGTTTCGAGGGCGACTTGGTGTTCGATCCGGAAAAACCGGACGGCACGCCGCGAAAGTTGCTGGACGTGTCGAGGCTCCACGCCCTCGGGTGGCGGGAGCGGATACCGTTGAGGCAAGGGATCGAAGAAACCTATCGCTGGTTCCTGGCTCACCAACACGAGTTGCGCTGGTAGGGATGTGGAAAGAGCTAGGGTGTTTTGACGGTAAATAACCTTTTGTTGGACGAGTTTCCCTAAAGCTGTAACAGCAGCCTGTTACGGTATCGAAACAATCCGGGGTTTTACTAAGAGCCTATCTCAGTAGGCCGTTCGCCCTGAGCCCCTCGACTCCGCTCAGGACAGGCCGGTCGAAGGGTTTTGGAGACCTACTGGGATAGGCTCTAAATAGAAAGAAAAGAAGGCCACATCCTCTGGGAGAGGGCAGGGGTTAGGGTAATCGAAGGAAGGCTTCTTTTCTTACAAACAGAACTTGTGAATCGATGCAAAATCCTGAAAAAGCGACAAGAACAAGAATTCTGGTATTGGTCACCGACGCATTCGGCGGTCATGGGGGAATCTCCCGATTCAATAAGGATTTTCTTGGCGCATTGTGCAGCCACCCAATTTACGTTGTGTCCTAAGGCAATCGGAACAGTGTTAGATGTCACTACTTAGCACATTGAGCTTTATTGTTAATCATCCACTTAACTCGGAACGGCGATTGGCGTCGATCAAGCGTTTCGTGACTTGGCAGATTGGCAGCCGACTTGTTCCGGGGGCGGTAGCCGTTCCTTTTGTTAACGAGACTCGTCTTTTAACTCGGCCGGGCATGACAGGGGCGACCGGTAATCTTTATTGCGGCTTGCATGAATTCGAAGACATGGCGTTTGTTCTCCATTTTCTTCGCGAGGAGGATTTATTCGTAGATGTGGGTGCGAATATTGGCAGTTACACCGTTCTCGCAGCCGGAGCAGTTGGGGCGAGGACAATTTCCATAGAGCCAATAGAGGCGACATTTTCTAGTTTGCTCGACAACGTCCGCATTAACGGCCTTGACGATCGAGTTCGAGCAATGAATCTCGGTGTCGGAGGTGAATCGGGAACACTACGATTTACACAAGCTTCGGACACCACGAACCACGTAGTGAGCTCAGCAGATTCTGAAGGGGATACGATTGACGTGAGAATCGAGTCGCTCGACAGCGTACTCGCGGGTGAATCGCCAAGGCTTATTAAGGTCGATGTTGAAGGATTCGAAACAGAGGTTATCGGAGGCGCAGAGCAGACTTTTTCCAACCCGGCACTGATCGCAGCGCTCATGGAGCTAAACGGCAGCGGCGATCGTTACGGATTTGACGAAGATAAGCTTCACCAGATGGTGTTGGAATATGGCTTCGAATCATATTCCTACGTTCCGCTTGAACGGCGTTTAGTTAGTTTAAACGGCAAGAAGAATTTATCCGGGAATACGCTGTATATCCGTGATGTTGGGACGGTAGCGAAACGCTTACGGGAAGCACCGAAGTACAGTGTATTGGAGACCAAGATCTAAGGAAGCTTGGGTTAGTGCATGCCTCGACTCAGTTGCGTATTTGTTTGCTAACAACCGAATTCTCTGAGGGAGTGTCTTGTTAATGAGCAACGTTAGGGTTTTTATCTTCCATCGTATCAACTTGACCGGTTTGTTTGGGTTTTCCGTTTGAAAGCAGGGAAAATGGCTTCAAAGTTACAGGTGCTGGTTTTACTTACGGTTGCCTTCGGAGGATATAGAGGAATATCCAGACTTAACGGGAATTTTCTCGTGGGCTTGGGCTCACACCGTAGCTTCAAAGCCATAAGTGGGTTTTCTCGACCCACGCGTGTCCCGGTCAGCAACGATTGGTCGGCCCAACTCGAATTTATCAATCAGCGGACAACCGACATGGCGATATACAGTACGGCTACGTTATCGGGAGTTGGTACTGACTGCCGTGCACTCCGTTATCGGTTCTGGCTTTGCGTGTTCACGCTGATTCTGCTGTCGGCGACTTCGAAATACGTGCTAGCCGGTATCGCTGAAACAGTGGCCGAAGAGATTCGTTATGAAGCCACTTTGCCAAATAACAGTCCGATTGGTCGGCCATTGCCGTTAGCGGCTAGTTGGAATACCGGTGTTAGGCCAAATGCCTTAGATCCGGACTATCAATTAGCCATGATCGAAAAGGGCCATTTTTTGCTGCCTTGGTTTCAGTTGGATATGCCTAAAGGGCGGAAGGATGTCAAAAATTCAAGCGTTTATTACCAAAATGCTTTGACACGCAGTGGCGAACTCGGCCTCCCTATATCTTTCATTAGTACCCAATGGGAGAGGCCGCTATCAGATGATGCGCATTATCTGACACTGCCACGAGCTTTGAATCCTAACGTGATAAAAGCGGATGGCTCCGTCGCGCCTATGGTGTCGCCCTTCGGGCCAGTTCAGCCTTGGACCGATGTTGGCTACCAATGGACTGCTGCCAGCGTAGTCAGACGACTGCAAAATTGGTATCCGAACCCTCCGCTCGTCGTCTTCGTGTCGAACAACGAACATCCCAAGCTGAAATGGCAAGATGCCGATTTGGACGTACGCTACCTCACATTTAACAACTCCAAAACCGACGAAGCCAAGCGGAAAAGCGCAGGGCAGGGTTGGATCGATCGTTACCGCGCTCTTCAGGCAGGCATGCGTAGTGGGTTGAGAAATAGCGCTTGGAAGCAGAACGCAATCTTTGTTGGTTATAACGCCTTTGGAGGACTTGCCTTTGGCCGTTGGGGGCGTTGGATCAACTATTCACTGGCGATCACTGAACGGATCGAGCCTTGGCCTCTCGCTTGGGATGGCGCATCGCCGTCTTTTTATGTTCATGATTGGGACAACTCTACTGATTTTACAGCTATGAGCCCCCTAATCGGCTCCATGAACTGGGTATTCATGTTGGAGGATGCCTATCGCCTGAACCCAAACTTCTGGCTCGAATTATCAGTTTGGGATGGGCATCGGCCAAGAAGTAAAACCAGCAAAAGAGCCTATTACGCCAGGCTTGGCCAATCATATAGCCCGGATCGCTATGCGGGCATGGTCAAGTTCGGCATGTGGTTACTCCGTCCCAGAGTTATTCGTGAATTTCGCTTTCCGGAGGAAACTCGGAATGCCATAAATCCTTATTTTACCGAATTGATCCGAGCTGTTGATAATATCCATCACGACCCGGTACTCAAAGAGTTTTGGAGAAATGGGATATTGCTTCCGAATAAGAAACGCAAACATCCTTATCAGGAGCACATACCAGCCGAGTATGCGATGAAGGATCGGTGGTTCCTGCTTGATACCGATTTGGATCCGAAAAGACCATGGAATTTGTCCACGGAAATCCCGGTATTTACCTTGGCTTTGGAAAAAGGCGTGGCGCCTGATCGGGAATGGTTGATCGTAATTCATTCTCCGCTAGGTGATAGGGCGGATGTTGAAGTGACGGTGCCGGGATATGGAGGGGTCCGTGTGAGTGCGGCACCAAAAGGTAGCTATTACCACCTATATGAGGTGGACGGGAAAATCGAAATAGTTGGTAGGTTGTAGTTGAATCGAACATATGGCTTCGACTGTCCTGAATACTAAGATGCGCCGAGGCCAACCATTAGGCCTTCGCCAGCGTGTGTTATCCGGTGCATTATGGGTTACGATCGCAAACGTAGCTTATCGGGGTATGTTGATGTTGGCCATGATGATGGTGGCCAGGATTTTAGGCAAAGAGGAATATGGCCAGCTCGGGATAATCCAAAGCAGTATCACCATGTTCGAGGCGATCGCTGCATTAGGGATGGGAATTACTGCAACGAAACATATTGCTGAATATCGGAATAGCGATAAATACAAAGTTTCCAGAGTGATCACGCTGACCAGAGTGACGACTTTTGTCACCGGGGTGTTTTTCGGGGTTGTCATATACCTGATTGCCCCACAGATGTCTACCACTATGCTGGGTTCTGGCGAGTTGACCGAGTTCGTAAGAATCAGCGCACTGATACTATTCTTTAATGCTATATCCGGTGGACGGGTGGGTATTCTGGCGGGTTTTGAAGCCTATCGCGCAATGGCACTTATCAATAGCCTCACGGGAACCATGACCGTGTTGCTGGTAGCCGGAGGGGCTCGTTTTTACGGCGTCGACGGCGCCCTTTGGGGCCTTGTCGGGGTGTCGTCGATAAACGCACTCTTGAATCATATTCTTAGTATCAGAGTTATGCGCAAAGAGGGGATTCCTCGGGCACCAAAGCTGACCCGTAGCGAATGGTATTTGTTATGGCGTTTCAGTGTGCCGGCTATGACGGCGGGGATTTTATATGCCCCAGTTAACTGGATTGGCGGGGCCTATCTTGTGAGGACCGACGGATTCGGCGAAATGGGCTTATTTGCTGCTGCCAATCAGTGGTTTTCTGTTCTGCTATTTATTCCGGGAGTAATCACCAGCGTGTTCCTGCCAGTCTTCGCGGATCACGGGGGACGAGGCCGGGAACACAACTTGCGCGGGCTTCTAGGAAAAGCATTGAAAGCTACCGTATTGGTATCGTTACCCCTTGTCGCCGCTGTTGCACTTTCAAGCTCCTGGATCATGCGTCTTTATGGGGAAGGATACTTCGAAGCGGCCACACTGCTCGTAATGATTGCGCTGGCCGCATTTGTGGCATCGACTCAAAATATATTGGGCAATGCCTTGGCGACTATTAACCGGATGTGGATCCATTTTGCATCGAATATGGTTTGGGCAGTCGTGTACCTGATGACGGTCATTATCCTGGTAGAACTCGGCTACAAAGCGATGGGATTATGTTTGGCAATATTGCTTGCCTATTTCGTAAAACTGCTTTTCTCTGGTGTTATGGTTCGTATGTATATTTCGAACGGTACTCGTTAGATTGATATGACACGCCCTGAAACTGCCGCCCGATGGAAAATTGATTGGATTATCATCCAAGATGGAGTCTGGACTGGGGCAGAATCCGTTGTTATCGGCGGAGGCCGGATTGGTGAAAACAGTCTAATTGGGGCTGGTTCTGTGGTCGTAACCGATATTCCGGATCGAGTCATTGCGGTAGCAAACCCATGTAGCTCAATCAAACGGTGGGAGAGCACGTTGAATGTTATGGGCGCCAATCGGAAGCGTTTGCGTGCCCGTCGCGTCCCTATTTGAGCTTGAAACCATAAAAGTAAATTAATGCCGAATCGCAATATCGTTTTTTGGCAAAGAAACCCAAGCCCTCACCAGTCCGCTTACATACGGGCTATGGCCGAGCTTCCAGGTATCGTAAATGTGCAGGGGGTTTTTATAAAGGATCTTGACGTATGGCGCAGGGAAATGGGGTGGTCAAGGCCGGACTTCGGATCTGTTGATATCAGTGTTGCTCCTAACAATGAAGCGTTCGATGCCCTTTTGGAGGCAGGGGGGGCAGAATGTACTCACGTGGTGTCAGGGATTATTGCCGAGCCTAGGCTCAGGAGAGTCCTTTCACATGCTAGAAACAAACAGACGTTAATTGGATTGTTGTCGGAAGGACGCGATTGGCGAGGGTCTAAAGGACTATTGCGCAGCTTGCATAGTTTCGGATGTGAAAGACGTTACACCGACGATGTTGATTTCGTATTGGCTATTGGGCACCTGGCAAGTAAATGGTATAGGAATATTGGATTTTCACCAGATAAGATATTTGACTTCTGTTATGTCGTGGAAGAAAAGAATGACGACACTGTCGATATCGCTTGTAGTAACTCTGATGGAATTCTGAAGATTCTTTTTGTAGGGCAATTGATTTCGCGAAAACGCGTCACCGTTTTATTGGAGGCGTTGAGGAAACTCAAAGGCGCCCCCTGGAAACTTTCGATCATTGGAGATGGCGTTGAAAAGCCAGTGCTAGTTTCCTTGGCGAAAGAACTTGGCATTTCAGCGTCTGTTGAGTTTTTCGGTTTTCAAGATAATGCTTCCGTACGCAGAGCTATTTCAAATGCTGATCTTCTGGCATTGCCTAGCCACTGGGATGGTTGGGGTGCCGTCGTCAATGAAGCGCTGATGGCGGGAACGCGAGTTGTATGCAGCGACTTCTGCGGTGCGGCAGATCTGGTACGAGATACTCCTTACGGAGGCGTCTTCGCCTGTGATTCGGTTGACGGTTTGGCGCATCAATTGAGCGCTCAGATTGCACGGGGCACTGTTAGTGCCGAAGAACGAGGGGCAATTCGGCGATATAGCGAGACCATAACCGGACCGGTGGTTGCCCAGTATTTAAGGGAAATTATCGAGCACGTATCCGGTAAAAATCCAATCCGGCCTATTCCTCCTTGGAAGCGTCCATTGAAGGAAATGGAGACGCAGCCATGAATGCATTGGCGTTGCGACATCAGGCCAGGCTGGTATCGGTTAAACAGCTTTTTCTGATTGTGGGCATTCTGGGCTGCCTGACACTAGGCGACGGAGTGGTGGCGGGAGCCCATGTCATGCTCGGCTTGTGGTTGTTATTGGGCATCCCGCAAACGATACAGGCTTTATCTCTGGCTGTTGTCATTAAATATCTGAATCCGGTTTTGTACACATACCCCGAGGGAGTGGGAGTGATGGGGTGGGGTGTAATCGTGCTGGGAGGTATACGGTTGCTATTTGGCACGAGAATACGCAATGTAAAAATTATTCTGCCTTTGGTTGGCTTTTCACTTGTCGTCGCCGCGTTATTCGTGGTGCAGGACAACAAAGCTCCGGGTGTGTCGGTCATGAAATTGATCATGTTTACCTACGTGTCGTGTGCCATCGTTCTTGGCTGCGCATCGCTGAGCGAGGAGCAAGCGCGGGAATTGGGTACATGGTTCAATTCGCTGATCGCTGCCGTCGTGTTGTTGTCGCTGCCGGTGTTCGCATTTGCCGAGGTCGCTTATGCGAGAAACGGGCAGGGGTTCCAGGGAATATTGAACCATCCTCAAGCTTTCGGTCCTATCTTGGCGCCCGCAGCCAGTGCATTACTTGCCAGCATTTTTTTCGGCAAGCCGAAGAGCTTTCTACGTTTTCTTGCCATCGTTTTGGGACTGATAGCCTTGATAATCGTGTCACAGGCGAGGACTGCATTGGCTGCTGTGATGCTGAGCATGGCCGCCACGACGGCCGTGGTCTTTTTCAAGAAAAGGAAATTTATGCAGTTTCGCATGGGACGCTTCATCAAGATTTCTACGTTGGCACTTGTCGCGTTAATGCTGGCTGTGGCTTCTTCATCTGTCCTGCAAGAAAAGCTGATGGGTTATGTCTATAAGCGAGGTTCGACGAATATCGAATCGGCGCTTTCATCGCGCAGTGGCGGTATTGAGTCGCAATGGAACTACTTTCTGGAAAATCCTCTGACCGGGTGCGGCTTCGGCGTCTATCCATGGGGCCTAGGACGTCTGGGAGCGGTCGAGTTCATGGGATTGCCGATATCGGCTCCAGTGGAGAAGGGTTTCTTGCCGACCGCAATATTGGAGGAAACCGGGCT
>Ga0206094_100126_pt1 | contig 10912 bp, 7 predicted proteins | sample S3v_513CmetaT_FD_197216 | JGI IMG/M metagenome (GOLD analysis project Ga0206094, IMG submission 197216) | Metatranscriptome of soil microbial communities from Anza Borrego desert, Southern California, United States - S3+v_5-13C (Metagenome... | ecosystem: Environmental > Terrestrial > Soil >... | reverse complement strand
TTGATGCGGGCGGCGAATTCGGCCGGCAGAATCGACTCTAACTGTAGTGACCTGCAATGGAAAACCCGAGAACCTGCAATCCATCGGGCTGGCCTGCAATCCTTCGCCGCGGACCGGGATTATTTGCAAATATGATTGCCTCGACTGGCGGACACAATCATCAAAAGATGGGAGTGGTAACGGCCACGACCAGCCCGTGGGCCATCAGATACACAGGCTACTTCTAGGAAAGAGCGACGTATTCCCATGTGCGGAAGCCAAAACGCCTGGGAAAAATCAGTGAACTATGTCACAGCAATGGATGTGAATATTCACCATCCACTGACACAACCCTGTAACGCGGCGACTTTTAAGATCGCCTTTAGCGGTGAATTTGGCGCAATTGCGGGTGACGGACGCAACCGAACGGTAGGAACCGTACGAGCGCCGTCCGCCGCGTGTCAATGGACAAGGGGTATCGGCCAGACGGGTCAACCCCGGTAACGATATCGCCGCCTTCGTCGACCGGCGATTCACACAAAACTTAAACGATGCGTTTTATGGGGGGTTGGGCACTATCGCCCTGTTGATGCCATGGCGCCTCGAAATACCGGTTCAAAAACTTAAGGTAAGGCGTTATGGAACACGACACGTGCACAACGCGTCACTCCTCTTCAGGGCCCGAACGGCGATCTCACCGAATCGTCCTGGCCCTCCATACCCGGTGCCGGTCCACGGATCGCCACCGGAACCTTCGGTTAGCGCTGTGCGCGGGTCTCCTGTCAGGGCTGGCCTTGCCGAGCGTTCGTGCCGTCGAAATCAACTATGCCTATGACGACCTCAACCGGCTCGTGAGCGCAACCCGGTCCGACGGCCCGGCGCTGGCCTTCCAGTACGACGAGGCCGGCAACTTTACCAGCCAGGGGGTCAGCAACAGCCCGGACACCGACGGCGATCTGATCGCCAACTTCGCCGACCCGGACGACGACGGCGACGGCATGCCCGACGCCTGGGAAGCGCAGTACGGTTTCAACCCGCTCGATCCCGCCGATGCGTCGCAGGATGCCGACGGCGACGGGATCACCAACCTGGCCGAATATCAGGGCAATACCGATCCCTTGCAAAACCAGCAAAACCCGGGCACCGCCCATGCGAGCGTGCCCGCGGTGCCGGCCGAGGGTTTGCTCCTGATGGCCGTGGCGCTGTGGCGCATCGCCGCTCGACTGAACCAGAAAAACCGGGGCCTTTGACATGAAGCCGGAAACCAGAAGAAGCGGGGTGGCCCCGATGGCCCTCTGGGTGCCGTTCGTGGCGTTCGTCACATTGGCTGGGCTGGTCTCGGCAGAGTCTTTCGCCGCGCCCGCGCCCGAGGGCTGGATCGACCAGCGCGCCAAGCTCGTCTCGCCGGAATCGGCCGAACGCGTGGTCGCAAAACGCGAACAGACCCTGGCGCAGGAGCGCGACCGGCAGGCTGAGCGGCAACACCTATTGGGCGCGACCGCCGCGCCCCGCGCGGCCACGGAGATCACCGCGGCGGCGGAGGGCCTGGTATCGGCCGCCACCGAGTTCAGCCAGCTGGCGGCGGCCCTGGACAACGATCCGCGCCGCATTTACCAGTTCGTCCGCAATCATTTCGCCTACGTGCCGTATTACGGCGCGCTGAAAGGCCCCTACCTCACGCTGAAGGAACGCAGCGGCAACGATTTCGACCAGGCCGCCCTGCTGGTGGCGCTGCTCCGGGCCGCCGGGTTCACCGCCCAGTTCCAGTACGGCAGCATGACCATCCCGGTGTCGGCCGCCGATGGCCTGGACCTGGCCCATTGGCTGGGCACCGAGGCCAATGCCGGTGTGATCGGCACGATGATCGCCACCGGCGGCATTCCGGCCGTCAACCACGGGACCAGCTTCACGCTGGATCGGGTCTGGGTGGTGGCGACGATCAACGGCAATCCGGTCGCCCTGGACCCGGCGTTCAAACCGAGCGACAAGCTGGCGGGCATCGATCTGGCGGCCGCCATGGGCTACGACCCGGCGGCGTTACTGAGCGCGGCCGGCGGCATCACCGGCAGCCATTCCATCCAGAGCCTCGATGCCGGCGCCCTCGACAACGCGCTGAATACGCTGACCACGCAACTGGCCGCGCAGCTCCAGCAAAACTACCCTAATGCGCGGGTCCGCGACATCGCCGGCGGTTTGGGCATCCTCCCGGACGACAGCGCCAGCCTGCCGGCTGCGCTGCCGTTTCCCGGCACCCCGACTCAAAGCCCCTGGACCGACATTCCCTCCGGCTACATCCACACCGTCCGCCTGCAACACGGCGGCCTCGATACGACGCTGAACATCCCCGAGATCGCCGGGAAAAAACTGAGTCTCAGCTATGCCGGCGACAGTGCCACGATCGATCCGCCGCCGGCCGGCGCGACCGATTTCGGCACGGTGGCGCCGGGCCAGGACGGGCCGACGTTTACCTGGACGCCCGGCAATCCCAATTCGGTGGTCATCCAGGTCACCAGCACGATCACCGGCACCGGCGCCGGCGCCTTCCAATTCGTTTCGGGCGGCGGCACGCAGAACATTCCGGCCAACGGCAGCGTCCAGGTCAAGGTCAAGTTCACCGGCGTCGGCCAGAGCGCGGGCCGCAAGAATGCCAGCCTGACCTTCAACTATACCTACCAGGGGAATTCCATCGGCTCGCAGACCGTGGCCTTGACCGGCGCCGTGGTCAGTACCCCCGTGGCCGAGCTGTATCTCGACGACACCCTGCTGCTGTCCGAGGGCACGCCTTCCGGCGACCTGACCCATCTGACCCTGACCGTCGACCACCCCTACAGCGCCAGCGTCAGCAACCCGTGCTTCACGGGTGCCCGTTTCGCGGACCAATGCGCGACCTTCACGTTGAAACGGACCGGCGCCTACGTGCTGGCCTCGGCCTTCGGCGGCGACCGCGACAGCAGCCTTTTGGCCGAGCGGCAACGCTACCTCGACCAGCTCACCCTGCACGGGGCGGCGAACGGCTCGCGCGAGGTGCTCTCGGAAACCCTCAACGTCATCGGCCTCGGCTGGATGCAGCAGACCCAGCTGGCGTCCGATCTGCTCGGCGCCGTGAGCGACCACCGGATCCTTCAGCATCACCGCTTCGGCATCGTCGGCCAGGAGGACGGCTACTTCATAGACGTCAAGGCCCAGTTCTCCCCGGTCCTGCCGCAAAGCAGCACCGCCGTATCGGGCGCCTTCCAGGCATCCGGCCTGATCGCCAGCGCGCTGGAACACGGCGTGCTGGAGCAATCGCAGGGCGCCGCGCAGGCGGCCCTGTCCACGGTCAAGATCTTCGCCCTCAACAACCAGAGCGGGCAGAAGTTCTTTCTGGCCAACAGCGGCAATTTCGGCAGTATTCAAGGCCAACTGAGCGGCTACAGCGCCAACGATCTCGCCGACCTGCAAACGGCCGTCAACGCCGGCGCCACGCTGATTCTGCCGCAAAACGGCCAGGTGGCGCTCAACGCCTGGCACGGCAAGGGCTACATCGATTACCGCGTGAGTGGCAGCCAGCGGAGCCTCGGGATGATCATCGGCGGCGGCCTGCAGGGCGGCTACGGCTCCTTTCTGGGGCCCGTGAGCACGCCGGCGGCGCAGGCGAGTTACGCCCCGGTGCAGGTGCCGCCGGGGAACGTCCCGACCCCCAAGGGCGCCGATCCGGTCGATCTGGGCTCTGGCGCCTACCTCAACCAGGCCGCGGATCTCCGCCTGGGCGGTGCAGGCGCGCGCGGCCTGAGCCTGGCCCGCTACTACAACAGCCAGCAGGTCAATCAGGCGAGCGCCGGCCTCGGCCGTGGCTGGACCCACGGCTATCATCTCCGCCTCAGCCGGCACAGCGACGTCAAGACTGCCCTGGGCCTCAGGAGCCCCCGGGATGCCGCCGCCCTCATCGTCGCCGCGGTTGTGACCCGCGACCTGATGGCGCCCACCCAGCCGAGTCTTCAAGCCTGGACCGTTGGCGCCCTGGTCGCGCAGTGGGCCACCGATCAACTCTTGGACACCAGCGTCAGCGTGCGTCTCGGCGACCGATCCTTGAGCTACCGGCAGCTGCCGGACGGCAGCTACGTGGCGCCGCCGGGCGTCACCACCCAGCTGGTCCAGCTGGCCGACGGCACCTTTGAACTCAGGGAGCGCTTCGGCACCGTGCTGGCCTTCGACGCTCAAAACCGAATCCAGCGGCTGACCGACGTCGACGGCAATACCTTAAGCTTCACCTATGACGGCAACGATCGGCTGACCCAGGTCAAGGACGCTTACAACCGCACCTTGACCCTGACCTACACGAACGGCCGGCTCACCCAGGTGGCCGACAACCAGGGCCGGAGCGTCAGCTACAGCTACACCGGCGACGACCTGACCCAATTCCGCGATGCCGAGAACCAGCTGTGGCAATACGGCTATGACGCCAATCACCAGATTGTGACGGTGACCGATCCGGTCAACAGCGTCATCGTCAGCAACGTCTACGACGACCACCACCGGGTCATCCAGCAGACCTCTCCGCGGCAGACCGGCTCCGCGCTGTACCGATTCCACTACACCGGCCGGTCGTCGGCCGAGGAAGACCCCGAGGGCCATCGCACCACCTACACCTATGACGACACCGGCCGCACGATCGCCGTCGAAAACGCCCTGGGCCAGATCGTTCGGACCCGCTACGACGGCCAGGGTCATGTCGTCCAACAGACCGATCCCCTGGGCCAGGTCACCCAGCACGGCTACGACGGCCAGCACAACCGGGTCCAGTCCGTCAACGCCTTGAACCAGGCCACCGGCTTCACCTACGATGCCCAGCAGCGCCTGATCCGGGTCACCGACGCCCTGGGCCACGCGGCCGAGATCGACTATGACGCCGAGCACCACCCCATCGCCGCGCGCAACGCCTTGGGCCAAGAGACTACTACGGCCTATACCGCGGCCGGCTTGGTACAAAGCCGCACCGACGCCAAGAACGCCGTCACCCACTACACCTACGACGGCAACGGCCATCCGGCCACCGCGAAGACCGGCACGCATCCTGCTGTCGCCACCCAGTACGACGCCATCGGCCGGCTCTTAAGCCTCACCGACCCGGCCGGGGCCGTCACCCAATTCCAGTACGACAAACGGAGTCTGCTCATCCAGCGCACCGATCCCTTAGGGAAGCTCAACACCTCGGGGTACGACAACGCCGGGCGTCTCAATAGCCACACCGACCGCAACGGCGATACCGTCACGACGAGCTACACCCCAAGCGGCCAGCTCGCTGAGATCACCTACCCCGGCAACCAGACGGTCAGCTTCACCTATGACGCGCTGGACCGCCTGACCGGCATGACCGATCCGAGCGGGACGACCAGCAACACCTATGATGCCGCCGGCCGCCTCACCGCCCACACCGATCCCAACGGCTTCGAGGTCCGGTACGGTTACGACGACGCCGGCAACCTCACCCGGCTCACCTATCCCGGCAACCAGACCGTGAGCTACACCTACGATGCCCTGAACCGGCTGCAGACCGTCACCCTCGACGGGCTCAACCAGACCGAAAGCTACACCTACGATGCCGCCGGCCGGCTGACCCAAGTCAGCCGTTTCAACGGCAGCCAGACGACCTACGGCTACGACGATGCCGACCGCCTGACCCAACTGACCCACACCGCCAACGCCCAGACCCTGGCCGGCTATCAATACACCCTCGACGCCAACGGCAACCGCACGAAGGCCCTGGTGACCGAACCCAGGCTCCCGGAACAGCTCATCAATCTCACCCGGACCTACAGCTACAACACGCCGAAGACCCGGCTGACCGGCACCCAGCTCGACGGCGCCGCCACCCCCTACAGCTACGACTTTGAGGGCCAGCTGCAAAGCAACGGCGCGACCACCTTCAGCTTCGACCCCGCCCACCGCCTGACCGGCCGCGGCACCACGAGCTACACCTACGACGGGGTCGGCAACCGGATCCGGGCGACGCGGAACGGCACCGTCACGAAATACGTCTACGACGCCGCGGGCAACCTCCTGGCCGAGGCCGACCAAAACAACACCATCAAACGGTACTACATCCACGGCCTCGGGCTCACCGCCCTGGTCGAGGCCCAGACCAACGCCCTTTACGTCTACCACTTCGACGGCACCGGCCACACGGTGGCGCTCAGCAACGCCGGGCAACAGACGGTCAACACCTATGCCTACGATCCTTACGGCCGCTTGATGGCGACGACCACCGTTCCTCAGCCGTTCCAGTACGCGGGGCAGGTCGGGGTGATGGCCGAGGGCGACAACCTGTACTACATGCGGGCGCGGTATTACGATGCCCACATCGGCCGGTTCATCTCCGAAGACCCCATCGGCTTTGAAGGGGGCTTGAACCTGTATGCCTATGTCGGGGGGAATCCGGTTACCCTGGTCGATCCGAGCGGGCTAAGTCCCTCCGAAGGAGCGCGCCTATCGCAAGCTCAAATCGTTCAATTTCAAAAAGATGCTTTTGATATTGCTATAGGCTTTGCCTTACCGACTAGTAAAGTTAGCAATCTGCTTAATGGATTGGCTAAGGGAGCATCGTCACTTTATTATGACGTGACTCGTGCGGGTAGTCGTTACGCGAATCGAGCAACCGACGTAACGAAGTCGGAGTTTGAGAAAAATCTCATCGATTCGGGTTTCACGCGATCTGTGAGCAAGGATGGCAAAGCCATCATCCTTGAGAAGGATGGTGCGAAATACATTTTGCGCGACGGAGCTAAGTCAACCGGCAGCCCAACTGCGGATTATTACAAGCCCGGCAGCAGTTCTATTGATCTAAAAATTCGACTTGAACAGGGAGCGCCGTGATGCTGACCAGTACGTTTATCGCGGATGATCAAACCTTTGCAGCGTACAAGGCGGAGGTCGAAAAGTGTTGTCGGATAGAAGCGAGACTTCCCGAGCAAGTTTTTCGTGAGGGGTTCAGTCGTTTCGCTTTTGAAGAGTTTGATTGGGCAATGTCTGCGACGTTTTGGCCTGCAATTCAGGCCCTCTGCCGTTCTTGTGGTGATGTTTCGTTGCTCGTAGCAGTTCTCGACCCCGATCCAACAGATTACTACAAGAATGAGTTTGGCTTCTTCAATTGGGCAGTGCTTCCGGTGTCTGCGTCAGCTGACGAATATTGGAATTTGCTTAACCAGTACCCTGACGAGAGCCCAGCCGACTCCTTGTTAGCAAACTCCGAGAAGGTTGTGTGGCTGGCACAGTCAGGGAAATGGGCAGTCTGGGGTGAGCGTAGCTTGGAAGTTTGCATCTTAGGTTGCCGAGAGTCTGTGCAACATGGCTTAGGGCATGATGTCGAATGGGCTCTGAAAACTGCCATGCCAAACTGTTTTCGTGAACGGGTTGTTCCACCAGAATATGCAGAACGCCTTCGGCAAAATTACGGCGCATTAGCGTGAACTAACATGTGAGATGCGCCAATGCAAATGTGTGTAATGCTGCCGACATAAAGAGGTGCATCATTCCAGAATACACCGGTTGGTCATGACGACACCGAAAACAAAACCCGGCAATATGGCTACGACGTGAAGCCCGCGTAGGCTGGGTTGAGGCACGAAACCCAGCGTTTCACGGCTCGGCTGTGCCGGGTTTTCGCAAAGCTCCAACCCAGCCTACGGACTGATGGCGGCGACCGAAACGGTTCCCCAGCCGTTCCAGTACGCGGGGCAGGTCGCGGTGATGGCCGAGGGCCAGAACCTGTACTACATGCGGGCGCGGTATTACGATGCGGCGGTCGGGCGGTTTATCAGCGAAGACCCCATCGGCTTCGACGGCGGACTGAACCTGTATGCCTATGTCGGGGGGAATCCCATCAATCTGGTGGACCCAAGCGGGTTGGCGGCCACGGAATGCAATGGCTGCGCGATTTCGACGGTTGGCCCCTTTGATCTGATTGGCGGCGGTGCCGCAGCGGCCAAGCTCTTGTATAGCGGCGGCAGGAGTTTGTTGGGAATTCTGGGCGGAGCTGCGGCGAAGCACTTAGACGATGTTGCGAGGGGTGTAGATCCTAACAAGTTGAAGCATATTTTTGGGCAAGAACGACACAATTTGAGCGGTGTGGTAAACCAGTTTGGCTCACAACAGAAGGCTTTCAATGCTATCCAGCAGGCGACCGAATCCGCCGTTCGTTCTCAGGGGCTAACGGGAGTTTTTGAAACGACCGTAAAAGTTGGCACTGAAACCATTACCGTTCGAGGAAATATTGTTGATGGAGCTGTAAAGATTGGGACCGCGTTCGTGCCATGAAAAATGAACTATCTAGATTCGAGAAAGCAATACTCGAGAAGCTGCTTGATGGTGATTTTCCGTTATTCAATCAGCTACGACAGCAACTTGCACGGTGCACAGTAGTAAAGCGCGAGTTTACGGGATTTGGCTTCTATACGACCTTGGCCGTGCCTGAAGATGTGCGTCGCACAGTAGGGCTTGACGTTAAATTTGGTGATGTAATTGGAGAAATTCCAGATCTGCCGAGCGGGGCAGGTTTTCTGCTTTATGTTAAGGATGGAGTTCTTGATATGCTTGAAGGTTATAGTTATGACGAACCTTGGCCATCATCCATTGATAGCTTCAATCTGAAGTATGTGAAAGGAGAGCAGCGTGACTTGGTGACCATAGAGGAGAGTTTGTGGCAGAAGTTATAAGCCCCGTAGGCTGGATTGAGGCACGAAACCCAGCGTTTCAAGGCTCGGCTGGACCTTAACGTAGAATGGATTCATGGTGCTCCGTAGTCCATCAAAAGATGAAGTTAGGCTTCTTGAATTTCTGCTCTCGAAAGCTCAGATCGGTGTGCTGAGTGAAGATTGGCGGGCGAAACTAAGAGTTTCCGAGATGGAAGACGGCGGCATGGGGAGTTTACGACTGTTTCCTGACGGATCGCAGGTGGAAGATCGGAAATTTGGGAGACGGGCAAGTGAATGTCAATTTACGGACGAGGACGGCGTCGAGGTTCTTGCCTCACTGAATCTCGATCAGGACGGAAACCTCTATGAACTTGATATCTGGAAAACTGACTTTGGGAAACTGATTCGAATTCCAGCACAACTTGCATAAGCCACAAAGAAACATAACAAGGCAAGGTGCTCTTGTCGGTGGCCGAGGGCCAGAACCTGTACTACATGCGGGCGCGGTATTACGATGCGACGGTCGGGCGGTTCATCTCGGAGGACCCCATCGGTTTTGTGGGGGCTTGAACCTGTATGCCTATGTCGGGGGAAATCCGATTATGGCGGTCGATCCGAGTGGGTTGGAACCAACACGATTTGGTCTATCAAAAACCGAGCTCGATCAGTTTGAGAAGGACGCTTTCGATTTGGAAAATAAACGAGGAGTTTAGGCACGTCGGAAAGTTGGAGGGTGAAAATCAAAAAGCAGAAATAGGAGTAGTCGTGAATCCTTTCGACATTGTTCATCGAATGCGGACAGGAGAATATGAGTTTTTTTACCCAGGATATTGAGTGTAAGAAAAGAAATGTACCGCAGAAATCGGGGGCAGAGACGATTTCAAAGGCGATATCGTATTCGATTCCCTTCTTCTGCGGCTGGGATGCGGTGCAGTAGACGCCAGCGATCTATGGCAAAAGACACTTACTCTCCCCCGAACTTTGGGACGCACTCGATGAATGGAAAAATACTGAGCTTATTTTTGTCCCTTTTCGCGCCTGCCCTGCTTGCGGGCAACCTGGATGAGGCCTTGCGTTTGTTAAACGAAGGCAAGTATGCCCAAGCACTGGGAATCATCCAGGAACATGCGAAAAACGGCAACGCGGAAGCCGAGTATTATCTGGGCGTGGCTTATGCGGAAGGCGTCGGGGTCAATAAGAACCCGCAAGAAGCGCTACGCCTGATCAAGTCGGCGGCCATCAAGGAATATCCTCAAGCTCAATTTGCCATGGGCAACCTCTACCGTATCGGCGCCTTTGGCCAAGTACACTACCTAAGGGCCATCGAGTGGTACGAGTTGGCTGCCAATAAAGGCTTGGCAGAAGCCCAGCACGCGCTGGGCCACGCCTATACCAATGGGGTCGGCGTACCCGTAAATTACGAGAAGGCTTTGCAATGGTACCGGAAGGCGGCGGAGCAAGGCGATGCGATTTCTCAAAACAATATCGGCTGGGCCTACCAAAACGGCTTTGGTGTCGACAAGGATTACCATGAAGCCGTGAAATGGTTTCGGATGGCGGCCGAAAAGAATCAGGTCAATGCGTTGAACAATCTGGCATTGGCATACGATAACGGCCAGGGTGTCGAAGCGAATCCCGCCGAAGCGGTTCGTTTGTGGCAGATCGCGGTCGATTTAGGTTACTCCTCCGCGCAGAACAATTTGGGATTGGCCTACGAATTTGGCAAAGGCGTTCCCAAAAACATCGTCAAAGCGCTCGAATTGTTCAAACTGAGCGCCGAACAAGGCGATCCGAACGGCACGGTCAATTACAACCGATTACGTCAATCGTTGGCTCCGACCAAAACGCCCGATCCCCTACCAAGTCCACCGTAAGCATTCTCTGCACGGACGGCATCACCAATTGGCCGAGTATCACACCGGTGGCGACCCCTTGGTAGCAGCCGCCGATGCGGACGTACCGTTCGTCCCGGTCTGGGGTCTGATTGTCATGGTCTTGTCGCCAATCGGCATTGCCGTTCGCCAAGCCCGCGTAGAAGACTGGGTTGCGGAACGAAACCCAGCGTTTCAAGGCTCGGCGGTGCCGGATTTTCGCAACGCTCCAACCCAGCCTACGGGCTCTAGAAGCCGCAGCCACTCGCGCCCTCGTTTTTCGGCAGTGGTAAATAGCGAGAAAATAACGTGGAAGAAATAGACGCAAAATTCGCGAGTCCGCATTGATGAGAGTTGCTCGTCTCTTCAATGTCGCGCCGGCTTCACTTTCTC
>Ga0206094_100117_pt1 | contig 11636 bp, 11 predicted proteins | sample S3v_513CmetaT_FD_197216 | JGI IMG/M metagenome (GOLD analysis project Ga0206094, IMG submission 197216) | Metatranscriptome of soil microbial communities from Anza Borrego desert, Southern California, United States - S3+v_5-13C (Metagenome... | ecosystem: Environmental > Terrestrial > Soil >... | reverse complement strand
TCCGGCGTCCCCATCGGCATCGTCGACGCCTGGGTGGACCGGGGCCATATCCCATCCGAGGTCATCGGCAAACACAGCTTGGTCAACGTCGCTTTGATGTGGGCGCAAGCCTTCCAGGCCGACAGCTTCTTGTAATCGATTCGGGGAGAGAACGCCATGACGAAACCCGCCAGCAAAAAAGCCGTCGGCCAAACCGTCACCGTCAAAGTTAGCGCCATCCGGGAACTCTGCGACTACGCCCTCGGGTTCTACGAACGCCAACGGCAAAGGGGCGGCGATCTCAAACTCGCCGCCTACCAGGACGCCATGGGCCACCTCCAGGCCCTGCAAAAACTCTTCATCGCCGACACCGCAATCGTCGCGCGGGTCAACGGCTCCATCGAGCGCTTGAACCACCTCTCCATCCGTTGGTCGATCATCCGGGGTCGTTCAATGCATTGGGCGAGGTCTATCGAAAGCGCAGCCTGAGGGTGTACGAGTTCGGACGTTATCTCCGACCGAGACAGCGGTATGGTCAAGTGTCATCGGTCTTTCGTCGAGAGATCGGAAATTGAACTTCCCGAAGGGCAGATGTCTCACGTTCTCCGCCATACCGTCGCCAGCCAACTCATGATGAATGGTGGTAACATCCTGGCGCTTAAGCGAATCCTCGGCCACGCCAATCTAACCATGACCATGCGCATCTTGCGCCGGATCTTCTGCGGGAAGCGTTCGAATTTGATCCTTTGACGGGGATGACACCGAAAATAAAAAGGCTTAGGCGAAACGCCTAAGCCTTTTTGAATTTGTGGTAGCTACGGGCGGACTTGAACCGCCGACACCCGCATTATGAATGCGGTGCTCTAACCAACTGAGCTACGTAGCCATAAATTAGAGTTGAAATAGTACTTTTTTCACGTCGCTTCTGTCAATATTCGCGATTGGCCATGTCACGGTATTTTGAATTTTTTGGCCGCGAAAAAAGCAAGTTGGCGTTTATACAGAATATTTCTTAAACAATCGGCAATGGAAGTTTTGACAGGCACATTTGCTCTTTGGAGTCTTTTCGGCAGCGCGTTTGTGTCCGCTACTTTGGTGCCGGGCGGTTCGGAGGCCGTGCTTGCTTATCTCGTCAGCCAGACCGAGCTTTCGCCGGAAGTGTTGCTGTTGACGGCTACGTCCGGGAATACGTTAGGGGCTGTCACAACTTGGGTGTTGGGATTTTTCACTGCGATCAAGTATCCGGCCGAGCGCCTTGCAAAGTCGCGCCAGGAAAAGGCGGTAGCCTCGGTGCGAAGATGGGGGCTTCCGATCTTATTGTTTTCGTGGCTGCCCGTCGTCGGGGACGGATTCTGTTTCGCGGCCGGCTGGTTGCGTCTGCCGTTTTGGCGGTCGGTCCTGGCTATGGCGATAGGCAAGGCTTTGCGTTATGCCGCTGTCGTTTATGCATTTGTTTGAGTCATCGTTGCGCTTGCTTGTCCATGGGATCGCCGACCGGCGCGGCGAAGGCATCGGAAACGATGGCCGGTACGTTACTGCCCGTTAGTGATTGCAGAAATGCGACAAGAGCCTTGATTTCAGTCGGATCGAGGTTCAAGGGCTTAATCAGCGGATCGAGATTTTCGTTGGGAACGCCGCCTCGATTGTAGAACTCGAGAACTTCCTCTAGCGTGGAAAGAGAGCCGTCGTGCATGTACGGCGCGGTCAACGCGATGTTGCGTAAGGCAGGCGTTCGGTATTTCCAACGGTCTTTAGGGTCTTGGGTGATTTCGTAAAAGCCGAGATCGTTCGGTTTGGGCTCGCTGACGGCGGCGAGGATGTCAGCGTCGATTTCGAGGGTAACTCCCGGTGCCGCTTGGATTTTCTGCTTTGGCTTATCGTTGGCCATGGCGGCGCGGAAGCCGATGCCGGTATTGTGCATCAGCTGATCGGTGAACAAGGCGTGATCCTTGGCGATCGTGTGGCACTGGGAGCAACCGGCCTTGCCGGTGAACAGTTCGAAACCGAGACGCGCTTCGGCAGGCAGCGCGTCTTTTTTCTTCCCGAAATGCCAGCGGTCGAAAGGCGAATCGGCCGAGTTCAAGGTTCTTTCATAGCTGGCTAAAGCCATGCCTATGGTTTCCATCGAAGGGCCGCGCTTGAAGGCTTTTTCGAAAAGGCCGGCGTAATCGGGGAGGCCCTGGATTTTATCGACCACGTAACCGACCGAAGGAGCCCCCATTTCGTTGTTGGCTAACAGAGGCCCCCAGACTTGCTGTTCCAAGCGGCTCTCGCGTCCGTCATGGAACAGACGTTTAAGATAAGCCACGTTATAAATCGTCGGCGAGTTGCGGCGTACCGTGCGCCCTTCGATGCCGACGGCAGTCGCCTGCTCGTTGCTGCTGAAGCCTTGCTCCGGAATGTGGCACATGGCGCACGAGAAGGTGTTGTTCAAGGATAGACGACGATCGAAGAACAGTTTTCGGCCCAGTTCGACCTTGGCCGGGGTCATCGGATTGTCCCTCGGCGTTGGAACCGGGGGCAGGCCCAGGGGAGGGCGCTTGGCGTATTCGACCAGGTTGGTTCGCTGGCCGGAGCGCTCCGCGAGAGCGATGGACCGGGTGGCGAAATCGGCTGCCTCATAACCCGTCTTATTGTCGCCGCCGCCGAGAAAAGCGACACGGCCGGCGGGTGGTTGCTGCGTCGCGACCGTCGATTTTTCGGCCAGGAGTGTTTTTACATCGTTCACTAGCGTGTCGGGATGCAGAAAAGAGACTGTGTAGATATTGCGTATTTGCTTTTCCCGATCGATTAGGAAGACTCGGAGAACATGGGAGAATGTGCCGAGGAATTTCCCATCGGCGTCGTAATCTTTTTGGATGGATTGACCGTAGGCGGTCAGAATCGGCTGAATCTCTTGCTCCGAGCGGGTTGTCAGAAAGCGCCAGTCCGCATCTTTGGCGAAAGCTTTTCCGTAGTGAGCCATGACTTCCGGGGTGTCATGCTGGGGGTTGAAACTCAAGGTGATCAGACGCAAGTGCTTGAAGATTTCCGGCTCTTGTTCGAGACGGCGCTGAATCTTGTGAAAGACGGCGGTCGCGAGAGGACAGCCGTTGACATCGCTACAAGTGGAATAGATGAAGCTTAGAAGGACCAGTTTGTCGCCGTACAAGCCATGCAAATCCAGCTCGTTCCCGGTACTGTCCAAGACCTGTCCATTGGACGCTTCACCCAGCGCGGGCAAGACATAGGTGCCGGGCGCGGGTAATTCGAAGGCCAGCGGCTTGTAGCCCGGTGCCAAGGGTTTTTCCGGCTGGGCGGCGTATGCCGGGTCGAGCGAAGTGAACAGGCAATAGATGATAGGCGCCACATAGCGGATATTCATGAGACGTAACCGGAGTGCTGAATGATCGTAAACTAAAGAGGGGCTAAACCGTTCTTATTTTTATGTGGACGCACTTTGCGAGCACGTCTTAGACCGCTCGCGGTCAAAAAATTCGTCGGGCCGGTCGTGCACCGGTCCAAACCGATTGGATAGGATAACATTCGAGCTCAAGGAGCCTACGGGCGATGACGGTATCTCAAGATCTATACGAACTCTTAAATCCCAAAGACATTCCTTCGCTAAAGCGCGCTCTAGTCAACCGCCTGATTTACTCCATCGGCAAGGACCCGGTGGAGACGCAGGAACGGGATTGGTTTTTCGCGTTAGCGTATGTCGTACGGGATCTTCTCACTCTGCGCTGGATGGAGTCCATGCGCCGGTACTATTTGCAGGATGCGAAGCGGGTTTATTACCTGTCGATGGAGTTTCTGATCGGCCGGGCCCTAGGGAACAGCTTGCTCAATATCGGATGTTATGACGAATTCAAGCAGGTCTTGGAAGATGTCGGGCTAAGCCTGGAGGAACTAGCCGAGACCGAGGAAGAAGCCGCCTTGGGCAACGGCGGATTGGGGCGTCTTGCGGCATGTTACCTCGATTCCCTCGCCACGCTCCAGCTTCCGGGATTCGGCTACGGGATACGTTACGACTACGGAATGTTTTCGCAGCGCATAGAAGACGGGTATCAAATCGAGCATCCGGAAAACTGGCTGCGTTATGGCAATCCCTGGGAGTTCCCCCGGCCCGACGTTCTTTACCGCGTGCAGTTTCGCGGGCATGTCGTGGAATATCGGGATGTCGACGGGCTGGTGCGATATCGATGGATCGATACGGAAGACGTGATGGCCATGGCCTACGATATACCCGTTCCGGGCTATGGCGGCGAAACCGTCAATAACCTGCGCCTTTGGGCGGCGAAGGCTTCCCGTGACTTCGAGTTGAAATATTTCAACGAAGGCAATTACATCAAGGCGGTCGAAGAAAAAACCCAGTCTGAAAACCTGTCCAAGGTGCTGTATCCGGACGATACCACGCAAATGGGGCGGGAGCTGCGGCTCAAGCAGGAATATTTTTTCGTCAGCGCATCGCTGCAGGACATTCTGAAAAGCTTTTCAACCGATCACCGCGACTTTTCCGAATTGCCACGGGAAGTGGCCATTCAACTCAACGACACCCACCCATCGGTCGCGATTCCCGAATTGATGCGTATCTTGGTGGATGAGCATCGCGTTCCCTGGGACGACGCTTGGGACATTACCGTTCGGACCTTTTCCTATACCAACCACACGCTGCTGCCCGAAGCCTTGGAAGTCTGGTCGGTGCGTTTGTTCGAGGAGCTGCTTCCGCGCCATCTGCAAATCATTTACGAGATCAATCATCGCTTTCTTAAGGAGGTCAGTGAGCGGTTTCCGGGCGATACCGGACTGCTCCGTCGGGTTTCGATCATAGATGAAGATCGGGGAAGACGGCTCCGGATGGCCCACCTTGCCATCATCGGCAGCCACAAAGTCAATGGCGTGGCCGCGTTGCACACCCAGTTGATGAAAACCACGATATTCCGGGATTTCGAGACAATTTTTCCTGACCGGTTCGTGAACATCACCAACGGTATCACGCCGCGGCGTTGGCTGAATCAGGCCAATCGAGGTCTCGCCGCGCTGATCACGGAATCCATCGGCCCCCACTGGGTGACCGATCTGGAGCGGCTACGAGAACTTGCGCCTTTGGCGGACGATGCCGAATTTCGCGCGCGGTTTCGAGCGGTCAAATCGGCCAATAAGGCGCATTTGGCGGCGCTCATCGATGAACGCCTGAATATTCGGATCGATCCGACAAGCCTGTTCGACGTACAAATCAAACGCATGCACGAATACAAGCGCCAACTGCTCAATGTTCTGCATGTCATCACTCGGTATAACCGATCGCGTTTCGGGTCCGCGGGCGACGCCGTACCGCGCACGGTCATTTTCGGCGGCAAGGCTGCGCCGGGTTACCACGCGGCCAAGCTGGTCATAAAGTTGATCAACGATGTGGCGAAAGTGATCGCCGAGGACCCGGCGATGGATGGCCTTTTGAAAGTGGTTTTCGTCCCCGACTACAACGTGTCTCGCGCAATGGAAATCATGCCGGCGGTAGAGCTGTCCGAGCAGATTTCGACGGCCGGAATGGAAGCTTCGGGCACCGGCAATATGAAGATGGCGGTTAACGGCGCGATCACCATCGGCACTTTGGACGGAGCGAATATCGAGATTCGGGAGCGGGTGGGCGAGGACAATATTTTCATTTTCGGGCATACCGCCGAGCAGCTCGGCGAACTGCGCCGAAGCGGCTATAACCCTTGGAACTATTACCACGCCAACGAGGAGCTGAAGCTCGCGCTCGAGATGATTTCGACGGGGTATTTCTCGGCGGACGAGCCCGATCGGTTCAAGCCCTTAGTCGACTCTTTGCTTCGAGAGGGAGATAGGTTCGCGTTGTTAGCGGACTATGAGTCGTACATCGCTTGCCAGGAGGAAGTCGATCGCTTGTATCGCGATCCCGAGATGTGGACGCGAAAAGCGATTTTGAACGTCGCTTTTTCCGGTTGGTTTTCGAGCGATCGCGCCATCGAGGAATATGCGGAGCGAATCTGGGACATACCCACCCGCCGGTAAGTCTAGAACAGCGAAGGTGCCCGCCGCCGGCAGATCGCCGTCGTCCATTCGGCGAACTGGCCGGTTCTAGGATAGGGGCGATCAGGCTGTAGTCAGACCTTCCTCGTCGGACGCTTCGGTGTGCGAAGCGTCGTGGACGCCTTCGTGCCGTCCTTCGAATGCCTTCCTGGCCGCTTCGGCGCCATCGCGTACGCCTTCTTCCATTGCACTGTGCGCGGGAAGCAGGTTGGCGACCATCAATGAGCCGAAAACCACGCCATAGCTCAAGTAATAGAAACCCGAATACACGCCTTTGTGAATCATGCCGCCGACCTCCGGAATGAGTTCGGCAAAAGCCGAACGTGCGTGTTCTGCGCCTTCCTTGATGGCTTCCCCGAAGCCTTCTCGGGCGCCTTCTGCCGGTTCGGTAACCTTTTCTGAAATATATTCCGGGCGCTCGCCCACCGAACCGGTAGTGGGCTCTGCAGCGGCTTTCTTAGCGCTTTCGGAAGCCGGCTTTTTCTTGGTCTCCGCAGTATCCTCGGCGTGCTTTGAGGGTTGCTTCTTTGCCATAGTCGTTCTCCATCTCGAACGAAGAAGAAGGAATGTGAGAGATTCCGGTCGGAATGCCAGTGGGACGATTATATCGCCATAGCGCAGTTACCGGGATGTGTTCATCAAAGACCAGAATTCCGACGATTAGTTCGACCGGTTTGCCACAAGGGCGGGGGTGAGTCGGAAGTCTTGGGATTACGGAGACTCGCAAGACCTTTCGACGGAGCAAGCGCCGGATGAGCGGCGCTTGCTCCCGATCTTTATCAGACGTAGCGAAACTGGCCTGGCCAATCGCGGTAATTGAACACCTGTCCGGTTTGCCGGATGTGGGCTATCGAAGCGAGATCGATTTCGGCGTAAACCCACTGCGCTTGATTGAGCTCGCCGATGGCGAGTATTCCGTTGTCCGGATAGCCGTAATCCACCGGCGTGTAGACCGCGGCGGCGCCGATATTGACGTCCACCGCTTCCGACCACGGCGCCTGACCCACCGTGGGCGATTGCACGATATAGCATTGGTTCTCCAGAGCGCGTGCCTGGCAGCCGATGCGGACGCGGTGATAGCCCGCCAGTGTGTCGGTACAGCTCGGCACCAGAATCAAATCGGCACCGGCCTCAACCTGCTTGCGAGCGATCATCGGGAACTCGCTGTCGTAGCAAATATTGATGCCGATCCGTCCGAATTCGGTATCCAGCGTCTTGATTTCCTCGCCGCCGGTAATCAGCCAGTGTTCGTTTTCGAACCGGGTCATCTGAAGCTTGTCCTGATGATCGGTCGTTCCGTCCGGCCGGAACAGAAACGACCGATTCCGATAGCTGCCGTCCTCCATTCGGACGGGAAAGGAACCGGCCACGATATGGACGCCGTGTTGTTCCGCCATGTCGGAAAACAGCATCACGAAATCCGGCAGCAGAGTCTGCATTTCGCTCAGTTGTTTGGACAGCGATTTGTAAACTTCTTCCGGGAAAAGGGACGCGAGCTCCATGCTGAAGTACTCCGGGAACAGCAGCATCTTGGCGCCGTTATCCGCGGCGTCGGCGACCCAGCGGGCGATTTTGGCGGAATAATCGTCCCAGCTTTTGAGAAAGCCGATGTTGTATTGCGCGGCAGCCAAACGAAACGGTCGAGATGACATCAGGTGTTTTCCTTTAACCTAGAAACGGCGGTTGGACGTGCCCGAGTGTGCGGCGGGCGGGACGGATGGCAAGGCGCGACGATGCGGCGGGGTAGTCTCCCGCAAAGAGGAGCAACGCCGCCAGGCGGCCCGCCCGTCGTGCAATCGGGTGCGTAGCGGCGTCACCCAAACGGTAAAGCAGAAAAAAGCTAGGACAGTTAGAAGTCATCGAACTTTCCTGGTTCATCGAAGCGGTCAACTGCTGTTTCTAGGTTAATGGCTTAAGCCAAAACACCATGGGTTTGGGCGACTCGGTTTCCTCATCCAGGTCTTTCCACGTGTAGGTCGTCGAAAGTTCCGGATGCTTGGTATAGCCGAATTTGCTCCAGATCCGATCGAGCGGGACGTAATCCGCGGGGCGGCGCGGATGATTCTCCGGGCGCTGCACGCAACAGAAGCAGCTCCAGTCGAATCGGCCGAGAGACCGGGCATGGCCCTCCCGCTCCTCGAAGAACTTGGGATAAACGCCTCGACCGCGGTAATCCTTCAGCAGAACCGATTCACCGCAGTAAAAGATCTTCTTCGGGTCGTAACCGTGTTCCACGAAGGGCTTCTGAAACTCTTCGGTTTCATGTTCCATCGGAATTCCGGTCGTCGCGCCCACCACTTTATCGCCGTCCAGCACCAGCACGATCACACTTTCCGGCGACCGGGTATAGGTCTGAAGGTATTTTTCCTCGTACTCGTAGCTTCCATCATAGAGGTACGGAAAATCGCGGAACACTTCGATTCGCAGCCGCGCCAGATTGGGCAAATACGGCTGCAATTCCAGATCTTGGCCAGTGAAGCGCTTGATGCTGATCGAGTCGGTCATGGCCTTAACCCTGTTCTACTTGGGCGATCCAGTCCTGCAAATTGTAGTAATTGGTAATGCGTGCCACCTTGCCGTCGCGGATATCGAAGAAAGCCCCGGCTGGAAGGCGGTATTTCTGGCCCTTGGCGGGCGGCAAACCCTCGTCGGTCACCAGATACTCGCCGAGAACTGTGAATTCCGCGGCGGCCCGTTTGCCGTCGTCACTGGTCATGATGACCATATCCACGAGCTGCTCCTTGTAATTCCGGTTCATCCGGTTCATGAACTCGCGGAAGGCCTCTTTGCCGATTTCCCGCTGTCCCTGGTTGATGTCATGAATGACATCATCGGTAAGCAGCCTCAGAAAGGTATCCATGTCTCCGGCGTTGAAAGCGGCGTAGTATTTTTCGATCAGTGCTTGGCTCTCTTTGTTCATGATAATTTCCGCTAAAGGTTGATGTCGTTCCGGATCCGGGGCCGGAGGGTTCGAAAAAAATGTGAACTCGCTAGTCTAATCAATCTTGACTGGAATATCGATGAGGTGAATCGACTGTTTGAAGTCGGTTCTTGTATTTGTAAGAAAAGGCTTACAGAAAAATTTCCAGTTAAATGATACGGTTTTTCTGCCCCTTAGCTAAGTATCGGCGGGGATTAGCGTACGATCCAAAAATGTGCCCTAAAATAGTGCTCTAGGGAAGCGAGTCACGCGATACTAAACGGACATTCACAACGGAATAACAACAATAACAAGAGGTTAGCCGTGCGAAACGTTACGTTGTTCAAAACGCCGGAGCATCGGTTCATTTTGCTAAACGAGAGCGAGCCGGGCGAAGAAGAAGGTATCCGTTCCAATCAGTATCTGGTTCTCCATGATGGATATGGAGTTTTGCTCGATCCAGGTGGTTTTGGGGTTATGCCTGGAGCGCTTACGGAGTTGCTTCAATATCTTGAGCCTCGGGATTTGCGCGCCATCATTCTGTCGCACCAGGATCCGGACATTGTGGGTGGGCTTTCCACGTGGTTAGAGCTCACCGCGGCCCCGGTATATGCTCCCCGCATCTGGCTTCGCTTTCTTCCGCACTACGGCATCAGGAATTTGAGCCGCTTCTTTCCAGTACCAGACGAGGGTATGTCATGTGAATTTTTGCCAGGCTTTGAGTTGAAGTTGTTGCCGGCACATTTTTTACATTCCGAAGGCCAGCTCAATGTTTATGATCCGATCGCCAAAATCCTATTCACCGGCGATATAGGCGCGGCAATGCTTCCAGAAAATTTGGCATACGAGTTCGTTGATGATTTCGGCAGTCATCTTCCCTATATCGAAGGATTTCACCGCCGTTACATGTGTTCGAACCGAGCCGCCCGGTGCTGGATAGATACTATTTCGAGCCTGGAAATTGAAATGTTGGCTCCCCAGCATGGACCGATTTACCGGGGTAGCGCTGTAAGGGATTTTATCGACTGGTTTTCGAATTTGCAGTGCGGGATCGATCTTATGGAACAAGGAGGACGCTTTCCTAAGGACGCGCAATTATGAATTTGATGGCCAAAACCATCCCCGATTCTCTCGATCCTCAGCGTGGAATGCCATCGCAGCTCAATAGGCTGCGCAAACAGGTGATGGAGCAGCTATCCTCGCTGCTCGAAAGCCAAACCCGGACGCAGATGTTTGGTGCCACGATTCGAGCCATGATAGAACGCGTGCACGCTAGCGTTATTGCCGATCTGGAAAGCGATACCCCGAGATCTAATATCAATATATTGCAGCACTGCAGTAAATTAAATCGCAGCTTGAATCTATTGGCGGACGAAAGACAGCGGCAATGGCACCGGAATGGAAAGTATATACAGGAGGTGTTGAGGGAGTTCAGTCAAACGATGGATCTTTTGGCTTCGACGCTGGTGGAGAAAGATCTGTTCGAGCGCCAGAGTCAGGTGTTGGAACAAATCATTTTTTCCCATGAGCGTGTGACGCATTGGGATGAGTTCGTTCAGGAAATTCTTGCCGGTTTCCGCAATATCTTTCCTTTTGACTTCTTTTTCATCGCCTTTCTCGAAGATCACGGCTTATCGCTGTTTTTCTATTACTTCGGCGCTTATTCCGATCAAATCAAGCGTTCGGTCAAGGAGCGATTAGTCGGCGAAGCGATTGAAAAGCTCAAGCTGTCTCCGGATGCAGCGGTCGAGATCGAGGAATATCAGGTTGGCGGTGAGGCAAACATCATTGATCTAGATGACATCAGAACCCTTACCGTGACGATGCCTGAATATGCGCCTCAACTCGCGGGGTTGCTTGGGGTGGTTTACTCCTCGGAAACGCCGCCCGATGTTCAGGAGCTCAGCATGATCCGTTCTTTGCTGTCGGTAATGGTCATGGTCGTTGGTTCAAGCAAGTCGCTGGGACACACATTGGATGAGCTGGAATACTATTCCGAGCACGATCCGCTCACCGGCCTTTGCAATCGGCGGCGATTTACCGAAATGTTGGATTACGAAATCGACCGCTCTGCGCGGCACGGGCATGAGTTTTCGATCTTGTTGCTCGATCTGGATAATTTCAAGGACATTAATGATTCGTACGGCCATCCCGCTGGCGACAAAACGCTGGTTCAAATCGGTGAATGCCTGCACGGTTATTTACGCAAGGGCGACATTGCTTTCCGCATTGGCGGGGACGAGTTTGCTGTGATTCTGCCCGAGACGCCGCCATCGGGTGCGCTGAGTGTGGCCGAGTCGCTGCGGGAGCGGCTGCGTGGAATGCGACTCGAGGCACCGGACGGACGCCAGTTCTATATCACCACTTCGATTGGTCTGGTCAGTTATCCGAAGAACGGGAAGGATGCCGTCGACTTGATCGCTGGCGTGGACATGGCCCTCTATCACGCCAAGGGAATGGGCAAGGACGAAGTATCGACGCTTGAATCGGCGGACGAATCGGTGAAGCTGAGCCGTCACAGCCGGATCTATGCAGAAGAGCTTCGGCAAGCCCTGAGCGAACACCGCATCATTCCTTATTATCAACCGATCGTTGATTGCCGAAAGGGGGCATTGTTCGCTTACGAAGCGGTTGCGCGCCTCATCAAACCCGGACGAGAAGTCGTGTCGGCCGGGGTATTTATAAAGACAGTTGAAAAATACGG
>Ga0206094_100116_pt1 | contig 11665 bp, 9 predicted proteins | sample S3v_513CmetaT_FD_197216 | JGI IMG/M metagenome (GOLD analysis project Ga0206094, IMG submission 197216) | Metatranscriptome of soil microbial communities from Anza Borrego desert, Southern California, United States - S3+v_5-13C (Metagenome... | ecosystem: Environmental > Terrestrial > Soil >... | reverse complement strand
TGGGAGTATCTTAATTGGTAGAGTATCAGCCTGTCGCGCTGCAATGTGCGGGTTCAAGTCCCGTCTCCCGCGGTTTTTGTGTAACTTTCAAATTGGAGTGGCAGGTGGCTGAGTGGTTTAAGGCACCGGTCTTGAAAACCGAGATTTTCGAAAGAAACAGGGGTTCGAATCCCCTCCTGCCCTTCAATCTTGGTAGATTATACCTTTTTTTTAATTTATATTTTTTATTTAATTTGGATTTGTTTATAGTTTTAATGAGAAAATTAATAATAAATGGTTCAATTTCGCATTATCAATTTACCAACGTAGGAAACATAGATGTAGATGTAGATGAAGATAGTAGTACCATTTCGCAAAAACTATATCTGTTTTTAGAACGTTGGTTTTTTTCAACCAATCACAAAGATATAGGAACTTTGTACTTGATTTTTGCAGGTCTAAGTGGCATGCTAGGAACCTTTTTCTCAATTTTGGTTAGATTGGAACTATCAGCGCCGGGTGGTCAATTATTAATGCATAATTATCAATTATATAATGTCATAATTACCGCTCATGCCCTTTTAATGATATTTTTTATGGTTATGCCTGCATTGATTGGTGGTTTTGGTAATTGGTTTGTACCGCTTATGCTTGGTGCGCCAGATATGGCTTTTCCACGTTTAAATAATATTAGTTTTTGGTTGGTAGTTTCTTCATTAGTTCTCTTATTAAGCTCAGCTCTTGTTGAACAGGGTGCAGGTACTGGTTGGACAGTTTACCCACCTTTGAGTGCTATAAAAGGACATTCCGGCCCTTCGGTTGATTTTGCAATTTTTAGTTTACACTTAGCCGGAATTTCATCTTTACTTGGTGCTATTAATTTTATAACAACTATATTAAATATGCGCGCGCCGGGTTTAATTATGCATCGCTTACCACTATTTGTTTGGTCTGTTTTTGTTACGGCTATTTTACTGTTATTGTCGTTACCAGTTTTAGCGGGCGCGATTACTATGTTACTGACCGATCGAAATTTTAATACTACATTTTTTGAACCTGCTGGAGGTGGTGATCCTATTTTATATCAACATTTATTTTGGTTTTTTGGTCATCCGGAAGTATATATATTGATACTACCTGCTTTCGGAATAATAAGTCATGTTATTGCAACGTCAGTCAATCGTCCAATATTTGGTTATTTGGGTATGGTCTATGCAATGGTTTCCATTGGTGTATTAGGTTTTATTGTTTGGGCTCATCATATGTATACAGTAGGAATGGACGTTGATACACGAGCTTATTTTACTGCTGCAACTATGATTATTGCAGTACCAACAGGTATTAAAGTTTTTAGTTGGATGGCAACCTTATGGGGTGGCGTAGTCGTTTTTAATACTCCATTATTATTTGCTTTGGGATTTTTAATTCTATTTACTATAGGTGGTTTAACGGGTATTGTTCTATCTAATGCAGGTATTGATATTGCTTTACACGATACTTACTATGTGGTTGCTCATTTTCACTATGTTCTATCCATGGGAGCCGTATTCGCTATGTTTGCTGGTTTCTACTATTGGATTGAAAAAATTGCTGGTGTTAAGTACAATGATGAATTGGGTAGAATTCATTTTTGGTTAACTTTTTTTGGTGTAAATATAACTTTTTTTCCAATGCATTTTTTGGGCCTAGCAGGTATGCCACGTCGTATTCCTGATTATCCTGACACGTTTGCATTCTGGAATAAAGTTTCGTCATTTGGTTCTTTATTATCATTTGTAGGTGTACTACTATTTTTGGTAATTTTATATCAAGTACTAAGTGTTCGAAAATTTGGACGGGCATATCATGCTCCATTTCAACTTTTTCACTAAAAAGTTGAAGTATTATATATAAAAAGTTAAAGAACAAACTACAAATGGTTAACATAATTGAGAGCATTACAATAGGATTATTCCATAATGTTCTCGGTTTTGGGCACATTTATTTTAATTTTCCCCTAATTTTTTTATTTTTTTTAATAAAATATTTAATTATTCTTTCAGCAGTAATGGTAGTTATATCCGTTAATGCCATCTATTCAGTTTTTTTTTTAATATTTTTGTTTATAAATGTTGCTATTTTAACCGTGGCATTAGGGGTCGAATTTTTGGGTATAACATTCATTATAGTATATGTAGGAGCCATTGCTGTTCTTTTTTTATTTGTTGTCATGATGTTAAATATTAATAAATCAGAAATAAATATTAGTAAATCACCTTCTTTTTTCTTATATTTTTTTTTCGCTTTTATTCTATTACTTATATTTTCTAAGTATTTAGCAACAGCAATCTATGGAAACTTTGGTTTTGGTGGTTTACCATCTCAAAATTCTTTTTTAACAGTTTTTTATTCTTTTCAATATAGAGATTGGACCAATTTTATTTTCAAAGCGGATAACATAATCGTTTTGGGTACTTTACTTTATACGTACTATTTTCATTTATTTATTTTAGTGGGATTTATACTATTGCTTGCAATGGTATCTTCAATAGTTTTGACATTGAATTACACTACTTCTACTAAATCCCAGAATAAGTATATTCAAATAACCCGACAATTAAATCAGGCTATTCAAATCAGATATTAATGTTTTTTATTGATTTAATAAGTAATAATTATGTTAAAGTTGGAAGTCGATTGATATTACCTTCGTTTCAGGATTCGGCTTCACCGATTATGGAAGGAATCGTTAATTTACATAATTATATCTTTTTTTATCTTACTGTAGTTTTAATTTTTGTTCTTTTCATGTTGTACAATATTCTTATTGTTTATTTTTACTATGTTAACAATCCTTCTAATTCGGAAGAATTGTTATTTAGATATATAATCCTTAAGAATTTAAAAATTGTACACGGTACATGGTTAGAAATTATTTGGACGTTGATACCAAGTTTAATTCTCGTTTTAATTGCAATTCCTTCTTTTGCTTTATTATATTCGATGGACGAAATTATAAATCCTTCTTTAACTTTAAAGGTTATAGGTTACCAGTGGTATTGGGCATATGAATATTCTGATTATAATACTAAAACCCGTAACTCAATTGCTTTTGATAGTTATATGATTGACGAGAACGATCTTCGAAAGGGTGATTTGCGTTTATTAGAAGTTGATAATGAAGCAGTTTTACCGGTTAATACTCATATACGGGTATTATTAACTGCTGGAGACGTATTACATAGTTGGGCTGTTCCTTCATTAGGTGTTAAAACTGATGCTGTGCCCGGTAGATTGAATCAAATACCTGTGTTCATAAAGAGACAAGGAGTTTACTACGGTCAATGTAGTGAATTATGTGGTGTTAATCATGGATTTATGCCTATCGTTATAAAGGCATGTTCATTAGATAACTATTTAAATTGGTTAACATCCAATTTTAATTCTTCAAAAAAATACTAAATCCCGCTATAAATAAAGGCGGAATTAGAATAATTTAAGCAAAGAAATTAACGTATGAATATACGTTTTTGCTTAAATTATTCGGTGTGGCGGAATTGGTAGACGCGGCGGTCTTAGGAGCCGATGCCATAGGCGTGTGGGTTCGACTCCCATCACCACTAATTTTTAATTCTCAGCAATGAAGCGTGAGCTTAAGGTTTGGTTTGACGTGAAACCAAATCTAATCTAAAAAAAAATTCACGTTGAGGTTTTTTAATTGTTGTCTTTCAGTAAAATTACTGAAAGACAACAACTTGCTAATATTTAACCAAAAAATTATTTTTTTAAGTATGCTTTTTTACATTTGGTATGCGAAGCTTCATTAAAATAATTATAACAGATATTTTAGTAGTGAATAGGTTGAATTTCATAGAACAGTTGAATACGGCTTTTATTCGAAAGACTAAAAAATCTTAGTACCATTCTTTATACAATAAAATATGGTTCAACTTCTAGAAATAAGTATTTCGTTAGAGCAATTTTTGAGTATTGGTATAACAATTTTTTTATTTGGATTGTTTGGTATTTTAGTTTTGCGCCGGAACTTAATAATGATTGTAATTTCTTTAGAATTACTTCTTTTAGCGGTAAATTTTTTATTTATTATTTTTTCAATTTATTTAGATGATATGTTAGGTCAACTTTTTTCTATTTTTATACTAACAATTGCGGGAGCGGAATCGTCAATAGGATTAGCATTATTGGTAGTTTATCACCGTATCGTTGGTTCGATAACTTTAACCGATTTAAGTTGTTTGAAAGGTTAGCATAAATAATTCATTACATTTAATTTATGGATTTCAACGTTTTACTTATAATTTTTATGCCGTTCGTAGGATTTTTATTTTGTGCTATTGTTTTATTTTTTGAAATGTTAAATAAAACAAAAATTACATCTGTAATACCCTCTATATTTGTTATTGTTTCCACCTTTATTTCAGCGCTTTTTTCTTTAAAACTTTTCTATGTTAATACTCTCACTTCATTTATAATTAGTTTTGATTTTAAGTATCGATCTTGGATTCATTTGAGATATCCTGGACAAAATTATCTTCGTAACAATCAAATTTTGGGATCCGATATTGATTTTTTTGTTTTTTTAAATTATTTATTTGATAACATTAATTTATTTAGTTCAACTAGTTCGTTAGAACTTAAATGGGGGGTTTTAATTGATCCCTTAGCGAGTACTATGTTATTGGTAATTACATTTGTTTCATTATTAGTCCAATTTTATGCGTTTGAATATATGTCTCATGATGTAAATAGAACACGGTTCATGTCTTATTTGTCCCTATTTGTTTTTTTTATGATAGTACTGGTTACTGCGAATAACTTTGTTCAATTGTTTATTGGATGGGAAGGTGTTGGTTTAGTGTCTTACCTTTTAATTAGTTTTTGGTATACACGAGTCGAAGCAGCTAGATCGGCTTTAAAAGCAATTGGTGTAAATAAAATTGGAGACTTTGGTTTGGTTATGGCGATGGTATTAATTTTTTTTACTTTTGGAACCGTCGACTACGATTTAACTTTTTACTATTCTCAATTTTTTGACAATAAAACCTTTAATTTTTTGGGTTATACAATAAATTTATTTGATGCTATTGGCTTTTGGTTGCTAGTTGCAGCAACAGGTAAATCAGCGCAATTGGGTTTACATACTTGGTTACCAGATGCAATGGAGGGGCCTACACCAGTTTCGGCTTTAATTCACGCAGCGACTATGGTTACAGCAGGTGTTTATTTATTAGTTCGATGTTCACCTCTTATAGAGAAAAGCTCTACAATTTTAGTTTTTATTGTTTTTATTGGTTCAACAACCGCTATTTTTGGCGCTACTACGGCTTTGTTCCAAAATGATTTGAAAAAAATAATTGCTTACTCAACTTGCAGTCAATTGGGTTACATGATTTTTGCGTGCGGTTTGTCTATTTATCCAATTGCAATCTTTCATTTAGTAAATCACGCTTTTTTTAAGGCATTACTGTTTTTATGTGCCGGTTCTGTAATTCATGCAATGTCCGATGAGCAGGATATTCGTAAAATGGGGGGATTGTCCAAAATTTTGCCTTTTACTTATTCAACTATGCTAATAGGTTCTTGTTCACTTGCTGGATTTCCATTTTTGTCTGGTTATTATTCAAAGGATTTAATACTTGAAGTTGCGGGAAGTACATATTCACTAATTGGTTATTACAGTTACACGATGGGTATTCTGGCAGCCTTTTTTACAACTTTATATTCAGTCCGTTTAACCTATTTAACTTTTTTAACAAAAACTAACAGTTTTAAAAAAATTATTGAACAAGCTCAAGAACCTTCAATTTTTATGGTTCTTCCTTTATTTATACTTAGTATTTTAAGTATTATTTCAGGAAAATATTTATTTCCTATTTTCGTAGGAAGTGATGGTGGTTTAATAAATTACGGATTTTGGCAAAGTTCAATTTTTTTAAGTGCAATTAATTTTATGCATACGGCCGATATTCATCAACTTCCTATATTTTATAAATTGCTACCAACAATAATGGTTTCTATGGCTGTTTTGGTTAGCTTGATTTTTTATCGGTTTTTTTCTTATAATTTAACTAAATTTTTCTTTAGTTCAATAGGGCGTGAAATTTACTATTTTCTTAATAAAAAATGGTATTTTGACATCATTTATTCAAAATTTATTATACGAGTTTTTTATTTGTTTGGGTACCATACATTATTTAAATCAATTGATCGCGGATTATTAAATTTTATAACCATTCCAGTTTTGGTTGACGGAACGCTTAATATTGTTCGTTTATACAAATCAATGCATTCTGGTTATATTCATATATATGCATTCGTAATGGTATTTTCAATTGCTTGTATATTCTATTCTTTTTATACTATATAAAATGTTAACTTCTTTATATCAAACATTTTCTTTTAGTATTGTAAATTCGATTCGTTTAGTAAAATCTTTTTTTACTATAAAAAACTTATTGGGGCGAACTGTTTGGATTCGAACCTACTTTATTGTAATAAGTATCTTACTTATGGAAATTTTTAATTTTTCTCCATTAGTTATACTTTTAATGTTACCAGTTTACTCAATTCTTTTACTACAAAATATTAAAGCATTAGATACTTTTTACATGGTTGCGTATAATTTGTCTTTCGTTGTTTTTTTGTATAGTTTGCGTTTGTTATTTATTTTTCAAACAATGGCTTCGTCTTTGACTTATTTTCAATATCCATTTTTAGCTTCTTTTAATTTTGCTCCTTTATTGGATTCATATTTATTTCTTTTTCCTGCAACCTTATATAAATTTTTTGGTTTAACTTACACAGTTGGAATTGATGGACTTTCCACTATGTTTTTATTCTTGACTAATTTCTTAATTTTAATTTGTATTTATGTCTCTAAGGATTTTGTGAAATTTTATTTCAAGTGGTTTATTTATTTGTTTATTTTAATACAATTTTTTTTAATACAATTTTTTTCATTGTTAAATTTTTTTTTTTTTTATATTGCCTTTGAAGCATTATTAATTCCCATGTTCTTTATTATTGGAGTTTGGGGAAGTCGAAGTAGAAAAACTTTTGCTGCATATTTATTTTTTTTATTTACTTTCTTTGGTTCGATTTTGATGCTATTTAGTATGCTTATCCTTTTTACTTCTTTTTATAATCTTAATTTTTCAACCTTGGTTTTTTCAAATCATAGTTTATCATTAAATTTTAAAGTAATTTTATTTACGTTTTTATTTATTGGATTTGCAATTAAAGTTCCTATGTTGCCTTTTCATTTATGGTTACCGGAAGCTCACGTTGAAGCTCCAACTTTAGGTTCTGTTATATTGGCGGGTATTTTATTAAAACTTGGTGGTTATGGTATATTACGATTTTTAATCCCATTGTTTCCAACTCAAGTATTTCAATTTCGAAATATTATTTTTTTAATTTGCTCCGTTTCGGTTATTTATTCAGCTTTTATAGGTATTTGTCAACTAGATTTAAAAAAAATAGTTGCATATTCCTCTATAACACACATGAATTTTAGTGTAGCTGGTTTTTTTGCAAATGATGTACTAGCTTTGCAGGGAGCTGTTTATTCTATGTTTAGTCATGGTTTTATTTCTGCTGCACTTTTTTTACTTGTTGGGGTACTGTATGAACGTTATAAAACAAGATTAATTGCTTATTATGGTGGATTATTATCAGTTATGCCGCTTTTTGCATTTTTTCTTTTTTTCTTTTCTATTGCAAATGTCGGTCTGCCACCTTTAAGTGGTTTTGTGTCCGAAATTATGATTCTTTTTGGACTTGCGGTAGGGGCAAATAAATTAATTGTTTTACTACTTTTCTTAGCAAGTATTATCATTACTATTAATTTTTTTTGGCTATTTAATCGTGTTTGTATGGGACCGTTAAGTTTACACTTAAATAAAATTAAGGAATTGTCTAAAACTGAATTAATTGCGTTAGTAGTTTTGGCTATCTATGTTACTTTTACGGGTATTTTTCCTGATTCAATTTTAATTTATACTCAAAATTTTAGTGAATTTATTATAATTCTTTTGAAACAATTTTAAAAATGGTTTCTTCATTAACTATAATACTTAAAGATATTTTGCGTAATTTGACTGTTTTCCCTGATTTATCTTCAGTTTATTACTATGTATTACCAGAATTTTTTCTTGCGAATGGCATTATAATTTTATTATGTTACGGTATATTGATGTTTAAGTCTGATTTGGTTTCAGTGCGTAGACTTATAAATTATGTTATTGGTTTTATAGCTACACTTTTAATTTTTATGTTTATACTTTTAGCACAGTTTTCTAGTTATATTTTACCGTACCGTCATGTAAATAATTTACTATATTTCTGGGATCAATTTACAGTGGATTATATAGCTTTAACATTTAAAATTTTACTTTTACTAGTTTTTATTTGTCTGATTGTAATTTTGCGAGTCTATTTGGATCAACAAAAAACACACATTTTTGAATACATATTTTTGATGTTAACATCTCTTTTTGGTTCATTTATTATTCTTTCAGCCAATGATTTTTTACTTTTGTATTTAGCTATTGAATTACAAGCTTTATCTTTTTATGTTTTAGCAGCTTTTAATACAAAGTCAAAATTTTCTGCTGAAGGTGCTATAAAATATTTTATTATTGGCTCAATGGCTTCAGCGTTTTATTTATTTGGTGTTATGTTACTTTACGGTGTAACAGGGACAACAAATTTTTATGATTTGCATCTTTGTGCGCTTCATTTGATAAATTCAAAAGTACTAGCAACCAGTTTTATTTTTTTATTAGTAAGTTTATTTATAAAAGTCGGGGCTGCCCCATTTCATATGTGGGTACCTGATGTATATCAAGGTTCACCATTGCCAGTAACTGCGTTTTTTGCAACAGTTCCAAAAATTGTTTTATTAACGGTTTTTTTACGTTTGGTTTATTACGTTTCCGCACCTAAATTGTATGTAGATTTATCTTACGAAATGAATGTGGGTTTTAGTAATGACTTAGATTTTTTTTCTGAAATATCCACATTTTTTGATAGTTTTTACTCAATCTTAGCATCAGATTTGTTTTGGGGTGTCGGTATAGTATCAATTTTTGTGAGTGTTTTTGGTGGTTTGGGACAAACTCAATTAAAACGTTTATTCGCGTATAGTTCAATAGGAAATATTGGTTTTATTTTTCTTGCTTTATCAACTAATAATATTGAAAGTATACATGCTGCATTTGTTTATCTCATTATTTATATTCTATTATCCTTAAATTTTTTTTTAATTTTAATAGCGATTCGTTATGAAACACGTGTTCCCATTGTTTATATTTCAGATTTAAATAAGTTAAAGCCTTCATTTTTACATATTTTGCTTGCATTAAACATATTTTCATTAGCTGGAATTCCACCCTTGGCGGGATTTTATAATAAATTTTATGTTTATTATGTACTAATTGCTAATTCTAATTATGTAACAACTTTTATTGTTATTTTATTAACAATTGGTAGTACTTTTTATTATATTCGTTTAGTTACAGCGTTATTTTTTGGTTCCTCGTCTTTTACTAAATTATTAAATAGTAGAAATAACATAAAAAATTATTTCGTATCAACTATAAAGATTCGTTTACAACGCGATTTGATTTTTCTAATTGGTTTTACTAGTTATTTAAACCTGTTTGCAATTTTTCATTTTTCTACTTTATTTAATTTATTGGATAGACTTGTATTATCATTTTTTTAAGTATATTATAATATATATATATATATTGCTTTAGTTAGGTTTAAATGAAAAATGATCGTAAAAAAGTTTACTATAAAGTACTCCAAAAAAAAAATAAATATTATCTTACTTTAGTCCAACGTCACAAGTATTTATTTGAAAATCAATTAGTTCGTTTTGTTCCTAATCAATCTACACCAACTAATAAAAAATATGATGCAATTTATTTAGATAAAAATAAACTTACTAAATTAATTGTTTCAAAAGGATTAAATCCAGCGATTGATTTAATACCGACTGTTTTTAATACATCTCCGGACTTAAAAACTTTTAATGATGTTTTATCATTTTCCCAATTGGGTGCTATGATGTCAAAGGTTAGTTACGAAAAAAGTGAGAACCCATATTTGATGACAGGTAAAAAAAAACCCATTGTTCTCTTTAATGAATTCAAGAGAACAAGAGCAGCTAGGGGGATAAATAGAGTTCTTCGCGTTAGTGGTTTAAAAGAAATAGAGGGGGTTGTAGAATGGCCGTATAATAAAAAACCGGAGCCTCGTATCGCTCGTAAAATTGGTAAACAGGTACAATTACGCGGTCAACTTGGACCAAAAGGAATTGATATTTATAGACTTGAATTATATCGAGAGCATCGAGGATGGTATCCAGGTTTTGGTCATTTATCGCGTCGTACATTTAACAAAAATAAAATAAATATACCTAATAAGAATAATTAATATTTGAATTCATTTCAATCTATGTGTTATATTAATGTATTAAATTTTTTTAAATTAAGTGAATTATGGGCTTTTCCTGTAAAAATTCATGTAGGCGGAGTAATGCTTTTAGTTCGGTATAATGAGTTTTTGGAGCGTAATGAGCCATTTGGTATTAAATTAAATACGCTTAATCTAAAGAAGGTTAAAGAGCATAGAGGCGGTATACCGTTTTTAAAAATGTTACGTCGTTCAAGTCGTGATACGTATAAAAAATTTACTAAGAATACAGAGGTTCAATTTAATATAATTCATAATGAATACCTATCTCCTAATTCTTTAGGTATTGATTCCATTAAATCAGTAACTCCTAAGAATATTTTTGATGGTTTCGTTGGCGCTATTTTTTTAAAAGTTTTAAATTATCATATTCATTTAGCACATATTAGTCGTATTCGAAATATTACTAAAAATACATTTAGTATTCAATGTTATAATAAAGTCCAGCGCAATGTAGTTTTTGTGCATGCTCATAGAGCTTTCTTACGACTTGATTTTTTTACCGCAGCATTTCGCTAATTAAATCTAGTTGAGGGGGGATGGCAGAGTGGTTTAATGCTTTGGTTTGCTAAACCAATGTAATATAATAATTACCGTGGGTTCGAATCCCACTCCCTCCGTAATTTTCCGCGCAGAACTTTATATTTAATGTTTACTAAAAGACATCGACCGCGCTTTCTTGATTTTACGTTAGAACAATTGGCTGGAAGCGGTGTACACCTAGGTCACCGATCAATAGCGACTGACCCACGTATTTTTGAAATGTTAATAGGTGATCGAAATAAATTATCAATTCTAAATTTGACAAAATCAATTTTAGGATTGAAGCCTGGTTTATCTGTTTTGGCAAAAATTATCGCTAAACGCGGAAAAGCTTTATTCCCAAATGTTGATCCACGTATTTTCGGTTCAATTTCTGTTCGAATTAAAAATTTTTGTTTGCGATATTTTTTAGTCAATAAAAAAATACCTGGTTTGTTAACCAATTTTATGACAGTTCGACGACAATTTCCTGATTTACAAAAGACAAAAATTATTCCTGCTTTTACTTTTGCATTTACTGCGAGGGATCATCATATACTTTGGGAATCTAATTTATTAAATTTGCCTTCTATTGGTATTTTCGATAGTAATACTAATCCAATGGGACACGCATTTTATGCAGTTCCAGGTAATGATGACTCATTTACCGCTTTACTTTTGT
>Ga0206094_100108_pt1 | contig 12149 bp, 1 predicted proteins | sample S3v_513CmetaT_FD_197216 | JGI IMG/M metagenome (GOLD analysis project Ga0206094, IMG submission 197216) | Metatranscriptome of soil microbial communities from Anza Borrego desert, Southern California, United States - S3+v_5-13C (Metagenome... | ecosystem: Environmental > Terrestrial > Soil >... | reverse complement strand
CTAATCAAAAGTCTGTAAAATGGATGCCGTTTAGGGCGTTGGCTAATCGTGCCAATTGCGTAGGGAAAACAGTGGACACCCAACGGGCGCGATGAAAACGTGGAGGACAGGGGTTTGGGAGAAGAGCAAGCCTCCACGCTGCTAAATCCATCCGCATGGCAAAGGGTGTAACAATACTTTTTCACCGGAAAATAACGGGGAAAGGGTGGTTGTTGCGCCATGTGCCGTTTAGAGGGCAACTCTGCCCATATGAAATGTAGGAGGTTTATGAGCAATTTTCATCCTTGCATTCATGAAACTTCAAGAGGAGGAGTTTTCTGTTCATGAAACATTGGCTACGCAAACCGAGCCGCCTAGTGCTGCTAAGCGCCTTACTGGTGCTGGCAGTTATTGTCGGTTCTAATCTGACGGTGTTTGCGGGTCCCAACGCCAGCATTACCAGCGTTGATAACAACCCGACAGCACTTGCAGGTGATAGCACTTTTAGTTCAGGTATTGTTCCCCTGACTTATAATGGAGCCGAAACTTTCGGCATCCTGGAGCCAGAAACAGACTTTGGGCTGTGCAGTAACCTGGGTGATAACCAGAACTCCGAATGGTTCCTGTTTGATCCAGGTTCCGACGGGGTAATGGAACTCTCAACCGCTTCGCTGAACACTAACGTGGATACCGTAATTTCGGTGTTTAGCTCCCCAACGGCTGACATTAACAGCTTTGCAGACCTGACTACGGTTGCCTGTAATGACAACCTCGATCCGGTAGCACCAAATAATCGTTCCTTAATTACTGGTTTGCCGATTGATGGCACGCTCTTTTATTTTGTGCGTGTTTCAACCGCTTTCGCGTCTGGTAGCACCACGCTGCCCCAGCCGCAGTTCCAGTTGGATATTGATTTTGACGGTCTGGCAACAGGTACACCGCCGACTTTCGATAAGGCGTTCTATGCTGGTGCAGCCGTAACGCTGCCGCTGGCAGATGATACCCCGGCAGCCACGCTGCAAGGTGGAACCATCAATACCCTCGGCTTTACCATCGTGAATAACGCTGGTTTTGTTGTGGATGATGTGGCGTTCACCGACGATCTGACGGCGCTGGGCATTACCGACGGCGTACCCGGCATTGCAGGCTTCTCTGCTTCGCCTACCTGCGGTACACCGACCAACGCCTCTGCGGGTGGTGTAATAAACATCAGCAACATTGACCTCGCGGCAAATGCAACCTGCGAAATCATTGTGACCTTTGAAGCCTCCAACCCTGGCACATGGAATAACATTTCCTCGCCGCTGGCACTGGGTCCTGATTTCCCGCCCGCAACGGTGGGTGATACCGCTGACGCGACTGTTACCGTTTCACAGCAGTTGGCTGTAACCGCAGTCCTGTCGCAGACGACCGCGCAGGAAGGTGAAGACATCACCCTGACGCTCACCTTCAGCAATCCAAACACCACCCAGGCAGCGCAGAACGTAACCCTGCCGCTGACCACTGGTGCATACAATATCACCAGCATCAATCCTGGTGGGTGTGCGCCAACTGTTGGTGGCACTTCCGCGAATGCGCCTGCCACTTCCGACACCTTCAGCCTGACCTTTGCAAATATTGCCCCCAGTGGTGTATGCGTGGTCAGCATTGTGTTTGAAGCGCCTGCGCCTGGCACAACCATTGACATTGGTCCAATTACCTACACCTACGGTGGGGTGGGACAACCGCCCGTTGATCCGGCTGCGCTGAATGTGACTGCCACAGAAGGCGCAACCCCTGGCTTTGTCAAGTCATTTGAAGATTTGGCTGGCAACCCGATTACCTCTCTGGCTTCGGGTGGAACTGGCTTCCTCTCGCTGACCATTGATAACTCGGCGAACCTGTTCGCAACGGTTGAAAACTTCAATCTTCAGGATGCACTGCCTGCTCCATTGACGGTGGGCGACCTGGGGACGAATCCAGTTGCAGTGAACACGATTGCCGGAACCTGCGCGGGCTTGGTAGCCGCCGATGTAACCCAATCGGGCGGTGGTGCGCTGGTCAGCAATACGTCAACCTCGGTTGCCGTTGAGCCGGCTTCGGCTGCAACTCTGGCTCCGGGCGATGTCTGCGAAATCCGCGTGCCTGTGACCGCAGTGGTGGCAGTGGATACCCCGCTGACCAATACTGCTTCCCTCGCTGGCGATCTGGATGCAGGTGTTGACCTCCTCCCAACCGCCTTCACCGTCACCCCCGACGCAACCGATGACATTACTATCACCGCGTCTCCTGTAGGCTTCAGCAAGTCCTTCAGCGCGGCGACCTTCGACTCCGGCACGACGGTTGATCTGGTCTTTACCTTCGATAACTCAGCAAATGCAGTTGATCTGGACAATATCGGGTTCACTGATCCGCTGGATACCGTTGCCGATGGTACTGGCTTGGTCGTTACTGGTCCGGCTGTCGCTGCTGGTTCAAATGTCATTGGCTGCCCGCTTGCCACTGCGTTTGAAGATGGTGCGGGTGGGGCGCTTGATCCAGATGACACCACAATTGCCATTGATCCTGCGGATGGTTTCAGCATTCCAGCGGGTGAGTCCTGCTCCTATACTGTCACAGTAGCGGGTGTTGCAGCGACCACTGAAACCCTGGAAAACCCGGTAGGTGGCTCACCGTTGATCCTGGACTTTGATCTGGGTGCGACGCCTGCGACTGCCGCTGCGGTTTCAACCACTGTGGATATTGTGGAAACCAACCCGACCTTCACCAAAGTCTTCACTGACTTTAATTCGGGTGCAACCGGTACTGTGACCTTTACCATTGACAACACTGGTAATGCCGCAGAACTGGATAATGCAACCTTCGCCGATACCCTGCCCACCCTGACCCAGGGCGCAAGCACTGGGCTGACTACGACCAATCCTGGTAATGTCACGCTGGGTGTTGGTAGCGATCCGGGCTGTCCTGCTGCTGCTACCGAAATTGAAAGTGGCGGTACGGATATTGAAGGTGCAGCCACCACATTCAACACTATTTCACTCGCGCCTAATACTATTCCGGCGAATGCAGTGTGTATCTATGTAGTGGATGTGACTGCTACTACCGACACCACACAAACCGAAACCAACGTAACTGTTCCGTTGAGTTACGATCTCGATTCGGCATTTATGGGCGTGCCATTCAGCTACCCTGATACAGCCGACATGACCACCGACGATGTGACTGTGACAGCGGGTGCTGTGACCTTCACCAAGTCGTTGACCGATTTCAACTCTGGTGTGGTTAGCTCTGTCCAGTTCATCATCGACAACTCTGGCAATGCCGCTGATCTGGTGGATGTTGAGTTCGTTGATGATCTGCCTGTTCTCCTTGGCAGCGGTATTGTGGTCGCTGATCCAGTGAATGTCGTGGATGAACCGACCAATCCGGTTGGCTGCCCGACTTTCGTTGGTAACGTCTTTGCAGACCTTGCCTCAACACCGCTTGATCCCGGTGGCAGCACCAGTGTTGCGATCCCAGCTTCTGCGGGCGTGACCATTCCAGTAGGTCTCGTGTGCGCCTTTTCGGTGGATATCACAGCAATTGTGGATACGATTCAAACGGTCAACAACGAGCCAATCACCCTGGACTTCCTCTTGAATGGTGTCACTGCTGCGACAGCCGCTTCCGTAACGGAACCTGTCACGGTGACAGCGACCAACCCGACCTTCACCAAAGTGTTCACGCCTGACAGTTTTAGCTCTGGCGCGACCACACAGGTGGTCTTCACTATTGATAACTCTGGCAATGCTGCCGCTCTGGTAAATATCAGCTTCACTGATCAACTGCCGGTAGCCGCTGCCACCGGGATTGAAGTGGAAGGTGTAACCCCTGTTACCAATATCAGTGGTCCTCCATGCCCAGATTTCCAGGCAATCGTCACTGATGAAGCGAACAATCCTCTGGCAGATGGTGATACATTTATTGCCATTGATCCTTTTGCCGCAGGTGGTGTGATTATTCCTCCTGGTCAGGTCTGCTCCTTCAGCGTTACCGTCACTGGTACAGCGGTTGGTGCAGATGATGTCCTGAGCAATACTGCCTTTGCCATGAGCAATGCGGTACTGGATACCACTGCTATTGATACAGGTGTGACCTTCCTGCCGATTACTGCGGATGCTCCGGTCACAATCCTGGCAACCAGCGCCCTGGCTGATAAGGAATTCCGCCTCACCGCAGGTGGTGCGCCTGTCAGCACGATTAATTCCGGTGAAGCAGGCTTCGTGGTTATCACCATTGATAATGTTGCCAATGCGACACCGCTCAACGACATTTCCTTCAACGAAACGTTGCAGGGTGGTGTTGTTGTCACTAACACAGTGGTTGGTGTTCAGACTGTCGCTGGCGCGGGCTGCCCGCTGGCAGGTGCAGGACTCAATGCCGCCTTCGGTCTAGCGGTTGGTACACCTACCATCGCGCTGGATGATGCGGATAACATTGACATCCCCGCCTTCACCAGCTGCGAGTTCCGTATTCAGGTGTCGGCACTCAGTCCCAACACCAATGCGCCGACCAACGATCCGGCAACCAATATTGGCTTCCCGGTTTCTGCCGACGTAGCGAACAACAATGTCCCGGTACCGGTTGCAACCGTGATCGATGTACCGTTTGCCGTTGTGCCGCAGCAGGTGGTCTTTGGCAAGCAGTTTGAAGTGGCTGGTACTCCGATTGGCGATGGCGGTCCGATGAATTCGGGCGCAACTGTTGACCTGGTGTTCATCATCAACAACAGCGCCAATGATGTGAACCTGATTGACTTCACCTTTACCGATAACCTCCCGATCAATGCTGGAGTTCAACTGTTTGCTGCTGGTCCGGCAGTGGTGGGTCCAGGCTGTACAGGTCTGACCGCCGCCGAAGTGACCGATGGTGCTACAGCCGTTGCCGCAGGCGATACAGTTATCCAGGTTGCTCCACCTGCGGGTGCAAGTGTTCTGGCAGGCGCAATCTGCGAGATCACCGTACCTGTAACCGCAACGACCATTGGCGCAGATGTTCTGCTCTCCAATGCGCCCACTCCGGCTCTAGTCAACTTCCAGATTGAAGATGCAGCAGGTATCCTCGGTCCTGGTCCGGCGGCTCCTGCGCCGTTCACTGACTCCAGCGCCGACGCGAACAACACCGAAGATGTCCTCGTGACCCAACTGCCGGTTCCTGGCTTCAGCAAGGTCTTCCAGACCGTCCCGCAGCCCGGTCCGAACGTGCCGTTCACGCTGACCTTCAACATCACCAACACTGGCACAACAGCCATCACAGGTGGTAACTTCAACGATTTCCTGCCGACAGGTCTGACGGTGGCTTCGATCACTCCCACCAATACCTGCGCGGGTACACCTACTTACACTGGTACAGGCGGTGGCGCACTGGCAGTGGGTGCAACTGAATTCGGCGTTAGCGGTTTGACTATCAACCCTGGCAGCTGCTCGATCACCATCACGGTGGTTGCGCCGCAGGGTACATACAGCAACCCGAATGCGCTGGCTCCTACTCCGCTGCAATTCCAGTCGGCGAACGCACCTGTTGGTCCGCTGACCCCCAGCCCGGTGGTTGTCAATGTTGTTGGTCAACCCCTGGTCATCAACAAAGAATTCCTGTCTGACCTGACCGATCCGAACAGCATCATTACCTCGGCGGCTCCGGGCAGCACAGTCTTCATGCGTATTGAAATCCGCAACCCGAACGAAGCCACTGATACCAATGTCAGCTTCGATGACGATATGGTGGGTGGTCCTGCCAGCTTTGTTCAGGTCATCAACAACACCTGCGGTGGTACACTGACTCCGGCTTCTCCCTTCCCAGCAAACACCGCCAGCTTCGACTACGATGGTGGTACGATTGGTCCGATCTCCGTGAACAATGGTACATGCGTGGTTGACCTGGAAGTCCTGGTGGGTGCATCTGCTACCGGGCAGATTGTCAATACTGCTTCCAACCTTGACTCCGATAACTTCGCTGATCCGGCTAACCCCGAATCGACGGATGACGCGGTTCTCAATATCAGTGAAGTAACCTTCAACAAGACCTTCACACCTAACTCGGTGGTGGAAGATACCGACAGCACGCTGACGATTACGATTGCGAATACAACCGCAACCGCAGTCAGCAACCTGTCCTTCACCGACGATCTGGCTGCTCAGAACTTCCTGATCACTGGCGTACCGATCAGCACCTGCCCTGGGACAGTTACCACTACGAGTCCTGCTGGCACGCTGAGTCTGACGGGTGGTTCACTCGATGCCTTTGGTGGCGCAAATGACAGCTGCACCATCAGTATCACTGTGACCAATGCTGTTTCTGTGGTAGCCCCGACAACCCTGCTCAACAGCACCAGTCCTCTGAGTGGTGATGTTGGCTCAGGTGTTCAGACACTCGCTCCGGCAGTCACCAATGTGCCGCTGACCATTACCGCAGCCCCGGTTGCGGCAGTGCAGATCGATAAGACGTTGACAACTACAGACCCGCACCCGCAGGGTGGTGCAGTGACCTTCCAGATTGTGGTGAACAACCTGGCGGCGAACGGTGCAACCTCTGGTGTCACAGGCGTAACTGTCACCGATACATTCCCGGCGGAATTCACTGGCACAACAGTAACCTGTTTGCCCGCTGGTGGCGCAACCTGCCCGGCGACCCCGAATGACCTGCTCACGGGTCCTGTCACCGTTGACATCCCCGTTGATGGCTCCGTGACCTTTACGGTCAATGGTACTGCCAGCGGCGCAGTCGGTGGTCCATACACCAACTCGGTTGAAGTAGCCCAGGGCGTTACTGTTCTGGATACCGATACTCAGCCATTCAACATTAGCGGCGCGGCGGCACTGACCGTCTTCAAGTCCCCGGCGAACCAGACAGTTGCCTCTGGGTCTGCCCTTAGCTTCACCATCCAGGTGACGAATACGGGCTTAACCCTGGCAGATGATGTCGATGTCACTGATCTGTTCACAGCAGGTCTGTTCGCGGCTCCGCCCACTGTTACCTGCGTTGAATCCAGTGTGGCTTCGAGCTGTAACAATGTCCTGCCCGATGTTGCCGATATTGCGGCAGGTGACACCATCACCTACACCGTTTCCGGTACGGCTGGCACAGTGGGTGGCTACACCAACACCGCCAATGCCGAAGGCACGCCGAGCAACACTGTCAACGTGACGATCACCGGGGCGGGTACACCTATCCTCTCGCTGACCAAGACGCTGACCTCGGCTGATACGGTTGCTCCTGGTGGCGCTGTGACCTTTAACATCGTGGTGAGCAATACTGGCACAGCCGATGCCACAGGTGTCACGCTGACCGACCTCTTCCCGGCGGAAATGGAAGCAGTCGCGGTTTCAACTACCTGTGCCGCAGTTGGTGCTGGCTCGACCTGCCCGGCTGGCTTCCCTGCCTCTGGCGATCTGACAACGGCTCCGTTCAATGTTGGCGCGAATAGTGGTACTGTGACCTTCAGTGTAACTGGTCAGGCAACTGGCGCTGTTGGTGGTCCTTACTCCAATACGGCTGACATTACGCATCCGAATGCGCCTGCACCAGATGCAGATGACACTGACACCTTCAGCATTGCGTCAACTGGCGTTGTTCCGGCGATGAACCTGAGCAAGGCTGCCAGCAACCCGGTGAATGCGGGTGGTCCAATTACCTTCACTATCGGCGTCCTCAACACGGGCGGTATCCGTACTGTGAATGTCTCTGACCTCATCCCGGCGCAGGTCCTCAGCCCGACGTGGACGTGCTTCCTCAACTTCCCGACCAACACGATTCCGTGCGTTGACTTCCCGAACGGGACAGGCAACATCGCCCACACCATTACAATGGGTGCAGGCGAACAGCGCGGCTACGTGATCACTGGTACGATTGACCCGGCGGCGGGTGGCACTTCGTTCTCCAACGTTGTGACCGTCACCGAAGGTGCAAACGTTTCAACAGCTACTGCTCCGGTTTCGGTTGCGGCTCCGCTGTTCACTATCCAGAAGACCGTGACTTCACCTGCGACAGTTGCACCTGGCGCGACAGTGACTTACGAAATTCTGGTTCAGAATAACAGCTCGTTCCCCAGCAGCAACGCGGTTGTCGCCGATGTCTTCCCTGTGGAACTCACAGGTGTGACCTGGACTTGCGCGACCACCACTGGTGCAGCTACCTGTACGGCGGCTGGTGCGGGCAACATTAATGAACCCGTGACCCTGCCTGCGAACAGCAGCATTACCTTCAGCGTAACCGGTACAGTTGCTCCGATTACCCCGAATGGTACGATTACCAATACTGCTTCGCTGGATGATGACTCCCTGGCTGCCCCGCTCACCGATGACGCGGTGTTCGATGTCAATGCGGGCGCGACTGGCAGCGTCTCCATCAGCAAGCAAACGCTTGCCCCGACCAGTGTCTTTGCGACGCAGCAAGTCACCTTTGAAATTCGCGTGAATAACGCCAGCCTCTCAACTCCGGCGACTGTCACCATCGGTGATGTTCTCCCGGCTGAGTTGGATGCGGCAACCGCGACCTGGGAATGCCGTACAGGTACTCCGTTCCCCGGTGGTGTTCCCTGCGCTCCGAATGCGAATGGCACAGGCAATATCAACGAATTGGTGACGCTGGCTCCTACCGAAAACCGTTACTATACCTTTACAGCAACGGTTGTGGCAGGAACACCAGACGGCACATACAACAACACCGCGACGGTTCAGCCTAACAACATTGGCAGCACCTCCAGCTTCACAGTGGTGGCAACACCAATTGCTGACCTGGGTGTGGTCAAGACAGTTGATAACGCGACCCCGGTTGCGGATAGCATTGTCACCTGGACTGTGACCGTGACTAACAATGGTCCGACGGCACTCAACAGCGTTGCTGGCGATGCCCCGATCATCACTGATGTGATTGATGTCACACCTTACAGCACAGTTACCTGGACGTGCGCTTCCACTGGCACAGTCGTCTGCCCCTCTGGTGCTGGTCCATTCACTGGCGACATCAATGATGAAGTCATTGGCTCCTGGCCCGTTGGCGACTCGCTGGAGTACACCATCACTGGTGATCTCCTGCCCGCCTTCACCGGCACAATTAACAACACTGCTGCTGTGGCTCCGGCTCCGAGCGGTATTCCGCTGGATAACAATCCAGCTAACGATACCGATACCGAGACCGCAACCGTAGCTGCGACAGCGCTCATCAACGTGACGAAGACGGCTGACCGTATCCCGCCGACCACTTACGCGGTTGGTGAAGTTGTCACCTACACCTTCGTGGTTGAGAATACAGGTTCGGCTGCCTACAACGGCTTGCAGTTGAATGACGACTTCCCGGGTCAACTGACGGGTGTCAGCACCTCCTGCACTGGCTCGACTGGTGGCGCGGTTTGCCCGCTGGGTACGCTCAATGGCGACCTGCTGGGTGCGAACGTCTTCACCTTCAACCTGCCCGCTGGTGGCTCTCTGACCTTTACAGCGACAGGTACTGTTGCTGCGGGCGTCGCAGATAACACCACTGTTTCCAACACGGCGAACATCTTCGATCCGGGCTTCGGTGTCGTGGATAGCGATCTGGAAGATATCCTGGTCTTCACACCCACTGTCGTTCTCGACGTGGTGAAAGACTTGGCTCCTGCCTCACCCGCAACCTTCGCTGCTGGCGACCCGATCAGCTTCACGATTGCTGTGAGCAACACAGGTAATTCTACTGCGACAGGTGTCCAGCTCACCGATGTCTTCGGTGCGGCAAACGTCACTGTGACCAGCGTTACCTGCTTGGCAAGTGGTACTGCAACCTGCCCCGTCACGATCACTCAGGGCGACCTGAATGAAACGATTGATGTCTCCGCAGGCGGCACACTGACCTTCACTGCAACAGGTACGGTCAATGCGGGTACAACCAATGGCACGTATACCAATACTGTCAACATTGCCCACCCGTCGCTCCCGACTGGCGACTCCGATACGGCTGACTACGTTGTAGTTAACCCGGCGGCAGCCGTTACTCTGGTGAAAGATACGACCAATCCTGTTTCCCCGGCAACGGTTGAACCTGGTGGTCCTGTCCAGTTCTCCATTGTCGTGAGCAACACCGGTACAGCAGCCACGACTGTCACACTGACAGACACCTTCCCGGCACAGATCAGCGGTATCACCGTGACCTGTACGCCGACAGGTGCTGGCTCGACCTGCCCGGCGACTCCGCAGGACCTGGCGACAGGCTCTGTCACCTTCGATGTCGGTATTGGCGGCAACGTGACCTTCACAGTCAATGCCACCGTCAACCTCGGTACAGCCGATGGCGTATACACCAATACTGCCAGTATCGCTGCCCTGAGTCTGACGGACGACTCGACCTTCGAGGTTCTCAACAACGCAATTCTGTCGATTGACAAGAACACCACCATCCCGGCTTCGGGTGCGGTTCCCGGTGGTGTGCCTGTTCAGTTCACAGTCCTTGTGTTCAACGCTGGTAGCGGCGACGCGACCAACATCAGCCTGACCGATGTATTCCCGGCACAAATCGAGAATATCTCTGTCACCTGCGCGTCCACTTCTGGTGGCGCAGTCTGCCCGGCTCCGATTGATCTGGTGGGTGGTACGACCTTCACATTGCCCGCGAACTCATCGCTGACCTTCACGGTTGATGCGAATGTGGTGGCTGGCACAGCAAATGGCACATACACCAACACCGCCACGATTAATCATCCGTCACTGGGTGCGCCTGCATCGGATAGTTCGGACATCATTGTCAACACACCGGCTGAGGGCTTGTCCGCCTTCAAGAGTGTCGATCAGAATATCATTGCCCCCAACGGTACGGTCACTTACACCATCCAGTTGACCAACACCGTCGGTGCGCTCGATCTGACGAATGTCAGTGTCACCGATACCCTGCCCGCTGGCTTTACAGTGGTTGCCTTCAACGCACCAACCTTTAACCCGGCTGCGTGCGGTACTGGTCCAACCTCTGCTCTGCCCGCCGCAGGTGCAACTGGCAACCTGACGTTCGACGGCTTCAACATTCCGAATGGCTGCGTGGTGACGATGACCTTCCAGGCAACTGCCGCGCTGACAGCCGGTACTTACCACAACAGCGTGCTGATCGATGAAACCACGCAACCGCCTGCGGCGATTATTTCCGACTATGTGGGAGATGATCCTGCGAACACCGCCGAAGATGTCACTGTGTCTGGTCTTCCGACCATCCGCAAGGACTTCTCCCCCGGAACCAACCCGGTTGGTGGTACGTTTGCCGCTGTCTTCACTATCACTGCACCAAGCGGTAGTGGCTTTACCAACTATACGAATATCTCCTTCCGGGATCAGCTCCCGACGGGTGTTCGTATCATCTCGCTGACACCCACCGTCAATACCTGCGGTAGCATGGTGTTCACTGGCGCAACGACCCTCAATGGGACGCTGGTTGAAGTCTCAGGTGGTACGCTGGCTGCGGGCGCGTCCTGCCAATTCGGTGTCGGTCTCGGCAGCGATACGGCTGGTACACACGTCAACCAGGGGCTGGACTTCTTCCGCACCGCTGAAACAGGCGACCTCCCGTCAACTGTTTTGGCAAGTGTGACCATTGGTGGCGATACCGCTGCTGGCCCAGCCCCGGCTGCTGCCGCACCGGATCGCCGTGTCACCGATGGCTGTGCCTTCGTCCGCAAGTCGGTTGATCGCACTATCGCCAACATTGGCAACACGCTGACCTACACCATCACATTTACCAACCCACGTACAGTGCCGTTGACAAATGTGGTCATCTCCGATCAGTTCGATGCACGTCTGACGGGCATCCGCGTTGTGTCCAACTCGGTTGGTACACCGAATGTCACTGGCAACCTGGTCAACCTGACTGGCTTCCAGTTGCAGCCGGGTCAATCGGGGACGCTGGTAATTACCGCCGTCATCTCCAACTCTGCACGGGCTGGCGATGTCATCCGTAACACCGCGTCACTCGAATCACCGGATGCAAGCATCCACTTCTGCGCGGCAGTCGAAACGGCAATCTCGCCCACTGTTCTCCCCGGCACTGGTGAAGCGCCGCTGAACCGCTGGCGTCTGCCCATCGCGCTGCTGACCGCAGTCACGCTGGCAATGCTCGCCTACGTCTTCGTGAAGCATTCGGCTCTGCTGCGCCGTAGCGCACGCTAACCGATACCTTTTCGGAACAACATAAAAATAGCGCCG
>Ga0206094_100104_pt1 | contig 12342 bp, 10 predicted proteins | sample S3v_513CmetaT_FD_197216 | JGI IMG/M metagenome (GOLD analysis project Ga0206094, IMG submission 197216) | Metatranscriptome of soil microbial communities from Anza Borrego desert, Southern California, United States - S3+v_5-13C (Metagenome... | ecosystem: Environmental > Terrestrial > Soil >... | reverse complement strand
CTTGACAAATTAGCCGTGCCTCAACAGTCGTGGAGTGTGCCCCGCCTGATGGCCGAACGCAAGCATTAATCCGTTATGATTTGGCGGCAACGCAACAAGTTTTGCCGAATACGCGATAGAGCTAATAGCCCTGCGCGCCGAGCCATGAATCAATCAAAGGACGCGTTTTGATTGGCGAAACCGCTATCGATGGCAACAGGCGGATGCTACTCTGGTTTCCGTCATCCGCGATAGGAGAAGACCATGGCTGTCGCCGCCGAACAAGCTCCAGCCCCCGTCCGGTCCCGGCTGCTCAGGGCGGCTCTCGAATGCTTTCTCGCCGACGAATACCACAAGGTCACGACCCGACGGATTGCCGAAAAGGCCGACGCCAATATTTCGATGATCCGTTACTACTTCGGCAGCAAGGAAGGTCTGTACGAGGAGATGATCCGGGATACGTTGAGCCCGTTGCTGGATGTGCTGGACGGCCCGATGCTGTCGTCGGTGAAAGGCTTTACGGATTTCCTCCGTCTCTACTACGACACGATGTCCAAACGGCCTGAATTTCCCAGGCTGATCCTGAAAGTGCTGGCGCTGAACCAAGGCCCGGGCCGACGCTTCATTCAGCAATTGCTGGAACGGGGACGCACACGCGGCGCGCGGACCGTGGCCGACTTGAAAAGCCATGGACAGATCGCCCCATCGGTAGACCCCGACATCCTGAGAATGACATTCGTCAGCCTGGCCATGATGCCGATGCTGCTGAAAGACATCTTCGAGGAACAGATGGGGCATGCGATGGATGCAGCGTTCATCGAAACCCTGGCCGAGTTCAACGGCCGACTCTTTACAGGGGGCCTGGCACCGGCCCCGCACGAATAGCTGGAGCCGCGATGCCATTACAAAAAGCTACCGGAGCCGTTCGGCTGTTTTCCCGATTGATGAAATTCGCCGGCTGGCTCCAGACCATCCCGGACAAGCTGACGCCGCCGCCATTTCGCCTAATGCAGATCGGCTCGGCTTTCTGGCAATCGCGGGCGCTTTACGTCGCCGCCCGACTCGACATCGCGACGGTGCTGGGAGACCAACAGCTCACGGCCGAAAAGATCGCCGCGCAGGTCTCCGCGCAGCCCGATGGCGTCCACCGGCTGCTTCGGATGCTCGCTGCCATCGGTGTTTTCCAGGAAGTGTCGCCACGTGTGTTCGGTAATAACCGCGTTTCCGCCTATCTGCGGAAGGACCACCCGAAAAGCGTGCGCGCGATGATTCTGATGCACAACTCGGAGGAGATGAGTCGCCCCTGGTATGAACAATTGGAAAACGGCGTCAAGAGAGGGGAAGTTCCTTTCGGGCTCGCTCATGGGCAGGACCTGTTTGCTTATATGGACAGCCACCCCGAATTCGACGCACTGTTCTCGCGGGCGATGGACAGCGTTGAAGCCTTGACCGGAGACAGCTTCGCCCGCGACTTCGATTGGGGACGTTTCGAGCGCGTGATTGATGTCGGCGGATCGAGGGGCAGTAAGTCCCTTGCCATTCTGAAACGGCATCCGCATCTGAAAGCCGTGGTGGTCGATCGCGCTCAGGTTATCCGGGATGCCGAACGATATTGGATTGGACGCGAAGCTCCGGAGCTGCTCGCCCGCCTGAGCTTTCAGGCCGGCGATTTACTCGAAGCGGTCCCGACGGCGACGAGCGACAAGGACATCTACCTGCTCAGCGCCGTACTGCACGGCTTCGACGACGAGACCTGCGCCAAAGCTCTCACCAATCTTGCCGGCGCTTGCACCGGAACGGGCGCCCGCATCGCCCTGATGGAGCTGGTCGTGGCCGAATTGCGGGCCGACCTTGCCGGCGCTGCTCTCGACATGCAAATGTTCATGGCCACCCGAGGAAGAGAGAGGACTCTCGATGAATGGCGGAGTCTGTTCGACCGGTGCGGGATGATGCTGGAAGAAGTGGTGAACCTTCGATCGTTTGCGAAGATACTCGTTCTACAGCCGAGATAACGAGATTTGCCGGTGACCTGAACTCGAATCGCCGGTAAATTCCGCCTTCACATTTTGCCGCCGAGACGCATGAGCATTCCGCACAAATGCCCAAGTACAATAACCCCGAAAAGACACATAAGAAAACCGTGATCCTAAACCCATCGCAAACGGTCGCTTCAGCCACACCGCTTCTTGGGGGCAGACCGTGAACATCCTGAAGAGAATCGTCTTATTCGCACTGGCCTTTTCAGCTCTTCCGGCATATGCGGACTGGAGCGCGGAAGACGAATACGCCTGCAGTGATAATGTGGCCGGCAAATTCAAGTATTACGCCCTGGCCCTGTCCTGGTCGCCGGAGTTCTGCCGTTCCCATCCCGGCCTCCGGCACGAGCCGCAGTGCCGGGAAAACCGTCGATTTATCGTACATGGACTCTGGCCTCAGTGTGAAAACGATGCTCCGCGCGAATGCCGAAACGGCGGACGCCCGGATCGGGTCGATAAACGCAGGATTCACGCCTTCATGCCGTCGGACTATCTGATCCGTCACGAATGGAGGGCCCACGGAACCTGCACCGCGCTGTCCCGCAGCGGCTATTTCGAGCTGACCGAAGCGCTTTACCGAAAACTGAATTTGCCCGGCCTCGCCGAAACCGCCGAAGCGGAGGAGATCGAGCGGCTGTTCATGGAAAAGAATCCAGGGCTCGATGACGACGAAATCGTGCTGTCCTGCGGCGCGAACGGCCAAAGAAGCAGCGCCAAGACCCTAGACGAAGTCATCGTTTGCTTCGACCGCGACACCCACGCCTTTACCCGCTGCGAGAGCATCCGCGACACCTGCCGGACCCAGAAAACCGTCACGGTCACCGGAGCGCGTTGAACGCCGAGACGCGCCCTGCGCCTACCGGAATGGCGACGTAATCGGACCGGCGCCCCGCTCGATGATCTGCCCGATGGCAACCTTGGGAACGGGCTTTCGCCTGCTCTCGCGCCAGTCGAGCTATCCTTCGGCGAATAATCGAATAGCCGGCAACTAAAGAGATAATCTTGTGTCGGTATACCCGATTTCTCCTTAGAATTACTGTTTGTTTTCGGCCCGGGTGAACCCTGTATGCCAACGCGCGGTAATCTCTCCAGTGGGTTCAGGCAAACGAAGCGTCGGAGGACCAAAGCATGTTAGGTCAAGATGAACTGCTCGCGCTGCTATCGGATCTCGAATCCGACCGCATCGAACGAACCCGATCAACGTCGGATACCGACAAATTCGGCCAAGCCATCTGTGCCTTTGCCAACGACCTCCCCGGCCATCGCCGTCCCGGCTATCTCCTGATAGGGGTCAATGACGACGGATCTCTTTCAGGACTGACCGTTACCGACGAGTTGCTCAAGAATCTCGGCGCCATCCGTTCCGATGGAAACGTACTGCCGCAACCGGCAATGAATGTATTCAAGTTCGCATTGCAGGGCGGCGATGTGGCGGTCGTCGAGGTGTTGCCCTCCGACTTGCCCCCCGTAAGGTACAAGGGGCGGGTCCATATCCGTGTTGGTCCGCGCAAAGGCCTTGCCAACGAGCAGGAAGAACGTTTGTTATCCGAGCGCCGCACAGCGCTGGCACGCTCCTTCGATGCCCGCCCGTGCCTGGAAGCGAGGCTCAACGACATTGCCTTGGGGCAATTTGACGCCTACCGCCGTGAGACCATCGACCCTGAAACGGTCTTGGCCAATCACAGGCCCATCGAACATCAATTAGCCGCCCTCCGCTTGTTCGACACCGAACGCCACTGTCCTACCCATGCGGGCATTCTTTTGTTCGGCAAAAACCCGCGCTTTTACCTTCCGGGCGCTTATGTGCAATATCTAAAACTGCCGGGTACCGATTTGACCGATGTGCCCGAGGATCAGGCCGAAATCTCCGGTGACTTGCACTCCATTCTGCACGAGCTCGAAAGCCGCGTAAGACTGCTTATCCAAACCAGGCTTCATACGGTAGGCGGTTTCGAGGAAAAATTGGTGCCCGATTACCCCGAATGGGCGCTACGGGAGCTTCTGATGAATGCCGTGATGCACCGTAACTATGAGAGCAACACCCCCATCCGCTTCTATTGGTTCAGCGATCATGTCGAAATCCTGAGTCCGGGCGGGTTGTACGGCGAGGCCACGCCGGAGAATTTCCCTACTCGCAACAGCTACCGCAATCCGATCATCGCGGAAGCCATGAAATCGCTGGGCTTTGTGAATCGTTTCGGCTACGGCGTTCAGCGCGCGCAGGCGCTGCTCGCGCTGAACGGCAATCCGCCGGCCCAGTTCGACTTTTTTGACCCGCACACGGTACTGGTCAAGGTGTATCGGAGAGCGACATGAAAACCGTGGCGTTTTTCAACAACAAGGGCGGCGTCGGCAAAACGTCGTTGGTATATCACCTGGCATGGATGCTGGCCGACCGCGGCGTCAGAACCCTGGCGGTGGATTTCGACCCGCAGGCCAATCTGACGGCCATGTTCCTGGACGAAACTCGCCTGGAAGAACTGTGGCCGGACGATGACCACCCGCAGACCGTGTACGGGATCATCCGTCCCATTCTGCGCGGCATCGGCGACATCGCTTCGCCGCATGTCGAAAAAATCACCCCGAATTTGGGACTCATCGCCGGCGATTTGGGGCTTTCCCGCTTCGAAGACAAACTCTCGGATGCCTGGCCGCGCTGCCACAACCGCGACGAGTCGGCTTTCCGCACCATGACGGCTTTCCACCGGCTCATTCTGGAAGGGAGTACCTGGGGAGCGGAAATCGTTCTCGTCGATGTCGGTCCCAATTTAGGCGCTATCAACCGCTCGGCGCTCATCGCTTCCGATCAGGTGGTACTGCCGCTGGCACCGGATTTATTTTCGCTGCAAGGCCTCAAGAACTTGGGACCCACGCTGCGGGAATGGCGCGAGGTTTGGGCGGAGTTGTTGCCGAAAGCGCCGCAAGACGTTCCCATGCCCCGCGGCACGATGCAGCCCGTCGGTTATGTCGTCATGCAACACAGCATACGCGACAGCCGGCCGGTCAAGGCCTATCAGCGCTGGATGGCACGTATTCCTTCGGTTTATCGTGAAGCGGTACTGACTGAGTCCTCCGCAAACAGCCCCAGCGTTGCAAATGATCCCTACAATCTTGCCTTGCTCAGGCACTACCGCAGCCTGATGCCCATGGCGATGGACGCCCGCAAGCCGATGTTTTTCCTGAAATCGGCCGACGGCGCCATTGGCTCCCATCAAGAAGCGGTCTCCGACTGTTACAGAGACTTTCAACGCCTCGCCCGAAAAATCGCCGACCGGGCTGGCGTCGCCATGCACTAAGGAAGGCAATTCCAACGAATCACAACGGGCGATTGAGCGCTTTCACGACCTGCCATGAGTTTGGATTTCACCACCCTCGACCTTCTCCGCCAGAACCATCCGGCCTGGCGCTTGCTGCGCTCGGATCACGCGCCGCTGGTGGCGAGTTTTCTTCATCGCGTGTTCGTCGCGCCCAATGTGCGGGTGATGGCGCAGGCGGATTTGGCCGAGGCGCTGGAGGACGAGTTGTTCGGGCTGCGCGAGCGGCTGGGGGAGGACGCTTTCCCTAAGCCTGCGCTCGAATACCTGAACGACTGGGCCGGCAACGACAAGGCCTGGCTACGCAAGTTCTATGTTCAGGGCTCGGACGAACCGCATTTCGATCTGACCCCAGCCACCGAAAAGGCGATAGCCTGGCTGGGCACGCTGACCGAACGGGCTTTCGTCGGGACGGAATCGCGGCTGCTCACGCTGTTCGAACTGCTCAAGCAGATGAGCGAAGGCTCCGAGACCGACCCCGAGGCGCGCATCGCAGAACTCCACAAGCGCCGCGACGAGATCGACGCCGAGATCGCGCGCATTCTGTCCGGCGACATCCCCCTGCTGGACGACACGGCGCTCAAGGACCGCTTCCAGCAGTTCATGGCGCTCGCCCGAGAACTCCTCACCGATTTTCGCGAGGTCGAGCACAATTTCCGCGCACTGGACCGGCGGGTGCGGGAGCGCATCGCGCTGTGGGACGGCGGCAAGGGCGCGCTGCTGGAAGAGATCATGGGCGAGCGCGACGCCATCGCCGATTCGGATCAGGGCCGAAGCTTCCGCGCCTTCTGGGATTTCCTCATGTCCAGCCGCCGCCAGGAAGAACTGACGGAACTGCTGGATCGGGTGCTGAACCTGCCGCCGGTGGCCGAACTCCGGCCGGACGCCCGCACCCGCCGCATTCACTATGACTGGCTGGAAGCGGGCGAGCACACCCAGCGCACGGTCGCCCAGCTTTCGCAGCAGTTGCGGCGCTTCCTGGACGACAAGGCCTGGCTGGAGAATCGGCGCATCATGGACATCCTCCGCAACATCGAGGCCAAGGCGCTGGAACTGCGCGACTCGCCGCCCGCGGGCGAGGTCATGAGCGTCGCCGACACCGCCGCGACCATCGAGCTGCCCTTGGAAAGGCCGCTCTACGTCCCGCCGATCAAGCCGCGCATCGCCGACCTGGCGCTGGAAACAGGCGATACCGAGGTGGACGCCGCCGCGCTGTTCTCCCAGGTGGTCGTCGACAAAACGGCGCTGTCGCGCCACATCCGCCATGCCTTGCAGGAACGCTCGCAAATCACTCTGCGCGAACTGTGCGAGAAGCGTCCCTTGAAGCAGGGGCTTGCCGAATTGGTCGCTTACCTGCAACTGGCGGGCGAAACCTTCAAGTCCGTTGTGGATGAAGAGGTCACCGAAATCATCGTGTGGCACTACGGCGACGACGGGCGCATGAAACAAGCCCGGCTGCCGCGGGTGATCTTCGTGAGGTAATGATGGCGGAACAAGACATCGAAACGCCGAACAACACCGCGCCCGATCTCTCGGCCCTAGTGGTGCCGCTGCTGAAGGGCGTGATCTACCAGGAAAGCGATCCCGCGCTGTGGAACGCGCTGCTCAATTTCCAGGGCCGCGTGCGCGACTATGTGGCCGTGCTCGGGCTGGAGCTGATGCTGGACCAAGCCGAAGGCTACGCCTTCCTGCGCTCGCTCGCCGACGACGAGGACGACGCCGCGGCCAGGACGCCGCGCCTGGTTGTCCGGCGCCCGCTGTCGTTCCCGGTCAGCCTGCTGCTGGCGCTGCTGCGCAAGAAACTGGCCGAATTCGATGCGAGCGGCGGCGACACCCGTCTCGTGCTGTCGCGTGGCGAGGCGGTCGAGCTGATCCGGGTGTTCCTGCCCGAGGGCAGCAACGAGGCCAGGCTGATCGACCAGGTCGACGCCCACCTCAACAGGATCGTGGAACTCGGCTTCCTGCGCCGCTTGAAGCCGCCCGCCGGGCAGGAAGCCATGTTCGAGGTGCGGCGCTTTCTCAAGGCTTTCATCGACGCACAGTGGCTGGCGGAATTCGATCAGCGGCTGGATGCCTACAAGGCGCATCTGCTCGAAAACCGACAAGACAACCGAGACAATGACTGACATGGAAACGCTGAGCCTCGATTTCATCGGCGACGACACGCTCACCGGCTATCGCCTGCACCGCCTGGAAGTGTTCAACTGGGGCACCTTCGACGGCCGGATCTGGACGCTGCATCTCGACGGCAAGAACGCTTTGCTCACCGGCGACATCGGTTCCGGCAAATCCACCCTGGTCGACGCCGTGACCACGCTGCTGGTGCCGGCCCACCGCATCGCCTACAACAAGGCGGCCGGAGCCGACACCAGGGAGCGCACCCTGCGCTCCTACGTGCTGGGCCATTACAAATCCGAGCGCAGCGACGCCACCGGCTCGGCCAAGCCGGTCGCCCTGCGCGACCACAACAGCTACTCGGTGATTCTCGGCGTGTTCCACAACGCCGGCTACGATCAGACCGTGACCCTGGCCCAAGTGTTCTGGATGAAAGAGCCGCAAGGCCAGCCGGCGCGCTTTTTCGTCGGCGCCGAGCGCGCGCTGTCCATCACCGCGGATTTCGCCCATTTCGGCTCGGACATCGGCGCCCTGCGCAAACGGCTGCGCAACTCGGGCGTCGAAATCTTCGACAGCTTCCCGCCTTACGGCGCCTGGTTCCGCCGCCGCTTCGGCATCGACAACGAACAGGCGCTGGAACTGTTTCACCAGACGGTGTCGATGAAATCGGTGGGCAACCTGACCGACTTCGTGCGCAGCCACATGCTGGAGCCTTTCGACGTCGCCCCCCGCGTCGCCGCCCTGATCGCTCACTTCGACGACCTCAACCGCGCCCACGAGGCGGTGCTCAAGGCCAAGCGCCAGGTGGAATTGCTCACGCCTCTGGTGGCCGACTGCGACCGGCATACGGAAGTCAGCGCCCGCTGCGAGGAACTGCGGGCCTGCCGCGAGGCGCTCAAACCTTATTTTGCGCGCCTGAAACTCGGCCTGCTGGAAAAGCGCATCGCGACACTCGACGACGACCTGGCGCGACTCAATACGCTGGTGGCGCGGCTGGAAGAACGAAAGCAAGGACAGCAGGCCGAAGAGAGGGAACTTCGGCGCAGCATCGCCGAGAACGGCGGCGACCGCATCGAGCGGATCGGCGAGGAAATCCGCCAGAAAGACGAAGAACAGGCGCGTCGGCGCAAGAAAGCCGAAGACTATGCCGAACTGGTGCGGTCCCTGGATCTCGTTCCGCCCGAGGACGACGACGCCTTTCTCGCCCGGCGGCGCGAATTCGCCCTCCTGCAAGACAAGGCCGACGCCCGCGAAGCGGAGCTGCAGAACGAGCAAAACGAAGTGCGCTTCGCTTTCGCCCAGGGCCGCGAGGAACACAAGGCGCTGACGGCCGAGATCGAGAGCCTGAAAGCCCGCCGCAGCAATATCGACGCCCAGCAGATCGCCATGCGCGCCGCCTTGTGCCGTGCGCTGAACCTGTCCGAGGACGACATGCCGTTCGCCGGCGAGCTGATCCAGGTGCGCGAGGACGAGTGGGAAGGCGCGGCGGAACGCCTGCTGCGCAACTTCGGCCTGTCCATGCTGGTGCCGGACGTCCATTACGCCCGGGTCGCGGAGTGGGTGGACCGCACCCACCTCAAGGGGCGGCTGGTCTATTTCCGGGTGCGGGAAGGCCAGCGCGGCGAGCTCCCCAGCCTCAACCGCGGCTCGCTGGCGCACAAGCTCGCCGTCAAGCCCGATTCGGCCTTTTACGACTGGCTGGAACGCGAACTCGCCCATCGCTTCGATTACGCCTGCTGCGCAACGCAGGAGCAGTTCCGGCGCGAACCCAAGGCCATCACCCGCGCCGGCCAGATCAAGGCGCCCGGCGAGCGCCACGAAAAGGACGACCGGCACCGCCTGGACGACCGCAGCCGCTACGTGCTCGGCTGGTCCAACGCCGCCAAGATCGCGACTCTCGAATCCAGGGCACGGCAGCTCGAGACCCGGCTGGGCGAGCTGGGCAGCCGCCTCGCCGCCCTCGACACCGAACAAAAGGCGATCAGAGCCCGCCTGGCGACGCTGTCGAAGCTCGACGTCTACCGCGACTTCCGCGAACTCGACTGGCACCCCCTGGCCAGCGAAGTGGCGAGGTTACAGGAAGAAAAACGCCGGCTCGAAGCCGCCTCGGACGTGCTCAAGCAACTCGGTGAACGCTTGAATGCCCTGGTGCTCGCCCTGGAAGAAACCGAACGCCGGCTCGTCGACCGCAGGGACGATCGATCGAGGGCAGTACAGAGGAGGAACGATGCCGACGCCTTGCGCGTGCAAACCCAGGCCGTGCTCGACGACCCGGCCAATGCCGTCCACGCGGCCCGCTTCGCCTCGCTGGACGCAATGCGGGCGGAAGCCTTGGGCGAACATCGCCTCGAAGTCGAAAACTGCGACCCGCGCGAACAGGACACGCGCAAGTGGCTGCAGGGCCGCATCGAAGCGGAGGACGCCAAGCTCGGCCGTCTGCGTGACAAGATCATCAAAGCCATGGCCGAATACAAGGAAGCCTACCGGCTGGAAACCCAGGACGTCGACGTCAGCGTCGAGGCGGCCCACGAATACCGCGAGATGCTGGCGAAACTGGAAGCCGACGACCTGCCCCGTTTCGAGGCGCGCTTCAAGGAACTGCTCAACGAAAACACCATCCGCGAGGTCGCCAATTTCCAGTCGCAACTGAACCGCGAGCGGGAGACCATCAAGGAGCGGATCGCCCAGATCAATGCGTCGCTGAATCAGATCGACTACAACCCCGGCCGCTACATCGTGCTGGAAGCGCAGCTGTCCCCGGACAACGACCTGCGCGACTTCCAGGCCGCCTTGCGCAAATGCACCGAAGGCGCGCTGACGGGTTCGGACGACGCCCAATACTCGGAAGAGAAATTCCTCCAGGTGAAGGAAATCATCGAGCGTTTCCGCGGGCGCGAAGGACAGGCCGACATGGACCGGCGCTGGACGGCGCGGGTCACGGACGTCCGCAACTGGTTCACCTTCGCCGCCTCGGAACGCTGGCGTGCCGACGGAACGGAGCACGAGCACTACTCCGACTCGGGCGGCAAATCGGGCGGGCAGAAGGAAAAACTGGCCTACACCATCCTGGCGGCCAGCCTAGCCTACCAGTTCGGCCTGGAATGGGGCGCGGTGCGTTCCCGCTCCTTCCGCTTCGTGGTCATCGACGAAGCCTTCGGCCGCGGCTCCGACGAATCGGCCCAGTACGGATTGAAGCTGTTTCAGCAGCTCAATCTGCAACTCCTGATCGTCACTCCGCTCCAGAAGATCCACATCATCGAACCCTTCGTCGCCAGCGTCGGCTTCGTCCACAACGAAGAAGGCCGCGCCTCCAAGCTGCGCAATCTCTCCATCGAGGATTACCGCGCGGAAAAGGCGAGGGCCAGGGCGTGACATCTTTTCATCCACTTACGGAATCTCTTAAAAAGCCCTCTTCCTGTGGGAGCATAAATATCTACGCAGATCGTCACCCCGGCATGGATTGCCGGGGTCCAGAAGCCAAGGACGGCAAAGGCCGGTCACGTCCATGTGTCCTGGATACCGGCAATCCCTGCCGGTATGACGCATAAACCGGAAGAAATTGAGGCATGAAGTGGACAACCCCCACCGACCTCCGCGCCCAGGTGCAAAAACTGTGGGACAAAGGGCTGATACTTTCCGGCTTAGCCGACGGCGAAACCCTTTTCCCACGCCGACTGACGCTCAAGGGCCCCTCGTCATCCGAACTCGCGGACCGGTTCGATCAGGTACGAACCTGGATCGCCGATCTCAGGCGCGGTTCGCACTACCGGGTGGTGATGCGCGAGGTGCGGCACCGCGTCCTCGGCGCGAACCGGATTCCCGACGAAGTCTGGATCGACACGCTCGACGACGCGCTGGCCCTGATCGGAAAACGCCGCGACGCCGAGCGCTTCGCCGAGCTGGCGGCGATCACCCGGAACCGCCAGTCTTCGGCGCTCCCCTGGCTGGCCAAGCATCCCTTGAAAGCCCTGGAACTGGCCGATCGCTGGCCGCTGCTACTCGACATCATCGACTGGATAGAGGCCCACCCGCGTCCGGGCGTCTATCTTCGGCAAATCGACATTCCGGGCGTCCATACCAAGTTCATCGAAACCCATCGCTCGGTGTTGTCGGAACTCTTGGACCTCACCCTGCCGCCCGACGCGATCGATGCCGACGCCGTCGGCCTCGGCCAGTTTTGCCGCCGCTACGGATTCCGCGACAAGCCGGTCCGAATCCGTTTCCGCATTCTCGATTCCGATCTGGCTTTACTGCCCGGCACCACCGACCAGGACGTCACCCTGGACCACGGCACCTTCGCCCTGCTGGACGCCAAAGTAAACCGGGTATTCATCACCGAAAACGAAATCAACTTCCTGGCCTTCCCGAACCTGCCCCGCAGCATGGTCGTATTCGGCGCCGGGTACGGATTCGACAGCCTGGCCAAAGCCGCCTGGCTGCACCGCTGCGCCGTCCACTACTGGGGCGACATCGACACCCACGGATTCGCCATCCTGGACCAACTGCGGACCTATCTTCCCCATGCCGAATCCTTCCTGATGGACCGCGAAACCCTGATGGCCCACCCGTCCCAATGGGTGACCGAACCCCAGCCGGTCCGCCGCGATCTTCCCCGCCTCACCCGTGAGGAACAGGCGCTTTACGACGACCTCCGCGACAACCGCATCCGTCCTTCCCTCCGTCTCGAACAGGAACGGATCGGCTTCGGGTGGATCGGGGCAGCATTGGATAGGCTGAGGCTTGGATATAACGCTTGAGCTTGCCGTTCGAGCTAAGCCTTGCGGATCAGCGGTTTAGCTGCATTCGCGGTTCGCGGGAACTTTCCTTTTTGTTTGTTTATTGCACCGTATACGTGACAATAATTAAGACTATGGCCGAAAACAACGTTCCGATTCATG
>Ga0206094_100103_pt1 | contig 12363 bp, 14 predicted proteins | sample S3v_513CmetaT_FD_197216 | JGI IMG/M metagenome (GOLD analysis project Ga0206094, IMG submission 197216) | Metatranscriptome of soil microbial communities from Anza Borrego desert, Southern California, United States - S3+v_5-13C (Metagenome... | ecosystem: Environmental > Terrestrial > Soil >... | reverse complement strand
CGAGGACGGGGAGCCGATTACCTCCTGTGTGGTCGTCCATGACCATGACGGCAAGGCCCGCCCGCTCACCGGCTGGACTGCAACCGCCGTCAAGGTGCTACGCCAGCTCATGCAATCGGGCATGGCGACTGGCGGCAACCTCGCCACCGAGATTCCCCTGATCGCCTATCACAACCATTGGTACCAAGAGCGCCCGGCCGACAAGAAGGACACGGTGCGCAAGAACGCCCGCCGTCAGCTCGAGACCCTGCGCGAGAAGAAGCTGCTCGAGTGGAACGGCGGCGAAAGCCCCATCCGCCTGCTGCCGACCTTCAACGGCGTCACCATCGAACTCGAATAAGGAACAACATCATGCACAAGCAAATCACCCGCCAAGACCTGTTCGCCGCTTCCGCTCTGCAAGGGCTGCTGGCGTCTGGACGGCACACAGACCTGAGCCCGGAACAAGTCGCCAAGGAGGCAGCGGCCTATGCAGAGGCGCTGCACAAGGCGACCACAGTCCCGTCAGCGCCGAAGTCGATTACAGGCGAACACTTCGTCACGATCGCTGACGCGCAGATGGTGAAGACCAGCCGGAGCGAATACCTGGAACTGACCCTAGAGATTGCAGACGGCCCGCATCGGGAGCTGCGCATTCTTGACCGTGTTCATCTGCACGATCCTGATGTAGTCGCGCAGCAGAACGCACTGGCCCGGCTTGCGGCGTACTGCTTCGCAACCGGACAGGTTCAGTGGCAGGGGCAAACGGAATGGCTGGGCATTCCCTTCTTCGCAACGCTCAGCCAGAGCAAGGGCGCGCTCTACATCAATGCAATCAGCCGCTCGGACAAGCAAGCCTCGTCGAACTGGCGCAAGGAACTGGTGGAGCTGCTGTAGTCTGGGGGGAATGTAGGGGAACGTGGTCCGAGGGGGAGGGTAAGGGGTTTTCTCCCCCAACGGCTCCCCCGGCTTTTTGGGGCGGGCCGGGGGTCCCTGGAGAAAGACCCGTTGCCAAGGCCCCGAGGGAGGGCAGTTTTCCTCGGGGTGGCAAGTCGGGGTGTAGCGGTAGGTTTTCGGTAACTTATTGAAAACCTTATGGTTTTGGTGGGCCCAGCAGGACTTGAACCTGCGACCAAGCGATTATGAGTCGCCTGCTCTGACCAACTGAGCTATAGGCCCGAAAACTTCAATCTTACTGCCCTGACCTCTTGATTATGAGTCCCCTGCTCTAACCAACTGAGCTAAGGGCCCGAGAACTGGTCGTTAATCCATGTCAAGGAAACTGCGTAGTTGCTCGGAACGCGAAGGATGACGGAGTTTGCGCAATGCCTTGGCTTCGATCTGACGAATACGCTCGCGGGTCACGTCGAACTGCTTGCCCACTTCTTCCAAGGTGTGGTCGGTATTCATATCAATTCCGAAACGCATCCGCAAGACTTTCGCTTCTCTAGCCGTCAATCCGGCCAACACTTGCTGAGTCGTTTCGCGCAAGCTTGCGACGGTCGCATGCTCGATCGGAGACATCACCCGAGAATCCTCGATGAAATCACCCAAATGCGAGTCCTCATCATCGCCGATGGGGGTTTCCATGGAAATGGGTTCCTTGGCGATCTTTAGAACCTTGCGAACCTTATCTTCGGGCATATCCATGCGGACCGCCAGTTCTTCCGGCGTCGCTTCCCGTCCCATTTCCTGCAACATCTGACGCGAGATACGGTTCAGTTTATTGATCGTCTCGATCATGTGCACCGGAATTCGGATGGTGCGCGCCTGATCGGCAATCGAACGCGTAATCGCCTGGCGAATCCACCACGTTGCATAGGTGGAAAACTTGTAACCGCGTCGATATTCGAATTTATCGACCGCCTTCATGAGGCCGATGTTTCCTTCCTGGATCAAATCGAGGAACTGCAATCCCCGATTGGTATATTTTTTGGCAATGGAAATGACCAAACGCAAATTGGCTTCGATCATCTCCTTTTTGGCGAGACGTGCCTGGCTCTCGCCAACAGAGACGCGCCGATTGATTTCTTTAATGTCGGCGATCGACAGTTGATTATCTTTTTCTATCTGCGCCAGTTTGCTTTGCGCACGCCTCACCTCGTCGGCATAAGAAGCCAATATCTCACCATAGCGCGCCCCCAACAGTTTCTGAAACCAATCGGGATTGCTTTCGTTACCGGCGAAAGAGGCGATGAATTCTGCGCGCGGCATTTTTGCTTTGACGACGCAGATATCCTGAATAATCCGCTCCTGCTCCCGAATCTTCTCGACCGCACTGTGCAACAGATCGGTCAACTCCTTGAAAAACTGGGGCGTTTTCTTGAACTCCATGAAACTTTCCGCAAGAGAGTCGAACGCTTTCTGCGTACGTTCATGGTGATAACCGTGCTTGTGATGTGCATTGACAGCAGCTTTGTGCTGCTTGTTGAAAAGCTCGAGCTTCTCTCTAACGAGTTCCGGGTCAGGCCCACTCTCGGTTTCATCGAGAATTTCGGTGTCGGCCTCTTCATCCAGCAAGACCTCTTCCGACTGGGCTGCCGGATCGAAAAAGTCGGAAATCAAGTCCGACAACCGAGCCTCTCCTTTTTCGACAGCATCGAAGGCCCTGATAAAATGATCCATCGCAGCTGGAAAACGAACCAACTCATTCGCCGCTTGGTTCAGTCCTTCCTCGATGCGCTTGGCGATGCTCAGCTCACCTTCGCGGGTCAGCAGCTCGACCGTTCCCATCTCACGCATGTACATACGTACGGGATCTGTGGTCCTGCCCAATTCGGCATCAACGGAGGAAGCAAGTGCCGCAGCGACTTCCGCCGCTTCGTCCTCATCTTCCTCGGTAACAACGGCAGGTTCGGGAATCAAATCTGCATCCGGCACATCCTCGTGCACCTCAATTCCCATATCATTGATCATGCAGATGATGTCTTCCATCTGCTCCGGATCGACGATATCGCTGGGTAAGTGGTCATTCACCTCGGAAAAAGTGAGGTAACCTTGCATTTTACCTTTGGCGATAAGCTCTTTAAGCTGAGATTGCTGTTGTTCCAGATTCATCAACTGACCCGCGACTGCTGTATGCCCGCAAAACAATACAGTATATTAAAAGTTTGAGAAAACAGGAAACTTAAATTACCGGCCTCATTGACTCATGAGCACTCGCATTTCCTCCCGCTCTTCGGAACTGAGCTGCATTTTTTTCGATTTCTTGATGAGCTCATCCAAACGCTCCCGCTTGAGCTGATGACTGAAACGCATTAAAGCATCTGAGAACTCAGCTCGTATACCTTCCTTGGGCAACAAAGTATCCCACTCTATGAGGTTGGCGATAAAATTTTCCTCCGGCGCACCGCGAAAATGCTCCAGGATACCGCCGCTAGTCGAACCCGGATTTTCATCCAGAATCCGGAGCACCTTTTCGATTAAGTATCCATTCTTATTAACCGTACGCAGCTTACTACGCAGGTCAGCCCCAACCATGGCCGCAAGTTCTGGATTCTGGACCAGAAGCGCCAAAAGGATACGTGATGCAGAGGGCTGCACTCGGCCTCTTACGGATGCAACCCTTGATTCCGACGGTCCTACAAGCTTAGCCGATTTATCGGATGGTTCGACTACCCCATGCCCCGCAAGTTCCTCCAGACGTTTGTCGATCATCTCACGAAAAACACCAGCAGGTAACTTACCAATCAATGGTTTGGCTTTGTTAATCAAAGCGGCGCGTCCCTCTAAGGTGCCTAAATCAAGCCGACGCACCAAACACCTGAAGAAATAGTCAGAGAAAGGTAACGCGGTATCGAGACGGTTTAGGAAAGCATCCGCACCCTCCGATCGGACCAAGGAATCAGGATCTTGCCCCTCCGGCAAAACCAGAAATCGGATTTGCCGTCCGTCCCGTAAGAACGAAAGGCTTGCTTCGAGCGCTTTCCAGGCAGCCTTCTGTCCCGCAGAATCTCCGTCGAAACAAAAAACCAGTTCATCCGTATAACGGAAAAGCAGCTCGACATGATCAGCGGACGTAGCAGTTCCAAGCGTTGCAACCGAATTGGAAATGCCGTTTTGAGCCAAGGCGATCACATCCATATAGCCCTCGACCACGACGATGCGCTCCGGCCTCGGAGACTGCTTTAACAGCTCGTATAGTCCATATACTTCCTTGTGCTTTTTGAAAACGATAGTCTCGGGCGAATTGAGATATTTCGGCGTTTCGTCGCCCATCACCCGTCCGCCAAAGCCCACCACCCTGCCTCGGCGATCCCGAATGGGAAAGATAATACGATCCCTGAATCTGTCATAAGCCTTATCGTCTTTCATGATCATAAGACCCGCCGCCTCCAGCAGCTCCCGCGAAAACTCCGACGGTAGATTTTGCCACCCCGGAGGAGCATAACCCAAGCGATATCGCTGAGCGAGTTCGCCGCTGACCCCTCTGCGTTTCAAATATGTGATAGCTCGCGACGTTTCGGGATGGACTTTAAACTGGTGTGCATAGAATCGGGAAACAGCATCCTGCAGTTCGTAAATGGCCTTCGCCATCTTAGACTGCGGATCTACCGTCGCACTCTGGGCGTCTACCGGAATTTTCAACCCCGCCGACGCAGCGAGACTTTCCACCGCTTCGACAAAACTCAGATGGTCATAGCCCATCAGAAAATCAATGGCATTACCGTGTGCGCCACAACCAAAGCAATGGTAAAACTGCTTATCGCGACTTACGGTAAAGCTGGGTGTTTTTTCACTATGAAAAGGACAACGAGCAGTAAAGTTGCTGCCGGCTTGCTTAAGCGGCACGCGCGCATCAACCAGATCGACCAGATCGATACGAGCGATCAGTTCTTGAATGAATTGACGGGGAATCTTGCCGGCCATCGTTTATACCGGCAGCTCAGTTCACGCTACGCCGTTCCTAAAAAACATCAAGACTACCGTGTCCTAGCCGCTTAACAGGCTTTTGACCCGCAAGCTAACCATCGACATATCGGCTCGCCCCTGCATTTTTGGCTTCAGCACGGCCATAACTTTGCCCATATCGCCGACTCCGGAAGCACCCGATTCCGCCAAAGCCTCCTTGATCAGAGACTCCACTTCCTCTTCGCTCAATGCTTGCGGCAAGTATTCCTGAATAACGCCAAGCTCCGCCTGTTCCGCAGCAACCAAATCATCCCGCCCTGCCGATTGAAATTGCGTGATGGATTCACGCCGCTGCTTGACCATCTTGTCCAGAACGGCAAGGACTTGCGCATCATCCAACTGAATCCGCTCGTCCACCTCGCGCTGCTTGATGGCGGCCATTATCAGCCGAATGACGCCCAGCCGATCTTTTTCTCCGGCTTTCATGGCGGCTTTCATATCCGCCTGGAGACGTTCTTTCAATACGCTCATCGAAAGGGGCTATCAGGTTTGCGGGCGCCCTTTGCGCAAATTCTGCAGAGCAAACCGTTCGCGGGAAAGCTTTTTCAGATGCCGCTTCACTGCTGCAGCCGCTTTGCGCTTACGTTCCTCGGTCGGTTTCTCGTAGAATTCGCGGCGGCGCACTTCGGAAAGAATACCGGCCTTCTCGCAGGCACGTTTAAAACGACGGATAGCAATTTCAAAGGGCTCGTTTTCTCTAAGCTTAATCGACGGCATGTAGCTTCCCAAGATTGATGACTAAAATGACGAAATTCCCGAGGCAGGATTACCCCGCCAACTTAAAAGTGCTAATTATACTCACTACAGAGCGCAAGGTAAAAGTCAATTTGTATGTACGTACTCGGCATTGAAACATCCTGCGATGAAACGGGCGTGGCGATCTATCACGCCACCAAGGGACTTTTGGCCCATCGCCTGTATAGTCAGGTAAAAACTCATGCGGAGTATGGAGGCGTAGTACCCGAACTGGCCTCCCGTGATCACATCAAAAAACTGGTTCCGCTGATTCGGCAAGTAATCGCAGACGCCCGCATTTCCAAACGGCAAATCGACGGAATCGCTTATACAGCCGGCCCGGGATTGATCGGCGCGCTCCTGGTAGGCGCTTCCGTCGCCCGCAGCCTAGCATGGGCATGGGAAATTCCATCGATAGGGGTACATCACATGGAAGGCCATTTGCTCGCGCCCTTAATGGAGTCCGACCCACCCGATTTTCCGTTTATCGCGCTCCTCGTTTCCGGTGGCCACACCCAGCTCGTCGAGGTAGAAGGCATCGGCCTGTATCACATTTTGGGAGAATCGGTGGACGATGCCGCCGGGGAAGCCTTCGACAAAACCGCCAAGATGCTTGATCTGGGCTATCCAGGAGGTCCCGCGATCGCAGAATTGGCCGAGGAAGGCGACGACCATCGGTTTGAATTCCCTCGCCCCATGACCGATCGGCCAGGTCTCGATTTCAGCTTCAGCGGCCTTAAAACGCATACGTTACAAACATTCGCATCCACCGCCAAAACTCGACAGGATAAAGCGGACATTGCCAAGGCATTCCAGGATGCGGTGGTCGATACACTGGCGATCAAATGCCGGCGGGCGCTCAAGGAAAGCGGGCTCACCCGCTTAGTGGTCGCGGGCGGAGTCAGCGCCAACCGATCTATGCGCGACAAACTTCAGCACATGGCTAGCGAAGAAAACTGCCGGGTTTATTTTCCGCGACTCGAATTTTGCGGCGATAACGGCGCCATGATCGCATTTGCCGGCTGCCAGAGACTGCTCGCCGGCCAAACGGAGCCCCCCGAGATCAACGCTCTTCCGCGGTGGCCCTTAAGCAAGTTAGCACCGCTCGCCCTATCGCAAGAGTCAACAGCCTAAACAAGCGGCAATTCTGAAACCGTCAGGCTTTACGCCCGATCCGCGCTTCCTGTCCATGACGCAAACGCTCGATATTTCCCCGATGCCGCCAAATCAGAAACAAGACCATCACGACCGAGGCGCCAATCAACGCCTCGGAACCGGTCAAAAGCCAAACGTAGACGGGTGCCAGAACGGACGCAGCCAAAGCCGCAAGCGACGAGATACGCGAGACGAAAGCAATCGCAATCCACGTCAATAGAGCAGCCAAGCCTACCATCCATGAAAATCCCAAGAGCACCCCCAAGGCTGTAGCAACGCCTTTGCCGCCCTTAAACTGGAAAAATACCGGGTAAAGATGGCCAAAAAATGCCGCCAACCCCACCAAAGCGATCACAAGCAGGTCAGCGTCAAAAGCCTTGGCCAACAAGATCGGAACCAACCCCTTGGCGGCATCTCCTAACAAGGTAATCGCGGCTGCTTTTTTACCACCCAACCGCAGCACATTGGTCGCACCGGGGTTTTTCGAGCCCTGTTCTCGGGGATCGGGAAGACGAAACAATCGGCTTACGATTACCGCACTGGATAGCGAGCCTAGGAAATAGGCCAAAGGAACTAAAAACCACACCGCCATGCGCTTATTATGTATCCTGGTTGCCAGTTTTGTAATTTTTATGTTACCAATTCGCGAAATAGCGAAAACCGGTCGGATTGACGATGGACATTATATTTCTACGCGGCCTTGAGATCGAGACGGTGATCGGCATCTACGATTGGGAGAGAAAGATCAAGCAAACCATCCTGATCGATTTGGAAATGGGTACCGACATCCGCGAGGCGGCGGCATCGGACAATATCGAACACACGCTCGACTACAAAGCGGTGTCCAAACGCATCATTTCTTTCGTGGAAGAAAGCGACTTCTTTCTCGTGGAAACTCTAGCCGAGAAGGTCGCTCAAATCGTTATCGATGAATTTGATGTGCCGTGGCTTAGGTTGACGCTAAACAAGAAGGGCGCGATCCGTAAAGCCAGCGATGTCGGAATCATTATCGAAAGAGGAGATAAACGAAAATATGCCTGATGTTTTCCTGAGCATCGGCAGCAATATCGAAAGAGAAAAGCACATTCCTTCCGCTTTGAAAGAGCTGGAAGAGCGTGTCGGCTCGTTGACTGTCTCCGGCGTTTACGAAAGCGAAGCGGTAGGCTTCGAAGGCGCTCGCTTTTACAACTTGGTAGCGGCCTTTTCCACCGAACTCCCGGTATCCGAGATCGCAAAGATCCTGAGCGAGATCGAAAACAATCATGGGCGTACACGAGATTGCAAAAAGTTCTCCTCGCGTACCCTCGATATCGATTTGATTCTTTACGGCGACGAGGTGCTCCAAGAAGGAAAGCTTACATTGCCGCGCGAGGACATCACCCGTTACGCCTTCGTATTGGAGCCGCTCGCGGAGATCGCGCCGAATCGAAAGCATCCGGTGATCGGCGAGACCTACGCCGAGCTGTGGGCCAAATTCGACAAGACTAGCGTCAACCAGTGGCGGGTGGGCTCGGTTTCGGATATCAGCTGAATAAACTCCTCCCGCCATCCACGACCAGCATCTGCCCGGTCACGTACGGCGCATCATCGACCAGAAACAATACCGCTTTCGCGATATCCGAAGCCTCCCCGGCGCGTTTCATAGGAATACGCGCCAAGATTTCAGCTTTCTTCGCGGGATCGGCGTCGTGCTCGGGCCATAGAATGGCGCCCGGCGCGACGCCATTGACTCGAATTTCCGGCGCCAACTCTTTGGCAAGAGCGCGGGTCATCGTCGCCAATCCGGCCTTGGCGAGACTGTAGACCGAATATTTCTCGATAGGATGATCGGCGTAAATGTCGCCGATGTTGATGATGCAACCCTTACGGTCGCGTAGATAGGGAACGGCCGACTGAGCCAGGAAAAACGGCGCCTTGAGGTTGCTGCCCAAGAGGTCGTTCCATTGAACCTCAGTGATCGCTCCAAACGGCGTAGGATAAAAACCGGAGGCGTTATTCACCAACACGTCCAAACCACCCCAAAACGCCGCCGTCTGCCGAACGAGCTCGGTCAGTCTTTCCGTTTCCAGCAGATCAGCCTGCAACAAACGAACCGAGTTCGCTCGCATGGCATTGAGCTCGTTGGCTAAAGCCTCGGCATCGGTCGCCGACCGGTGATAATGCAGCACGATGTTGTATCCGGCCGCATGCAGCCGACGCACGATTTCAGCGCCGATGCGGCGAGCCGCGCCAGTGACGAGCGCCGATTTCACCATACAATTCCCCTTGACTCCCACAGCCTCTACGAGTGATTGCTTTCGAATTGCGCGAACCACTGCCCCGCCCCCAACGGCGAGGTCGGATCGTAATACAAGGACACCAGCTTCAAGTGTCCAAACGGCCCCAATTCCGGTCCCGGCAGCAAAGTACGGAACGCCTCCCCACCCATCAACTGATGGGTGATGGTTTGAAACAGGCGCGCCAGACGTCCGTTCCGCACCATCGTATCCAACATATGGGGTCCGGCGATAAGGTAAATGATTCGGTAACCTAGCTCGCCCAGCCTGCGCGTTAGCACGTCGCCCTCCACCATTCTGCCCTTTCCCGCCAGAATCACCTCGTAACCTTGCTTGCGCCAATAGTCCAGCTTTGCGGGGTCCGCCTGTTCTCCCGTAGCGATATAACAGGCTTGACGATGTTCTTTGATGGATGCCGGCATCGGAAAATCCAGACTGGCGCTCGCGATAATGATCGCCGGCTGAGGGCTCAGCCCCTGCTCCTCGCGCCACTTCGCGAGATCGCGAGTCGTATCCGTCAAACCGACTTGCAGAATGTTTCCCAAGCGCTTCTGCGCCAGTGAACGGAGATACCCGCCGTGAGTGATTAGGCAATCCGCCTGGCACTCCAGCTCCAGAAACAACCGAAAATCATCCGGCGTGGTCAGGCTTTTCGGAAGGTAAGTCTGACCGCTCGAATCCTCCAGCGCGATCCGCCCGTCCAGGCTGGTAAGGAAATTGGCATAGACGAACGGCGAGTCGGGCGTGCCCTGCCGGTGCAGATTCAGTTGTAGATAAAGTCCTTCTAGAACGACTTCTTCAAAGGGTGGGGGAAACAGACGAAAAACTTTCTTGGTCATTTAAAGAGAAAGGTGCCGTGTATAGATGCCTCGCACTGAAACGGAAGCAATTTTCGCATGCTCGATACAAAACGTCCGGAATTTCCACATGTCGAATTTCATGACGATCGAAAGTATCGCTATCCTTCGGATAAAGCCGACCGGCCCGTCGCACTCGGCAATACTGGATTGCTGCGGTATCCGTCCGCTTTGAGTCAAGATCCTTCGCCCCGATTAAAGCTGGCCGAGGAGGATTGATATGCTAAAATGCCGCGAAAATTATCACAGTCATATTAATTCAAGCCGGTATTTCGCGGCTTTTGTTTTTTGAAGGGGCTCCCGATCTACCGCGGAGGCTTGGGCGGCAATCACAACTCCCATCGGTCCGGCCCGAAGAAGAGGTTTTTAGCTTTAGCTTGGGAAGGAAAAAATACGCATGAAAATAGATCTTATATTGGCGAAGACGTTCAAGTTCGTCGTATTCGTGTTGTTTACCTTTATGACGCTCGTCTACTTCGGCGTCATGCTGCTGTTGCCGCTGGACATACTGACCCAGATTGTTCGAATTTTCCACGGCATTGGCCTGCCGACCGTTCTCGCCGCCGGACTCGGTATCTCGGCCTTGGGCTACATCGGTTATCTCGTTTCGCGCATGCCGGAACTTTACAGACTCGTCGTCGATATCGGCGTGCAACTGATCTCTTTCGGATACAGCCAAATTCAGCGCTTCGATCCGCTCATCGATTCGGGAAAGCAGACCGAAACCGGTACCGCTTAAGGAACGTCGGTTCGTACGATTACGCCATGCATTTCTAGCAAGCGATCGACCGGCAACCAACCCTGACAAAAACCCCGCAATGCGGGGTTTTTCCTTTGCGCCTTCCGATGCTGTAACCTATTGGGTCAGCTGCTGCACCTCTCCCTACTCCGTTGACCCGTTTCTGCGCTATGTCTCGATACGATAAAGATACCTTGCTCTCAGATTGGCGGCAGCGCGCCCTGAGCTTCCAGCAAGAAATCGGAAACGCCGTAATCGGCCTCGATCACGCCATCCGCCAAATCACGCTAGCGATTTTCTCCCGCGGCCACGTCATGCTGGAAGGCGACGTCGGAGTGGGTAAAACGACTTTACTTAGAGCAGTCGCTAGGGGACTGGGCGGCGCTTACGAACGAATCGAGGGCACAATCGACCTGATGCCCAACGATCTCATTTACCATACCTATATCAACGAGGTAGGCAGGCCGCAGGTCGATCCGGGCCCCATCCTCAAGAACGGCGAGCAGCTTTCCGTTTTCTTCTTCAACGAGGTGAACCGGGCCCGCCCTCAAGTGCATTCATTACTGTTGCGGGTCATGGCCGAACGCAGCATAACGGCCTTCAACCGAGAGTATTTTTTCCCGCACCTCCTGGTTTTCGCCGATCGCAATCGGGTCGAGAAGGAAGAAACCTTCGAAATTCCCTCGGCGGCACGCGATCGTTTCCTGATGGAACTGCACATCGAAACGCCACAGGACCCGGCTATGCAGCGTGCCTTGATGTTTGACCCCCGGTTTCACGACACCGATCGGCTGATAGAGGACGTACAGCCAGGCGTTCTGCCCTACCGCGACATTGCGGATATCGCCCGTGTCATTCAAGTCGAGATCAAGGCCAGCGACGCATTGCAACAATACGCGCTCGATCTCTGGCAGGCGACTCGGCGACCTCAGGATTACGGCATCAAAATGGACGGCGTGGACATGCGGCAATTGGTCCTGGCCGGCGCCAGCCCCAGGGGAATGAGCATGATGATGCGGGCGGCCCGGGTCTCGGCTTGGCTGAATGATCGGACCAGCCTGATCCCCGAGGACATTCGGCAGGTCTTCGTAGACACCACCGCTCACCGGGTCTTCTTCAATCCGGTTTATGAACTTCGCCGAAGCGATCTGGTCGGTGAACTCATGAGCGGTATTCTGCAACGCGTCGCGGCGCCTTGATCCCCGAGTTTCACTATCACGTTAATTGGCGCTCACCGGGTGTCCATCCCGGCCACCACCGTAGTGCACGGCAGGGCGGCGGCTACGAATTCGCCGGTCATACGCTATTAACATCCAATCCGGACCCGCGAAATCTGGATATACGCGCCACACTGCACGATCCTTTCGAGCAGCTCATGGTGCGAACTTTTCGCCAAAGGAGCGCGATTCCCGTTTATGTAGTCGCCGACCTTTCGGCATCGATGGGTTTCCGGGGCACGAGATCGAAGACCGAACTGTTGGCCGAATTCACCGCTTCGGTGGCCTATACCGCCTACCGCACCGGCGACTTCTTCGGCTTTATCGGCTGCGACAGCACGATACTCCAGGACATGCTCCTGCCGCTGCGCTGGCATAAAGGCGCCGCGCCGGAACTGTTGGAGAACCTCAAGAACCTCCGCCCTCGGGGCAGATCCTCCGACGGGCTGAACGAGGTCGTACCGTATCTCGGGAAACGGAAAGCCTTAGTATTT
>Ga0206094_100098_pt1 | contig 12486 bp, 12 predicted proteins | sample S3v_513CmetaT_FD_197216 | JGI IMG/M metagenome (GOLD analysis project Ga0206094, IMG submission 197216) | Metatranscriptome of soil microbial communities from Anza Borrego desert, Southern California, United States - S3+v_5-13C (Metagenome... | ecosystem: Environmental > Terrestrial > Soil >... | reverse complement strand
TTCAGTCCCAAGCGGGAACATCGGGATTGAGAAACGCAGGAAACCGTAGCCGCCCATTTTCAGCAGCACGCCCGCCAGGATCACCGAACCAGCGGTGGGCGCCTCGACGTGGGCATCCGGCAGCCATGTGTGGACCGGCCACATCGGCACCTTGACCGCGAAGGAGGCGAAAAAAGCCAACCACAGCCACGTCTGCATGGTCGCTGGGAAGGCTGTGTTCATCAGAGTCGGTATGTCGGTAGTCCCGGCGACGAAGTACATAGCCAAGATCGCCAGCAGCATCAGCACCGAACCGAGCAGCGTGTAGAGGAAGAACTTGAACGCCGCATACACGCGCCGCGGCCCACCCCACACACCGATGATGATGAACATGGGGATGAGAACGCCTTCGAAAAACATATAGAAGACGATCATGTCAAGGGCGCAGAACATGCCGACCATCAGGGTTTCCAGAACCAGGAAGGCGATCATGTATTCCTTGACGCGGACCCGTACCGACTCCCAGCTGGCCATGATGCACAGCGGCGTCAGGAAGGTGGACAGCAGCACGAAAAGGATCGAAATGCCGTCCACACCCATGTGGTAGGAGATGTTGAACGCCGGAAGCCAATCCGCCTTTTCGACGAGTTGGAACCCCGGGTTCGACGGGTCAAAGTTTACCCAGATGAACAGGGATAGGAGGAAAGTGATGAGCGACGTCCACAGCGCCACGTTGCGGGCGTTGCGCGCGACCACGTCCGGTTCGCCCCGGATCGCCAGGATGAACCCAGCGCCGACCAGCGGCAGGAATGTGGTCAGGGATAGGATAGGCCAGCCAGCCATGATCTCGATCCTCTCCGCTTAGCCGTAGATGGAGAACCAGGCGACCAGAACCACCACGCCGATAACCATGGCAAAGGCATAGTGGTACACGTAGCCGGACTGAAGGCCACTGGCCCGACGGGCCACTTCACGGGTGGCGGCGGCGACACCATCGGGACCGACGCCATCGATCAGCATGCCGTCGCCAGCCTTCCACAGGCCGTGGCCCAGCCAGCGCGCAGGCCGGACGAACAGGGCGTCATACAACTCATCGAAATACCACTTGTTGTACAGGAAAGCGTGAATGCCCGACAACTTGCTGGCGATCACGCCCGGCAGTCCCGGCATCACAATGTAAAGCACGTAGGCCAGCACGATACCAATGGCACCGACAATGGTCGGCAGGATCGGCACCCAACCCGGCAAGCCGTGGTGGGCAGCCCCGATGCTGTCGTGTTCCGGCAAAACCAGGATCGCATTACCCCAGAACTCGTGGGCACCATGGCCGACAAAGCTCTCATAAAAGGCGAAGCCCGCAGCAACGGCACCGATTGACAGTACAACCAACGGGATCAGCATGGTCAGCGGGGACTCATGCACATGTTCCATGGTGTGATGGTCAGCGCGCGGCTTGCCATGGAAGGTCATGAACAGCAGACGCCAGGAGTAGAAAGCAGTCAGCAGCGCCGCCGCAATACCGAGCCAGAAGGCGAATTTGCCAACACCCGAGTGCGAGGCATAGGCGGCCTCAAGGATCATGTCCTTCGAAAAGTAGCCCGCAAACGGCGGCACACCGGCAAGGGCAAGATTGCCGACCCACATCAGCGCATAGGTAACAGGGATCAGCTTCCAAATCCCCCCCATGTTACGCATGTCCTGCTCGTGGTGCATCGCATGGATCACGGAGCCAGCGCCCAGGAACAGCAGCGCCTTGAAGAAGGCATGGGTCATCAGGTGAAAGATCGCCGCCGAATAAGCCGACACGCCAGCCGCAAAAAACATGTAACCAAGTTGACTCATGGTCGAGTAGGCAATCACTCGCTTGATGTCGAACTGGGTGAACCCGATAGTCGCGGCGACGAATGCGGTGCAGGCGCCAACAAAAGCCACTACGTCGAGGGCCACTGGAGCGTACTCAAACACTGGTGACAGGCGCGCCACCATGAAGACGCCAGCGGTGACCATCGTGGCAGCATGAATGAGCGCCGATACTGGGGTCGGGCCCTCCATCGCGTCCGGCAGCCAAGTATGCAGGCCGAGTTGCGCCGACTTGCCCATGGCGCCCATGAAGAGCAACAAGCAGATCGTCGTCAGCGCATCAACGTTAAAGCCGAGAAAGTTAAAGGACTTATCGACCAAACCGGGAGTAGCCGCGAACACCGCGTCGAACTGGATTGTCCCCGTCATCATAAACAGCGCTGCGATACCGAGCGCAAAGCCGAAGTCGCCGACACGGTTGACAAGGAATGCCTTCATAGCGGCGTTGCAGGCCGATGGCTTTTCGTACCAGAAGCCGATGAGCAGGTACGATGCCAACCCCACGCCTTCCCAGCCGAAAAACATCTGCAGCAGATTATCCGAGGTAATCAGCATCAGCATGCAGAAGGTGAACAGGCTGAGGTAAGCCATAAATCTCGGCTTGGACGGATCCTCGGCCATGTAACCGACGGAGTACAGATGCACCATCGACGACACGCCATTGACCACTACCAGCATCACAGCCGTCAGAGTATCGACCCGAAGGGACCACGAAACCTCGAAAGCGCCGCTGTCGATCCAATTAAACAGGTCAACGGTGCGCCCGCCTCCTTGGTAACCGACATTGAAGAACAGGATGACCGACAGCACCGCAGCGACGCCGACGGTGGAACAGGTTACAAATTGGGCTCCGCGGTCCCCGATCCAGCGGCCGAAAAATCCGGCGATGAACGCGGCGACGAGCGGCAGGAAAACGACAGCGACTTCCATGGCTCCGTCAGCCTTTCATCATGTTGATGTCTTCGACCGCGATGGTACCGCGGTTACGGAAGTAGACGACCAGGATGGCCAGACCGATGGCGGCTTCCGCCGCCGCTACGGTCAGGATGAACATTGCGAACACCTGGCCCACGAGGTCGTGGAGGAAGGCGGAAAACGCCACTAAATTGATATTGACAGAGAGCAGGATCAACTCGACCGACATCAGGATAACAATCACATTCTTCCGATTGAGGAAGATGCCAAAGATCCCAAGAGTGAAGAGAATCGCAGCGACCGTCAGGTAATGCCCCAGAACTATTTCCATATTAAGCGCCCCCCCGCGTCGGCACCTTCCGAATGACGACAGCCTCTTCGCGACGGCGCGCCAACTGGGCTGGAACACTCTGCTTGCGCACCCCCTCTCGCGCGCGCAACGTCAGCACAATGGCGCCAATCATTGCAATAAGCAGCACCATGCCCGCCCCTTGGAAGAGGTAGAGATAGTTGGTGTAAAGCACATGCCCGAGAGCATGGGTGTTGGTGATGCCTTCCACAGTCGGCGCCGGCGCACCAATGGATTGGGGGGCAGCTGGCGCAATCACCCAGGCGCCGCCGATCGTCGCCAACTCCGCCAGCAGGATCAAGCCCACCGTGGCGCCGACAGGGAGGTACTGGGCGAACCCATGGCGTAGCTCCTTGAAGTTGATGTCCAGCATCATAACTACAAAGAGGAAAAGCACCGCTACCGCGCCGACATACACGATCACCAGCAGCATCGCCAGGAACTCGACGCCGAGGAGAACGAACAGTCCGGCCGCCTGGAAGAAGGCCAGGACCAGGAACAACACGGAATGGACGGGGTTGCGGGCCGTGATCACCATGACGCCGGAGGCGACAAGAATCGCGGAGAAAAGATAGAAGGCTAGGCTTTGTATGATCATAGCGTTTCCTGCCTCCTCAGCCAGTCATTATTCGGTCCGTTCACGTCCGGTCCTGCCCAGCCGGCAGCCCCCTCGTACACCTTGTTTTCATTTCCGTCGGCGGATGTCGTCGACGAACCCCAATCCTTTACCGGAATTTCTACCGGTACGGTGCGTCCGCCGCGATGTTAGCCGCGATTTCGGCCTCCCAGCGGTCACCGTTTGCGAGCAACTTTTGCTTGTTGTAGAAGAGTTCCTCGCGGGTTTCGGTCGAGAACTCAAAGTTCGGCCCTTCGACGATGGCATCCACCGGGCAGGCCTCCTGACAGAAGCCGCAGTAGATACACTTCGTCATATCGATATCATAACGCGACGTGCGGCGGCTGCCGTCCTCGCGCGGTTCGGCCTCGATGGTGATAGCCAACGCCGGGCACACGGCTTCGCATAGCTTGCACGCAATACACCGCTCTTCCCCGTTGGGGTAGCGGCGCAACGCGTGCTCGCCCCGAAAGCGCGGGCTGATCGGCCCCTTCTCATAGGGGTAGTTCAGCGTCACACTGGGCTTGAACATGTAGCTGAAAGTCAGGCTCAGGCCGCCCAGCAGCTCAGTCATGAACAGACTGCGCGCCGTACGATCGAGAAAAGCCATGGCCTTCGTCCTCCTTATGCGCCAAGCGAAGCACCCTGCTCCACCTGGTCGTCAAATTCTTGTCGTTCGATCCGTTTACCCGACCGTCGGCAGCCAACCAAAGGTGACGAGCACACCAGCCGTCAGCACCACCCAGATCAGTGAGAATGGCAAGAAAACCTTCCAGCCCAGTCGCATCAACTGATCGTAGCGGTAGCGCGGCATCGTCGCGCGGACCCAGATAAAGCAGAAGAGCACGAAAGCGATCTTCAGAGCGAACCAGACCGGCCCGGGTATCCAGTTGAGTGGGGCGATGTCGAACGGCGGCAACCAGCCACCGAGGAACAAGATCGAGCAGATACCACTCATCAAGATCATGTTCGCGTATTCGCCGAGGAAGAACAGGGCGAACGCCATCGCCGAGTATTCGGTATTAAACCCGCCCACCAGTTCGGACTCACCTTCCGGCAGGTCGAAAGGCGCGCGGTTTGTCTCAGCCAGCGCTGAGATAAAGAAAATCACGAACATCGGCAGGTGTGGGATGGCATACCACACCGTCTTCTGCGACATCACAATGTCCGAAAGATTGAGCGAGCCGGCCGACATCAACACAGCGATGATGACCAAGCCGAGCGATACCTCGTACGACACCATTTGCGCCGCTGAACGCAGACCGCCGAGGAACGCATATTTCGAGTTGGACGCCCACCCCGCCATGATGATTCCGTACACACCCATGGACGAGATCGCGAACAGGTACAAGACACCGACGTTGATGTCGGCTAACACCATGCCAGCGTCGAAGGGAATGACCGCCCAGGCGACAAGGCTGAGCAGAAAGGTCAGCATCGGCGCGGCAATGAAAACTACCCGGTTGGCCCCGGAGGGGATGATCGTTTCTTTGCCGAACAGCTTCAATCCGTCGGCGAACGGCTGTAACAAGCCATAAGGGCCGACGTTGATGGGACCCTGGCGCATCTGCATCAACGCCATCACCTTACGCTCGGCGTAGGTGACATAGGCGACCCCCACCAGCAGCGGAACGATGATCGCCACGATCTGGAGGACGATGATGATCGTCGGCCAGACGTATCCAGTCCAGAACTCAGCCATGGGTGCCCGTCTTCTCCTGAGTCGGCCGGATGAACGTCTCGGTGCATTTCGCCATCGTCACCGAAGCCCGGCTGATTGGATCGGTCATGTAGAAGTTGCCGATCGGGGATACGAACGGCGCTGCATTCACCGCTCCATCGGAACCAACATTGCTCCAGGGGGCCGGCGTCACCGCGTCCATATGCGCGAAGATCGGATTGGCGTCAACCAGTCGCCGACGTAACTGAGCCGCGCTGTCGTAAGGCAGGACGTGCCCCAGACGCTCGGACAGCGCGCGGAGGATCTTCCAGTCCTCGCGGGCTTCACCCGGCGGAAACACCGCAAGGCGGGCCATCTGCGGGCGACCTTCGGTGTTGACGTAGGTAGCGTTCTTCTCGGTGTAGGCGGCCCCCGGCAGAACGACGTCGGCACGGTGGGCGCCCTTGTCGCCGTGGTGGCCTTGGTAGATAACGAAGGCGCCGCCGAGCTTGGCGGTATCGATCTCGTCTGCACCGAGCAGATAGACGACCTCAACCTCGCCCTTGCCGGCCCCCTCCAGGATCGACAGGGTGTCACGACCACCGCCATCCGGCAGGAAGCCGACCTCGATGCCGCCGACGCGGGCCGCCGCAGTGTGCAGCACGTTGAAACCGTTCCAGTCGTCGCGGACCATGTTGAACGACTCGGCAATCTTACGCGCCAGCCCCTGGACCGCAGCTCCGTCCGCGCGGGACAAGGTCCCCATGCCGACGATGAGCATCGGCCGTTGCGCTGACTTCAGGACCTCGGCGAAGGCGTTACGGCCTTCGACGATGTCCTGGAGCGTCTGCCCGCCAGCACCAAGATAGGTGCTGGCATAGGTGAGGTCGCTTTTCGGCCCAACCACGCCAACCTGCAATCCACCCATCAGATACCGCTTGCGGATGCGCGCATTAATGATCGGCGCCTCCCAACGGGGATTGGTGCCGATCAGCAGGAGGGCATCGGCCTTTTCGATGCCGGCGATGGTCGTGTTGAAGAGATAGCCGGCACGAGCCGATACATCGTAACGCCCGCCATCCTGACGACAGTCAAGGTTGCTCGACCCTAGAGCTGCCAGCAGATCCTTGAGTGCCGCCATCGACTCGCAATCGGCGAGATCACCGGCCAGCGCCGCAATTCGGGAACCAGGCACACCCTTGAGGCGGTTCGAAATGGCGTCGAACGCCTCGGCCCAAGTGGCCGGCTGGAGTTTGCCGTTCTTGCGGACATAGGGACGATCGAGGCGCTGCTTACGCAAACCGTCGTAGGCGAAGCGCGTTTTGTCGGAGATCCACTCCTCGTTTACGTCCTCATTGAGACGCGGCAGGACACGCATCACCTCGGAACCGCGCGTATCGACGCGAATGTTCGAACCGACGGCGTCCATCACGTCAACCGTTTCGGTTTTGCGCAATTCCCAGGGCCGCGCCGTAAAGGCGTAAGGCTTTGAGGTCAGCGCACCGACCGGACACACGTCTACGAGATTGCCTGACAGTTCGGAGTTGATCGCCTGCTCGACAAAGGTGGTGATTTCCATATGCTCGCCACGGCTTACCGCACCCAACACCGGCGTGCCGGCTATTTCCTCGGTGAAGCGGACGCAACGGGTGCATTGGATACACCGGGTCATGATCGTCTTGACCAGCGGGCCTAAGTACTTGTCCTTGACCGCCCGCTTCTCCTCCTGGTACCGGCCCTGGTCGAAACCATAGGCCACTGCCTGATCCTGGAGGTCGCATTCGCCACCCTGATCGCAGATCGGGCAGTCAAGCGGGTGGTTGATGAGCAGAAACTCCATCACCCCCTTGCGGGCTTTATGGACCAGTTCACTGTTGGTCTTGATCACCATGCCGTCGGAGCACGGCATCGCGCAGGAGGCTACCGGCTTGGGCGCCCGTTCCATCTCGACGAGGCACATGCGGCAGTTGGCAGGAACCGACAGCCGCTCATGGTAGCAAAAACGCGGAATCTCGATGCCGAGTTGTTCGCACGCCTGGAGCACCGAGGTACCCGGCTCGACTTCGATCTCGATCCCGTCGATGGTGAGTTTCGGCATTGGGGGTCCTCTCGGGGCTTACTCGGCGGCCGCCCGCTGGGCGTTGCGGTAGTCGAGGATGCGGCGTTCCAGTTCCGGCCTGAAATGGCGGATAAGGCCCTGGATCGGCCACGCCGCGGCGTCGCCGAGACCGCAGATGGTGTGACCCTCGATCTGTTTGGTGACATCGAGGAGCATATCGATCTCTTCGATGCGGGCGTTGCCGACGACCATGCGCTGCATGACGCGGGCCAGCCAACCGGTGCCCTCGCGGCACGGTGTGCATTGCCCGCAGCTCTCGTGCGCATAGAACCGCGACAACCGAGCGATCGCCTTTACCAGATCGGTGGACTTATCCATCACGATCACGGCGCCGGAGCCAAGACCCGACCGGGCCTCGCGAAGACTATCGAAGTCCATCAGCACGGTATCGCAGATCGACTTGGGCAACATCGGCGTCGACGAGCCACCGGGAATGACAGCGAGAAGGTTATCCCAACCGCCACGCACGCCACCCGCACGCTTCTCGATCAGATCCTTGAGGGAAACGCCGAGTTCCTCTTCCACATTGCACGGGTTATTCACATGCCCCGAGATGCAGAAGATTTTAGTACCGGCGTTTTTCGGCCTGCCGAGGCCGGCGTACCATGTGGCTCCGCGTCGCAGAATCGTCGGAACCGAAGCAATGGTTTCGACGTTGTTCACCGTGGTCGGGCAAGAATAGAGGCCTGCTTGCGCCGGAAACGGCGGACGGTTGCGCGGCTGCCCCTTCTTGCCTTCCAGGCTCTCGATCAGCGCCGACTCTTCACCGCAGATATACGCCCCTGCCCCGCGATGAATGTAAAAATCAAAGTCCCACCCCGCCCCCGCCGCATTCTTGCCGAGGAAACCGGAGTCGTAGGCTTGGTCGATCGCCCTCTGGAGAGCAGCAGCCTCGTTGAAGAATTCACCACGGATGTAAATGTACGAGGCATGGGCACCGATGGCGAAGCTGGCGATCAGCGCGCCTTCGATCAGCTTGTGCGGATCGTTGCGCAGGATGTCGCGGTCCTTGCAGGTGCCGGGCTCACCTTCATCGGCATTGATTACGAGATAGTGCGGCTTACCCGACTCCTTGGGCATAAAGGACCACTTCATGCCCGTGGAGAAGCCGGCACCGCCGCGCCCGCGCAGGCCCGACTCCTTGACTTCGTTGATGACCCAGTCGCGGCCTTTCTCGATCAGACCTTTGGTATTGTCCCAGTCGCCGCGTTTGCGCGCCGCCTCCAGGCCGAAGTCCTCGAAGCCATACAGGTTCGTAAAGATGCGATCTTCGTCGCGAAGCATCGTTGGACCTCGTCAGTCGTCGCCCGAAGCGGACAGCCCAGCCTTCGGCGAAATGCCGGCGGCCTTGGCCTGCTTCAGGAGCGTGGTGGGACCGTCGGCCGGGCACGAGGCTTGGCGGCCGGTTTGCGAACCCGGCTTCACCGGCTCGCCCTTGGTCAGCTTATCAAGGATCTCAGCCACGGACTCCGGCGTCAGATCCTCGAAGTAGTCGTCGTTGATCTCCACCACCGGCGCGTTGACGCAGGCGCCGGAACACTCGACTTCGTCCAAGGTAAAGAGACCATCGTCGGTCGTCCCCCCGAGATGAACGCCGAGTTTCTTCTCGCATGCTTCAACGATTTTTTCCGACCCGCGCAGCCAGCAGGGCGTTGTTGTGCATACGCGGACGTGGTGTTTCCCGACAGGCTTATGGTTGTACATGGTATAGAAAGTGGCGACTTCGTACACCCGGATGCGTGGTACGCCAAGAAGGTCGCCCACTGCGTCCATGGCCGCGCGCGGCAACCAGCGGCCACACTGGCGTTGCGCCAGATCAAGCAGTGGCATTACCGCGCTGGCCTGACGACCCGGCGGATACTTCGCAATGATCTGCTTCGCCTTGGCGAGGTTCTCCTCGGTAAAGGCAAAGGATTCGGGCTGGTCGGCCCCGACCGAAGTGTCCGCGCTCATCGATCGATCTCCCCGAAAACGATATCCAAGGACCCGATGACCGCCACGGCGTCGGCCAGCATGTGCCCAACACTCATCATCGGCATCGCCTGAAGATGCGCGAATCCTGGAGCACGGATGTGGCAGCGGTACGGCTTGTTGGTGCCGTCCGACACGAGGTAGACGCCGAACTCGCCCTTTGGCGCCTCGACCGCCGTGTAGGTTTCACCGGCCGGGACGTGAAAGCCTTCGGTGAAGAGCTTGAAGTGATGGATCAGCGCTTCCATCGAGCGCTTCATCTCGGCGCGCGGCGGTGGCGCGATCTTACGATCCTGCACCTTCACCGGACCATCAGGCATTTCCTTCAGGCACTGGCGCATGATGCGGATCGACTGCCGCATTTCCTCGATGCGCACGAGATAGCGCGCCCAACAGTCACCCGTGAGGCCGACCGGGACGTCGAATTCCATCTTATCGTAGACGTCATAGGGCTGCGCCTTGCGCAAATCCCAGGCAACGCCGGAACCGCGCAGCATCGGACCGGAGAATCCCCAATCCATCGCCTGTTCCGCAGAAACGACACCAATATCCACGGTGCGCTGCTTGAACACCCGGTTCTCCGTGAGGAGATTGTCCAGGTCGTCCATGAATTTAAGGAAACGCTCTGTGTAGTCCCAGATATCGTCAGCCAACCCCGCCGGCAGGTCGCTCGCCACGCCGCCGACGCGGAAGTAGTTGGCGTGCAGCCGCGCCCCGGATACGCGCTCATAGAACTCCATGAGCATTTCGCGCTCTTCGAAGCTCCACAACGCCGGGGTTACCGCGCCGACGTCAAGTGCGCCGGTGGTGATCGACAGCAAATGGTTGAGAAGACGGCTGATCTCGGCGAACAGCACGCGGATGTACTGGCCTCGCGGCGGCGGCTGGATGCCCAGAAGCTTTTCAACGCCAAGAACGAACGCATGCTCCTGGCACATCGGCGCCACGTAGTCGAGGCGATCGAAGTACGGGGTGGCCTGCTGGTAGACCTTGTATTCGATAAGCTTCTCGGTCCCGCGATGCAGCAAACCGATATGCGGATCGGCGCGCTCCACCACTTCGCCGTTCATCTCAAGGATGAGACGCAACACGCCGTGAGCGGCAGGGTGCTGCGGGCCGAAGTTGATGGTGTAGGGCTTGATCTGGGAGCCGGATGCGGCAGCAGCCGCGACGTTGGTATCCACGGACATCAGGACTTGCCCCCGGTGTTCTGGGCCTGGGCCTTCTCGTCGCCCGGCAGCATCACGTTGGTCATGCCTTCCCACGGGCTCAGGAAGTCGAAACTACGGAAGTCCTGAGTCAGCGTGACCGGTTCATAGACGATTCGCTTCTGCTCGTCGTCATAGCGGACCTCGACATAGCCGGTGAGCGGGAAGTCCTTGCGCAGCGGATGCCCCTCGAACCCATAATCGGTGAGGATGCGACGCAGGTCGGGGTTATCCGAGAAAAACACCCCGAGCATGTCCCAGGTTTCGCGTTCGAACCACCCAGCCGTGGAGAAGATACCGGTAACTGAGGGGACGGCCTGGTCCTCGTCGGTGGTAAGCTTTACCCGGATGCGCTGGTTGTGCTTGAGCGAGAGCAAATTGTAAACCACCTCCAAACGCTCGTCGCGCTCGGGGTAGTCCACACCGCAGATGTCCACGAGCACCTTGAATTGGCAAGCGGTGTCATCGCGCAGGAAGGCCAGCACCTTGACGATGCTGCCACGGCGCGTGGTCACCATCAGCTCGCCCAGGCGAATCTCGGTTTCCAGCACGTCGTCGCCGAGGCTGGCCTTGACGTGGTCGCCCAAATCCTTGAGCGCCGCCATACTGGCCAGTATGGGTGTGTTATCGGTGGCTGTGTCCATCATGGGGGGTTCCTGCCCTCACCGCGCGATCCGGTTGCCGCGCTGAATCTTCTTTTGAAGCTGGAGGATACCGTAGATCAACGCCTCCGCCGTCGGCGGGCAGCCCGGCACGTAGATGTCCACCGGCACCACACGGTCGCAGCCACGAACTACGGCATACGAGTAGTGATAGTACCCGCCGCCATTGGCACACGACCCCATCGAAATCACCCAGCGCGGCTCTGGCATTTGGTCGTAGACCTTGCGCAGAGCAGGGGCCATCTTGTTGGTCAGCGTGCCTGCGACGATCATCACGTCGGACTGGCGGGGACTCGGACGCGGAATGACGCCGAAGCGATCCAGGTCATAACGAGGCATGTAGGCATGGATCATTTCCACCGCGCAGCATGCCAAGCCGAAGGTCATCGGCCACAGGGACCCGGTACGGGCCCAGTCGAGAACCTTGTCCAGTTGTGCGACGATGAAGCCCTTGTCCTGGATCTCCTGGGTAACGGCCCGAAGATAGGCGTCCTGCTCGGGACCCGGCGGGATTGGTCGGCCGAGGTCAAGCGACTTGGCAGCCCCTACTCCCATTCCAGCGCTCCTTTCTTCCACTCATAGACAAAGCCGATGGTCAATATCCCCAGGAACACGATCATCGACCAGAAGCCGAACATCCCGATGTCGCCGAGTGTAATGGCCCACGGGAACAAAAAGGCCACCTCAAGGTCGAAGATGATGAAGAGAATCGATACCAAGTAGAAGCGCACGTCGAACTTCTGACGCGCATCCTCAAAGGGCTCGAAACCACATTCATAGGGTGACAGCTTCTCGCTGTCGGGGTTCTGGCGCGCGACCAAATAGGACGCGGCGATCATGACGCCGGCCATCACGATCGCAATCCCCAGAAAGAGGAGGATCGGTAGATATTCGACGATCAGCGGATTGGTCAGTGGACTGTTCAACGCAGTTACCTCCCATGGCCTGCACCCCCGCCATCCGGGGTGGCGCCGCCTCGACCGACAACACCCCTTTTGCAGCTGAAGTGTGCCGCGGTTCTTATTACCCAAAAGGCGGGCGGAATATAGGCCGCCCAATGCCTTTTGAAAAGCGTTTTAAACCCCAAAAACGACACAATCCGCCTTCGCATGCATGCTAAGGCTTCGTTTTATATCTTATAATCTTA
>Ga0206094_100091_pt1 | contig 12697 bp, 12 predicted proteins | sample S3v_513CmetaT_FD_197216 | JGI IMG/M metagenome (GOLD analysis project Ga0206094, IMG submission 197216) | Metatranscriptome of soil microbial communities from Anza Borrego desert, Southern California, United States - S3+v_5-13C (Metagenome... | ecosystem: Environmental > Terrestrial > Soil >... | reverse complement strand
GGTCGCTTTAGTCGCGACCCTTCCGACAAAATCCTTTGCCGAGCCGATAAGTCGGCAAGGGATTGCCGACCTACGTTCTTCCCGCCCGACACGAAGCCGTACACCGGGATGAAAAACGCTCTAGGATGCCTCCGGAGCACCAGCAAGCTCGCATCGAGCCCTCGTTTCACCCGGACTGTTCAACCGCCAATGCCTTACGAGCGAGATGATAAACGAGCAGAGGCAAAGGCATGCGCAGCCAATGGCCCCGAACATAAAGCATCCACCGGGCAATCCCCGTGAAACGGTCGGCGACTGTGGAATGCTTCGGCCGAAGCGCCCGTAAGAACAGCGCATCCATCAGGCTGAGCAATGGCCGCGCCGGCGATCCCACCGCAGCCTTGGCCTGAATCCGCGGAGGAATTCGCGTCCCCAGTATCTTCTCCGTATAACGAAAAGCGTAAAACAAAGGCCTGGCAAGACCGACCTCCACGGCTCGTTCCATCAGACGCTCCCAAAAGCTGTCGTCAGCGGCTGCGAAGTGCGTAAGCAGGGTATCGATATCGGCGAGGTCTCTAAATCCCGAATCCAGTTCGCCTTCCAAAAAAAGATGAGTAGCACTGTGCAGCACCATATCTTCGGGCGCAAGCACAAACAGCCTGTCATGTCCCGGCAACGGCGCTGCCGCAGCGAGCATTTTTTTCGAATCGGCCCGAATCCTGGAAGTAATCGGTGTAATAGCATGATGTACATCGATAACCGTACCACGCTTAATGTGCTGCATCGGTGGGATTTCGTGCATCCATTGGCGATAGTAGCGCTGGTCATAAGCATCATGATGCGTGCTTATCCAGCCATGCAGCATCAGCGCCGCTTCGACATCGGCCAATCGCTCGCGCGGCACCAGTATGTCGATGTCAGCAAACACACGCCCCCGTGCTGCCGGTAGGCCGGCCATTGCGTAGGCCGCCCCCTTGAGCAGGACGATTGGAGCCTGAGTTCTAGCCAGGGCCTTTCGGATTTGCTCGACCTCAATTTCCACGGCCTGGTTTTGCCGGCGTGCAACCAGGTGCGCAGAGATCAGATGTCTGCGGGGAGCCTCCGGGATTAGATCGAGCAAGCCATGGTCTTCGAGTCGGGCCGCTAACTTGGCGAGTACCTTTGCCGCCCTGCACTGGCGGATAACGATGTCCCAGTCGCCGAGAGAACAATCGATTAGAGTCTCGGTGCATGTCAGCGCCTTGGCGGCGGCGACATTCATCGGGCCTGACATAGCGGAGGCGCCTTCAAATCAGCAAATATCGAGATGGCATCATCCAGCTTACTATAGGTAAATTCATAACATTCAGCCTGATCGACTATGCCTATCAAAGCATCAAAGCCTATTGCACCCAGTAAGGTGTAATTAAATGAGTTTTCGGCGAGACGCACGACTGTCCGAGCCTTGGAGTGAGGCCGCAACCGAACGGCAGCATCGCGCTCGTAACGAGGAAAGATGACCCACGCAGGACAAGCCGTTTCGCGAGAACGGAGAATGCTGCCGACCGGCGCTTTCATGTGAGTTACTGTCCCTTTGCGGGTATCTTTTACTACCGGCCCAATCACTGCCGAAGGATTGAAATGGCGGATAATTTCGATCGAATCATTCTTGAGCCCGATCGGGCGGGGAATAGGCGTTATCCGAAGCGTTGCCGGATCGATAAGAGCCAATTCATCGGAAAGCAGCCTCCATCCGCGACTGACCAAAGCGGCGCAGAGTGTACTCTTGCCCGAACCCGGGGGAGCCGCCAAAATTGCCGCACATCCCTCCCGCTCAACGACCGCTGCATGAATCATCAGAAACCGATGGCAATGGTTCGCTATACACCAATTAAGCCCCCATTCGAACATGGGATAAGCTTGCTCGTAAGGCAAAGGCTTAAATGGAACCGTGCCGTCGAATTCAAAGCTGACCTGAGGGCGGAACCAGCGATACGCCGATCGAGGTCGCCGCAACGATACGTGGAAATCTGCAAACGCGCTTGAACCTGGTACCGGGTACTCGCTGTAGTAAAGCTGTAAGCCGGCTAAAACGCTAGGAATATCGGTATAGATTCGGACAACAAACGGAGCAAGTTCTAGAGTTACGCCCTTGTCCGAAAATTGCGCGGACAGGGTCTCGTCGAAGGAGTTAAAAGAGCTCAACTGGCAATTATTTCAATTAGGCCAAGACGCTGAAATTCTTCTAATGTGATGTCAAGAACTCGAATCAACTCCTGTTCGTCGAGATCACCTTTTGCGTTTATTCTGGCAAGAATGGTTGAAGTCTTAAGCGCCTTCTCAGCCTGCAGCATTTCTAGAATCTGAGCACTCAATTTCGGCACTGCGTAAGTGTTACAGCTGGCTGCATCGAATACCACGCATTCGTCCTGCCAAAGCGGCGACATCTTCAGGCGGACCGCCGAACAAAGAGTGACCACGCGTAAGGTCATGAAGATTAAAAGCAGTTTATACCAAACCCATCTAATCCTTAGACAAACCCCATGGTGCTTTGTAGATAAAAAATGATTTCCGTTACTCCCCATTTAACACCATTCGTGGGCTGATACTCCGTTAAAGGACCTTTCGCAAACATCTCTTTTGCTTGATCTACCGAAACTGGATACTTCGAATCGGCATTTGCGTTATAAATCGCCGCAATAATGAATTGGGCGAACTGGGCGGCTTGCGGATCGGGCTGCTTTTCCGGAAACGCCAAAAGTTCCCATACAGACGCAAGCCGAGTTTGATCTACAGTCCCGGCACCGTTTGTTGGTAAAACTGGTATAAAAGTAGTAGTGGCGCCAACATACACATCCACGGTTGTACCAAAACTGGATATCTTTGAAGCGGGAGGATTCGAGTCCGATGAAAAAAATGTGTCAAACGAAGGGACACCGCCCCCGGTACAGCCGATCGGATTTCCACTGCCGTCTTGTATCTGCAGTTGCGGTGCATCCAATCCACCTAGAGGCCATGAACCGAACGAAGCACACATCACCAAATAGGAAGGCGGTTTTCCATTGCAGGAATAAACCGGCTCCTCTGTTTGGGGACTGGTGTTTCCAGATGCATGCCGGGATGGAGTGGCACAAGCATTAGCCAACGGCGAATAACCAGAAAAGCTCATCAGGACAGGCGTGGTCAGACCAATTCTCGTCAAATTGCGCCGCGTTTGATCAATTTCCTTTTGCTGCGTTGATGACCGCAACTCAGACTGTTCTTCATGAAGCATATCTTTAGCCATTGTTAGTGCAAATTTCCGATTGTTAAAAACTCTAATGCAACTTACGCGCCGATCACCCTAATAAATTGATTTCTTGGCAACTTTTGATCGCATGCGCAACAATTTTGGTACATTTGTAAAACTTTCTGACGTTTGCCAAGATTTGGAGCGAAAGTCAATCAAACTTTACTTCCCGGTAATCTAGTTTAACAGCTGAGTATCCGCCACCCGGACATATTTGCAACTTTCGATCAGAAGCGTGCGTTCGCGATTTAGCCAGGCTTGGAGAACAGCCGGTACCAAGATTTTATTCAACAGCGTCCTGCTACCCTATAACTCTCCCGACTTCGACACACAGAACGACCTTGCTTTCACATGTTTACGTAGTTCGGTCCCCCGCCCCCTTCTGGAGGCACCCAGTTGATGTTCTGTGCCGGATCCTTGATGTCGCATACTTTGCAGTGAACGCAGTTCTGCGCGTTGATCTGGAATCGGGCCGGCTGTCCCGGCGCCTCCACGATTTCATAAACCGCCGCCGGGCAATAACGCTGCGCCGGCTCGTCGTACAGCGGCAGATTCCGCTCGATCGGGATGGCCGGATCGGTCAGAACGAGATGGCAGGGCTGGTCTTCCTCGTGATTGGTGTTGGAGAGATAGACCGAGGATAGTCTATCGAAGCTCAGCACGCCGTCGGGCTTCGAATAATCGATCTTACGACTGTCCGCGGCTCGATCCAACGAGGCGTGATCCGGAACGCGATTGTGCAGGGTAAACGGCAGCTTTCCCCGGAAAACATTCTGATCGATCCAAATGAACGCGCTTCCAACAAGCGTTCCGAATTTCGCCAACGCGGGACCGAAGTTCCGGCCCCGGAACAGCTCCTGATCGACCCACGATTGGCGATAACGGCCGCCCATATCCGGAATTCCGCCCGTTTCCAGCGCCTCGAACACCGCCTCCGCCGCCAGCATGCCGGTCTTCATGGCGGTATGATTGCCCTTGATCTTCACCGGGTTGAGAAAACCGGCATCGCAACCCGCCATCACGCCGCCCGGAAAAGACAGCTTCGGCACCGACTGCCAGCCGCCCTTGTTCACCGCGCGGGCGCCGTAGCCGATCCGGGTTCCGCCTTCGAGGAACCGGCGCACCACCGGATGGTGCTTCCAACGCTGCATTTCGCTGAAAGGATTCAAATAAGGATTACGGTAATTCAAGGCCACAATCAAACCGAGCAAAACCAATCCGTCCTCGCCGTGGTAAACGAAGCCGCCACCTTCGGTTTCGTTGTCCAAAGGCCAGCCTAAGGTGTGAACGACCCATCCGGGCCGATGACGCGACGGATCGATGCGCCAGATTTCCTTGATGCCGATGCCGTAATGCTGCGGATCGACGTCCCGCCGCAATTCGAAGCGCTCCATCAGCCGCTTGCCCAAATGCCCGCGGCAGCCTTCGGCAAAAATCGTGTAGGGCGCTCGCAGCTCCACGCCCGGCTGATAGTTCGGCTTCTTCGAACCGTCCCTGGCAATGCCCATGTCGCCCGTGACGACGCCGGCTACTGCGCCCGCGTCGTCATAAAGCACATCGGCCGCGGCGAACCCCGTGAATATCTCGGCGCCAAGGGCCTCGGCTTTTTCCGCCAGCCATCGGCACAAGCGGCCCAGGCTGATCACGTAATTGCCCTCGTTACGCATCGGCTTCGGCATCAGAAAGCCGGGCGCTTTGAACGAGCGCTTTTCGCTAAGGAGGTAATGCAATTCATCGTGTTCGACGGCCACGGTGACGGGCGCGCCCTGCCCTTTCCAGTCCGGGAAAAGTTCGTTCAGGGCGGTCGGCTCGAACACGGCGCCGGAAATGATGTGGGCGCCGACCTCCGCACCCTTTTCGACGACGCAGACCCGGAGCGACTTTCCGGCTTCATTGGCCAGCTGCATCAATCGGCAGGCGGCGGACAGTCCCGCGGGGCCGGCCCCCACGATGACGACATCGAACTCCAGACTCTCCCGATTCACGATTTATCCTTGGGCAGAGCATCGACCAATGCCGGCAGCACCTCGAACAAGTCGCCCACCAGGCCGATATCCGCCACTTCGAAGATTGGCGCATCGGGGTCCTTATTGACGGCGACGATGGTCCCCGCATCCTTGATTCCCGCCAGATGCTGTATCGCGCCCGAAATACCGAAGGCGAGATAAAGCTCCGGCGCGATGATCTTGCCGGTCTGCCCCACCTGCAAGTCGTTCGGAACGAATCCGGCATCCACCGCCGCGCGGGAAGCGCCGACCGCCGCGCCCAGCCGATCCGCCAGGGCGTAGATCAAGTCGAAGTTTTCCTTGCTTGCCAGGCCGCGCCCGCCGGACACCACCACGCGGGCCGACTGGAGATCGGGACGCCCGCCGCCGGACGAACCTTCGACCCGGAGAAAACGCGTGTGGGTCGGGCAGTCGAAATCGAGGCTGATTTTTTCCACAGGCGCCGATCCTGTCTCGGCAACCGCCTTGAACGAAGCCGTACGCACGGTCGCGACGACGATGCCCGGCGGCGTTTCGATCGTTTCCAGCGCGTTGCCGGCATAAATCGGCCGCTCGAAGACATTTCGGCCGAGCACCCGCATGATGTCGCTGACTTGCGGAACACCGAGCAGCGCCGCCGCGCGTGGCAGAACATCCTTGCCGAAGGTGGTCGCCGGCGCCAGCACATGGGTGTAGTCCTTGGCCAGCGCGGAAACTTGCGGCGCCAGAACCGCCGCCACGGGGTTCCGGTTGGCGGCATGTTCGACCAGCAACACCCGTGTCACGCCATTCAGCCGGGCCGCGGCTTCAGCCGGTTTGTTCTCCGCCTCGGCGAACACCGCCACATCGATCGTCTCCGGACCGAGAGCCAGCGCGCAGGCCACGGTTCTCGAAGTCGAAAGATTCAAGGTTTCGCCGTCGTGCTCGGCAATAACCAATACCTTGCTCATGACAACAGCCCTCGCTCGCGCAGCGCCGCTACCAGCTCGTCGACCGAAGCCACTTTCCGGCCGGCCTGGCGCTTTGGTGGCGGCGCGACTTTGAGCAGCCTGGCCTCCGGTACGAACTCGACGCCCAGGTCTTCCGGCGTAACCGTTTCGATCGGCAGGCGGCGCGCCTTCATGATATCCGGCAACTTGGGATAACGGGGAATATTGAGGCGAAGATCGGCGGAAATCACCGCGGGAAGGTCGACGGACAGATATTCGAGCCCGGCATCCACCTCGCGGGCGACGGTAGCGGTTTTATCGGCCAATTCGATTTTGGAGGCGAAGGTGGCCTGGGGCCAGCCGAGCAGGGCCGCCAGCATCTGCGGGGTTTGGTTGCAGTCGTCGTCGATGGCCTGCTTGCCCATGAGAATCAACTCGGGATTTTCGCGCCGGGAGAGCCCGGCCAGGGCGCGCGCGGCGTTGACGGGTTGAGGCGCTGCATCCAGGGGTATATGAATCGCCCGGTCCGCACCGAGCGCCAAAGCGCTCCGCAGCTGCTCCTGGACCGCCTGCGGCCCGATCGAAACGGCCACGATTTGCGTCGCCTTGCCGGCCTCCTTAAGGCGAATCGCCTCTTCCAGGGCGATCTCGTCGAAGGGATTCATGCTCATCTTCACCCCATCCAGCATGACGCCCGAGCCGTCCGGCTTCACCTGGATGCGCACGTTGTAATCCACCACGCGCTTTACACTCACCAATACCTTCATGCGCCACCTCGGATCGTCGGCGGGAGCGTATTCTTCGTCCCTAAGCCATATAATAACTTTATGACTCGAAAAAGCACTCTCTTCGACATGACGCCTCTCTCCCAAATCAGCTATATCGATTCGCCCAGCCAACTCCAAGATTTCTGCCGCGCCGTCAAGAACTCTCCATGGCTCGCCGTGGACACCGAGTTCCTGCGCGAGAAAACCTACTTTCCCAAATTCTGCCTGCTCCAGATCGCGACCGCCGACAAGGTCGCCTGCATCGATCCGCTCGCGCTCGAATCCTTGGAGCCGGTAGCGGATTTACTGTTCGATCCGGCCATCACCAAGGTTTTTCATGCCGGGCGACAGGATTTGGAAATCTTCTTTCATTTGTGGGGACGTTTGCCGACACCGATCTTCGATACCCAGATCGCGGCTCCCCTGATCGGCTTGCCCGAACAAATCAGCTATGCCGGACTGATTTCGGAACTGCTCGGAATAACCTTGGGCAAAGGACATGCGCGCACCGACTGGTCGCTCCGGCCCCTGGCCGATGCGCAATTGCGCTATGCGGCCGACGACGTCATCCATCTCGGAACCGCTTACCTGAAACTGTGCCAGCGACTGGAAGCCTTGGGCCGCCTGGACTGGCCGAAAGGCGATTTCGGCGCCCTGCTCGATCCGAAGCTTTACGAGAATGCGTCCGATCAAGCCTGGCAGCGTATCAGCGGACATTATCAGCTGAATGCGTCCCAGCTCGCCGTGCTGCAGGCGCTCGCGGCCTGGCGCGAGGACAACGCGCGCCAGCAGGATATTCCACGCAGTTGGCTGGTCAAGGACGAGGTTTTGTTCGATCTCGCACGGCTTCAGCCGACGAATGCCGACAAGTTCAAGCTGATCCGGGGACTGGAGGAACGGACGCTCAAGCGTTACGGCAGCCAATTGTGCCGGATCATCGACGAGGCGAAACATCGTCCGCCGCCGGCGGTTTCTCTCAGGCCGCGGCAGGCCAAAAAGACGCCCGAACAGGAAGCGCTGCTCGACGTATTGACCGCCGTAGTGCGTCTTCGGGCCGCCCAGCACACCCTGAACCCGGCTGTACTCGCAGGCCGCAAGGACCTGGAACAACTGATGGATGACCCGGAGCAATCGAAACTGCTTCAGGGCTGGCGCAAGGCGATGGCCGGAGCGGAACTGGAAGCGCTCCTTCAGGGCGAACGGCAACTCAGAGTGATCAACGGCCGTTTACGGATGGAACCGCATGGATGACGCCCGCTATCCCGAACTGATCTCGGCGCTGCGGAACCCCGCCGCCTACGATCATCCCACGGAAGCCATCGAAATCCGGGAGACCCATATCTCCTGGGTTTTGCTGACCGCTCCACACGCCTACAAAATCAAGAAGCCGGTGGATTTCGGCTTCCTCGACTTCACCACCCTGGACAAGCGCCGCCGGTTTTGCGAAGAGGAACTCCGCCTCAATCGCCGGCTCGCGCCGGACTTGTATCTGGCCGTCGTCCCCATCGCCGGAGATCCCCGAAATCCGCGAATCGGCGGCAGCGGCACCCCCATCGAATTCGCCATCAAGATGCGCCGCTTCGACGAAGCGGCACTATTCGATCGTCTGTGTCAGGACGATCGCCTGTCGGCCGAACACATGGACAAACTGGCCGAGACGCTGGCCCGATTCCACGCGAGCGTAAATCGCAGCACCATCGAAGACGCCCACGGACTCCCGGAACACATCTACGACGCCGCCGAACATAATTTCACCCACATCGAGCCCTTGCAGGACGATCCGGTCGACGTCGCCAAGCTGGAAGCCGTGCGCGCCTGGACCTCCGAGGCGTATTCGCGCTGCCGGGAGACCATGCTCGCCCGAAAAGCCGCCGGCTTCGTTCGCGAATGCCACGGCGACCTCCACCTCGGCAACATCGTGCTCATCGGCGACGAGCCCACGCCGTTCGACTGCATCGAATTCAGCGAAGACTTGCGCTGGATCGATGTCATGAGCGAGCTGGCCTTTTTGGTCATGGATCTGGAAGTCAAAGGCAAGCGGGATTTGGCTTTCCGGCTTCTAAACCGCTACCTGGAAGTTACCGGAGACTACCGTGGTCTCTCGCTCTTCCATTATTACCGCGTCTACCGCGCCATGGTTCGGGCCAAGATCGCCCAACTGACCCGCGCCTCTACCGGCGACACCGCGAAGCAGCAGGAGTTATTGGACCTGTACCGGCGCTATCTCGATTACGCATCCGGCCTCATCCGGCCTCAAAAACCGGCATTGCTCATCACCCACGGTTTTTCCGGCAGCGGCAAATCCCACATCGCGGGCCAACTCGCCGAACGCCTCCCGGCCATACGCCTGCGCTCCGATTTGGAACGAAAACGCCTGGCCGGCTTCGCTGAACACGCCAACACCGCATCGACCCTCGACGCCGGCATCTACACCGCCGACATGACGCGCAGAACCTATAGCTATCTGCTGGATACCGCCGAAGAGATCCTGAAATCCGGCCTCTCCGTCATCGTCGACGCCACGTTCCTAAAACACGAGCAGCGTGAAAGCCAACGAATACTGGCCGAACGGCTCGGCGCATCATTCCTGATCCTCGACTGCCAGGCACCGATAGCTACCTTAAAAAGCCGCATCGAATCCCGCGCCCTGCTGGGCCGCGACCCCTCTGAAGCCGATCTGTCGGTACTAGACCGTCAGCTTGCGGCGCATGATGAATTAACCGAAGAAGAGCAGCGCGATGCGCTGATGATCGAGACCAGCGGAGCGGTTTCTGTTGACGAACTTCTCAAGAAGATCGGCCTGAGTACGGACAAGTCGTCCGGTTAAGGTCTTTTTGACGAAACAGGATGGTTCGATTGGAAGCGACAGACAAGAGCTGACCGTGTCGCCCCGCCTACCTCCCTGTCATCCGAGTAAAGCAGGGTGCATCTGCTATTCTATTTCGGGTGCATTCGAAGGGCTTATTTGACTCATTTGCAAACTATTCGCGAGTAGCCTTCAAGCTTATATACCTCAGAGGCCCAAAGCTTTTTGACATTTTAGATTTTCTATTCGTAGTTAACCAACAAGGAGTAATAAGTGGCATCGCCGTTATCAGATTTAGATGAGCTTATTCTTAAATGTAGGGATGAAAGAGCCAAAAGCTACATCAAAGAATCTGTTTCGTGTTATAAATCTGGTGCATTTAGATCTGCTATTGTTTCCACATGGATAGCCGTATCCTTTGACATTATTGACAAACTGAAAGAACTATCTCTTGCAGGCGACAAAGAAGCGGAAAAACAACTCGAAGAATTTGAAAAGGCGAGAAAAGCAGGTGACATAGCGAAGTCCTTAAAATTCGAAAGAGACATATTGGCAATAGCGAGAGATAAGCTTGAACTAATATCGCATGTCGAATTTATTGATCTAGACCGATTACAGCAGGACAGAAACCGCTGCGCCCACCCTTCGATGACGTCGGACGGTGAGATATTCAATCCATCGGCAGAGTTAGTGAGAATGCATATTCGCTCTGCGGTTGAATACTTGCTTCAGTTTCCTCCCGCGCAAGGCAAGTATGCTCTTGAGAGCTTAATTAACGAGGTTAGGTCCGAGTACTTTCCGACGGATGTAAATAAAGCAGTTACTGCTTTCGAAAATAGCCCGCTTTTCAAAGCAAGAGAAAGTCTAGTAAGAAATTTTGTCATAGTTCTTTTGAAAAAGCTATTAAATGAAGTGAGTGACTATAAGGAAGAGCTACGTATCTCTTCAGCACTCAATGCTGTTGAGATGGTGCACAAAGAAATCTATTATGCCACGTTAGAAGACAAGCTCTCAAATCTGATTAAAGCCCTTGATGATTCACAGCTTTATAGAATATTTAGTACGCTCCGTAGACTACCTGAAAGCTGGAGGTTTTTATCCCAAGATATAAGGCAAAAGTTAGATGCCTACGTCGAAAACCTGCCTAAAGAAAAGCTCGAAGAACTAGATTTCTTGCTTACTCATACCGGCTTATCTTCATCTGCTAACAAACGAATTCAAAAAGCAAATCGAGCAGAATTAAGTAACACCTTGTTCTTTGACTTGCCAAAGCCAGTAGGAGACAGAATCGTAAATCTGTACGTGGAATCCGGGTCTTTTGATCAGGCAAATAGTTTTTCATCCACGGTCACGAGGTATGCATCAGACTTCTCGAGAGAACAGGTTGAAAGAGTCATTCGAGCTTGCGGAGAAAACTACGAAATCAAAAATAGTTTTGAGGTGGGTACTGTTATTAATGCAATGAGAAAAAACAAACATGTAACTGACGCCGAAATTGACTTGTGGCTCATTGACGTTGGGTTGAGAGAATACGCCAAATCAGAGATCACAGGCCCATAGGATGCGCTAAGGTACGAAGTCCGTATGGCCCGTGTAGGGCGGAATAGCGTACTTGCGTATTCCGCCGCATGGGAATCTCCATTCGGTGCATTACGCTAAACCTAATGCGCCCTACACGAGCTAACCCGCTACGATGCTTCTGGTTGCCAGGGATCGATCAACTTAATTTCCGTTATTTCCTGGAAGTCTTTCAGGTTTCTGGTTGCCAATACCAAACTGTGGTTCACGGCAATTGCCGCGATTTGCGCGTCTTCAACCGTAATTGGGCGACCGATGCGGGTACGATGTGCCACAAGTGTCGCGTAATGTCCGGCGGCGCGTTCGTCAAAAGGGAGGACGGCTCCTGCAAAGTCTTCGGTAAACATTGCATGTGCCGCATTTGCGAGCGCATCCCGGCGTCTGCCTTTGGGCAGCAAGGTTATGCCCAATTCGATTTCGGCCTGGGTGATGGCGCTGGTAAAGATGTCGCCCCGTGATTGCCTGTCCAGCCAGCCGAGCGAAGGGGTCAGGCTTTTGTTGTTTACTTTCGATTCCAACACGCCCCGACTATTCCACCCCGTATCCCCCGACGGTTCGCAATCCCAGGTGCTCGACAAACGGAATGAAGTCCCGATCGGAAAACAGCTGGGCGTGTCCCTTTTCGATGCGGAATGTAGCGATGATGACGTCGGCGGTTTTGCGGGTGGTGATGCCCCGTTTTCTGAGTGCCCGATAATTCTCCACGTTTTTGTGCGCCTGTTCGGTGCCGAGCAAGTCATAAACGGTTAGCGACATCAGCAACCGTTTAGCCGTTCGGAAATGCCATCCTGGCGAAATCCTTGCAAGACCTCGGTTGGATCAAGTCGCCGATCGCCAGCGGTTCCACGCCGAGCAGTTCGTCGAGTATGGCAGTTTGGGGCGTGTCGATGCCGTTGAAGGAGGGCACACCGGGGTCAGATCTCACATTCCAACATTTCAGCACTATGGGATGGTCGGACACCGACTTCAGGGGCGCTATAAGGCGATATTGGTTCAGAAGGACACCTACTTGATACGGGTTGGCTGCTCAGCCAGTTTGGGCGGGAACGCAAGAGCGCGATCAAGTCCTGCCGTCGATTCGTAATGGACGGCAGAGGGCTGCCCAGTCCACTGGATCAGACCCACCATCAATTGCTATTGGGCGATAATGCGTTCGTCGAGCGATACCGGCAGAACAAAAGCCCGAAGAACTCCGGGCTCCAAAGCGCATCGGCGGTTTATCGCCCTGTCCCTTGACGACTATCGGCAACGCTATCCGGACAGGAATGAGGCATTGGCGCGGGCCTATCTATCCGGCGCTTACACTATGTCGGAGATCGGCACTCATCCAGGCGTTCACTGTAGGAAGCTCTGAACAAGTGGATTCCGTTCATGCCCTTCGACTT
>Ga0206094_100079_pt1 | contig 14480 bp, 26 predicted proteins | sample S3v_513CmetaT_FD_197216 | JGI IMG/M metagenome (GOLD analysis project Ga0206094, IMG submission 197216) | Metatranscriptome of soil microbial communities from Anza Borrego desert, Southern California, United States - S3+v_5-13C (Metagenome... | ecosystem: Environmental > Terrestrial > Soil >... | reverse complement strand
GTCAGAACATTCGAATTCGCTTGAAGGCGTTCGATCATCGCGTGCTCGACCAGTCGACCAGCGAGATCGTGAACACCGCCAAGCGGACCGGTGCGCGGGTCCGGGGTCCGATCCCGCTGCCCACCCTGATTGAGAAATTCACCGTCAACCGGTCTCCGCACATCGACAAGAAGTCGCGCGAGCAGTTCGAGATTCGCACCCACAAGCGGCTGCTCGATATCGTGGACCCGACTCCGCAGACGGTCGATGCGCTGATGAAGCTGGATCTGGCGGCGGGTGTGGACGTCGAGATCAAGTTGTAAGCGTTAGGGACCTCTCCCCCTGAGGATGTCCCTGGTATTAGGAGAAGAAGTAATGCGATCCGGTATGATCGCGCAGAAAGTCGGCATGACCCGCGTCTTCACGGAAGAAGGCGAGCATGTGCCGGTCACTGTGCTTAAGGTCGAAGGCTGCCAGGTGGTGGCGGTCCGCACCGATGATAAGGATGGCTACACCGCCGTCCAACTCGGTGTCGGCAAGGCCAAGGTGAAGAATGTGACGAAGCCGCAGCGCGGCCACTTCGCCAAGGCCAAGGTGGAACCGAAGAAGAAGCTGGCGGAATTCCGCGTGACCCCCGACGCCCTCATCGAGGTGGGTGCCGAGTTGTCGGTCGCGCATTTTCTGCCCGGCCAGTTCGTCGATGTGACCGGCACCTCCATCGGTAAAGGCTTCGCCGGCCCGATGAAGCGCTGGAACTTCGGTGGTCTGCGCGCCACCCACGGCGTGTCGGTGTCTCACCGTTCGCACGGTTCGACCGGTAACCGCCAGGACCCTGGCCGCACCTTCAAGAACAAGAAGATGGCGGGCCACCTCGGCGATGAGCGCGTGACGGTGCAGAACCTGAAGATCGTGTCGGTTGACGAAGACCGCGGCCTGATTCTCGTCAAGGGCGCCGTTCCGGGCTCTGAGGGCGGCTGGGTTCTGGTGCGCGACGCCGTGAAGAGGAAGCTGCCTGAAGGCGTGCCGTTCCCGGCCAAGCTGAAGGCCGCCGCTGCCGATGGCGCCGCCGCTGAGGCGCAGGAGTGAGCACGATGAAGGCGACGATCAAAAATCTCGACAACCAGGACGTCGGCGAAATCGAGCTGTCGGAAGGCGTCTTCGGCCTCCCCGCTCGCGCTGACCTTCTGCATCGCATGATCAACTGGCAGCTTGCCAAGCGCCGGTCGGGCAATCATAAGACCAAGGGTGTCTCCGAGATCTCCGGTACCGGCAAGAAGCCGTACCGGCAGAAGGGTACCGGTCGCGCTCGCCAGGGTTCGCTGCGGTCGCCGCAGTTTCGTGGTGGCGCGGTCATCTTCGGTCCGGTGGTGCGCGATCACGCCCACGACCTGCCGAAGAAGGTTCGTAAACTGGCGCTGAAGACCGCTCTCTCCGTCAAGGCTCAGGAGGGCAAGTTGGTGGTGCTCGACGCCGCCACGGCTTCAACGCACAAGACCAAGGAGCTGGCCGCCCGGCTGACGCAGCTCGGTCTGACGTCGGCGCTCATCATCGATGGCGCCAACCTGGACACGAACTTTGTGCGGGCTGCCAACAATATTCCGCTGATTGACGTCCTGCCGGAGCAGGGTGCCAACGTCTATGACATTCTGCGCCGCGACACGCTGGTCCTGACCCGCAACGCGGTGGAGCAGCTGGAGGCTCGCCTGAAATGAGCAAGCGGTCGAAACCTGTGGTGAGCCGTGAGCGGATGTATGACCTCATCCTCTCGCCGGTGATCACCGAGAAGTCGACGATGGGGTCGGAGCACAATCAGGTCACCTTCAAGGTACCGCTCGACGCCTGTAAGCCGGAGATCAAGGTCGCCGTCGAGGAGTTGTTCAAGGTCAAGGTTAAGGCCGTGAACACCATCCTGGTGAAAGGCAAGACCAAGCGCTTCCGTGGCGTGGTTTCCCGTCGGTCGGACTTCAAGAAAGCGGTGGTCACCCTGGCCGAGGGTAACCGCATTGATGTCACGTCCGGCATCTGACGCGGCATGAGGAGTTGAAGAGATGGCTCTGAAGCAATTCAATCCCGTCACTCCGAGCTTGCGTCAGCTGGTTCAAGTGGACCGCGCCGAGCTGTGGAAGGGCAAGCCGGTCAAGGCGCTCACCGTCGGTCTGACGGGCTCGGGCGGCCGCAATAACACCGGCCGCATCACCGCGCGTCGCATGGGTGGTGGTCACAAGCGCACCTACCGTCTGGTGGACTTCAAGCGGCGGAAGTTCGATGTCGCCGCAACTGTGGAGCGTCTGGAGTATGACCCCAACCGCACCGCGTTCATTGCGCTGGTCAAGTACGCCGATGGCGAACTAGCCTACATCCTGGCACCGCAGCGGCTTAAGGCCGGTGATCAGGTGGTTGCGGGCGAACGTGTCGACGTGAAGCCCGGCAACGCGATGCCGTTGCGGAACATTCCGGTCGGCACGATCGTGCATAACGTCGAACTGAAGGCCGGCAAGGGCGGTCAGTTGGCGCGTGCCGCTGGAACCTACCTGCAGTTGGTTGGTCGTGACTCGGGCTACGCCCAGCTCAAGCTACCGTCCGGCGAGTTGCGCGTTGTTCGTGGCGAGTGCATGGCCACCATCGGCGCGGTGTCGAATCCCGACCAAGCGAACATCAACCTGGGTAAGGCTGGTCGCAACCGCTGGTTGGGCAAGCGTCCGTCGGTCCGTGGCGTCGCCATGAACCCGATCGACCACCCGCACGGTGGTGGCGAGGGGCGCACCTCCGGTGGCCGTCATCCGGTGACGCCGTGGGGCAAACCGACGAAGGGCAAGAAGACCCGCCGCAACAAGAAGACGGATTCGCTGATCATCCGTCGTCGTCACAAGAAGTAAGGGAGCCTCACGATGGCACGTTCCGTCTGGAAGGGGCCGTTTGTTGACGGCTACCTCCTTAAGAAGGCCGACAAGACGCGGGCCTCGGGCCGCAACGAGATCATCAAGATCTGGACGCGCCGCTCGACCATCCTGCCGCAGTTCGTTGGCCTCACTTTCGGTGTCTACAACGGCCACAAGTTTTTGCCGGTGCTGGTTACCGAGAACATGATCGGTCACAAGTTCGGTGAGTTTAGTCCGACGCGCACCTTCTATGGTCACGCGGCGGACAAGAAGGCGAAGAGGAAGTGACATGGGCAAGCCGTCCAATCCTCCCCGCGTTGCGGAAAACGAAGCGCGCGCCTTCGGCGCCATGATCCGGACGTCGGCCCGTAAGCTGAACCTGGTGGCTCAGCTGATTCGTGGCAAGAGCGCTCAGTCGGCCGTAGCCGAGCTGACCTTCTCCAAGCGTCGCGTCGCTGGCGAGGTGAAGAAGGTTCTGCAGGCGGCTATCGCCAATGCCGAGAACAACCACCAGCTGGACGTCGATCGTTTGGTCGTCGCCGAGGCTTTCGTTGGTCGCGCACTGGTGATGAAGCGCTTTCACGCCCGTGCCCGCGGTCGCGGTGCTCGGGTGGAGAAGCCGTTCAGCAACCTGACCGTCATCGTGCGTGAGCGTGTCGATGAGTCTGCCGCCGCTGGGGAGGCCGCGTAATATGGGTCAGAAAGTCAATCCGATCGGGCTGCGCCTCGGCATTAACCGCACGTGGGACAGCCGTTGGTACGCCAACCGCGACTACGGTCGGCTGCTGCACCAAGACCTGAAGCTTCGCAGCTACCTGCAGGGCCGTCTGGTTCAGGCTGGCGTGTCCCGCGTAGTGATCGAGCGTCCGGCCAAGAAAGCCCGTGTCACCATCCATACCGCCCGTCCGGGCGTGGTGATCGGCAAGAAGGGCGCGGACATTGAAAAGCTGCGCGGCGAACTGGCCAAGATGACCGGTTCGGAGGTGAGCCTCAATATCGTCGAGATCCGCAAGCCGGAACTGGATGCTCGTCTCATCGCCGAAAACATCGCCAACCAGTTGGAGCGTCGCGTCGCTTTCCGCCGGGCCATGAAGCGCGCCGTGCAGTCGGCCATGCGTCTGGGTGCCCAGGGCATTCGGATCAACTGCTCCGGTCGTTTGGGCGGGGCGGAGATCGCCCGTATGGAATGGTACCGCGAAGGTCGCGTGCCGCTTCACACGCTGCGTGCCGACATTGACTACGGCACTGGTACCGCCAAAACCACCTATGGTACCTGTGGTGTCAAAGTGTGGGTGTTCAAGGGCGAGATTCTCGCCCATGATCCTATGGCTCAGGACAAGCGCTCGGGCGACCAGCCGGTCTCCGAGGAGCACCACCGCGATCGTGACGGCGAGGGCCGTCGCGAGCGTCGGCGGGGCTGATGCCGGGAGGACGTGAGAGATGCTGAGTCCCAAGCGTACGAAGTACCGCAAGGCCCACAAGGGCCGCATTCACGGCAACGCCAAAGGCGGCACCGCGCTTAACTTCGGGGCCTTTGGCCTGAAGGCGCTTGAGCCGGCGCGCATTACCGCGCGCCAGATCGAGGCCGCCCGCCGCGCCATCACCCGTCACATCCGGCGTCAAGGCCGGGTATGGATCCGGATTTTCCCGGATTTGCCGGTATCGACCAAGCCCGCCGAAGTGCGGATGGGCTCCGGTAAGGGCTCGCCCGAGTTTTGGGCTGCGCGGGTCCATCCCGGCCGGATCATGTTCGAGTTGGACGGTGTGCCGGCCGATCTGGCCGAGCGGGCCTTCGAGCTCGCTGCGGCCAAGTTGCCGATCAAGTGCCGTTTCGTGACCCGCCTCGGCGGGGTCGAGGAGGTGGCGAAGTGAAGCCCGAAGACCTGCACGCCAAGAGCGTCGATGAGCTGAAGGACATGGTCCTTCAGCTCAAGAAGGAGCAGTTCAACCTGCGTTTCCAGCGCGCCTCCGGGCAGCTGGAGAACACGGCGCGGGTGCGCGAGGTGCGTCGCGATATCGCGCGCATCAAGACTATTCTGGGCCGGCGGCAGTCTCCCGCTGCCGCGGCCGAGTAAGGAGGAAGACCCATGCCCCGCCGCGTTTTGCAGGGTACGGTGGTCAGCGACAAATGCGACAAGACGGTAATCGTTTTGGTCGAGCGTCGCGTGATGCATCCCATCTACAAGAAGTTCATTCGTCAGTCGAAGAAGTATGCGGCTCACGACGAGGCCAACAGCTTCAAGGTCGGCGACTCGGTTCTGATCGAGGAGTGCCGTCCGATGTCGAAGCGCAAGCGCTGGATCGTTGTGAACGAACCCGTCGGCACCGCGCCGGCGTCCGCTGAATAAGAAGGGGTCCAAACCATGATCCAGATGCAAACCAACCTGGAGGTCGCCGATAACAGCGGGGCGCGCCGGGTGCAGTGCATCAAGGTGCTGGGCGGCTCCAAGCGGAAGACGGCCTCCGTCGGTGACATCATCGTGGTGTCAGTGAAGGAAGCCATTCCGAAGGGCCGCGTGAAGAAGGGTGACGTGCATCGCGCCGTCATCGTGCGCACCTCCAAGGAGCTTCGCCGCGCCGACGGCACCTCCATTCGCTTCGACCGCAACGCCGCCGTCCTGATCAATAAGCAGGGCGAGCCCATCGGTACCCGCATTTTTGGGCCGGTGACTCGTGAGCTGCGCGGTAAGAAGTTCATGAAGATCATTTCGCTGGCGCCGGAGGTGCTGTAATGGCCGCGAAGATCAGGAAGAAGGATCGGGTGGTCGTCCTGACCGGCAAGGACAAGGGCAAGGTGGGCGAAGTCCTCCTAGTCCTGCCGAAGGAGGACCGTGTGGTGGTGCAGGGTGCTAATGTCGTCAAGCGCCACCGCCGTCCGAGCCAGGTCAACCCGCAGGGTGGCATCGAGGAATTCGAGGCGCCGATCCACGTGTCGAACGTGGCCCATGTGGACCCGAAGGACAACAAGCCGTGCCGAGTGGGCTTCAAGGTCCTCGAGGATGGCCGCAAGGTGCGCTTCTCCAAGCGCTCCGGCGAAGTGATCGATCTCTGAGGCGAGGACGACCATGACCGCACGTCTGAAAGAGCACTACGAAAAGGTCGTCCGGGACGCACTGAAGGCTGAGTTCGGTTATACGAACGCCATGGAAGTGCCCTGCCTGGAGAAGATCGTGATCAACATGGGTGTCGGCGAAGCCGTCGGCGACTCCAAGAAGATCCAGGCCGCCGTCGCCGACCTGACGGCCATTACCGGCCAGAAGCCGGTGGTTACCAAGTCCCGCAAATCCATCGCCCAGTTCAAGCTGCGCGAAGGCATGGCGATTGGCTGCAAGGTGACGCTGCGCCGCGACCGCATGTACGAGTTCCTCGACCGCCTAGTCACCATCGCGCTGCCGCGCGTACGTGACTTCCGTGGCATTCCGGGCAGCAGCTTCGACGGCCGTGGCAATTATGCCATGGGTCTGAAGGAGCAGATCATTTTCCCGGAGATCGATTATGACAAGATCGATCAGGTCCGCGGTATGGACATCATCTTCGTGACGTCTGCGAAGTCCGACAAGGAGGCCAAGGCTCTCCTCAAGGGCTTCCAGATGCCGTTCGCGAGCTGAGGCGGGAGGAACGACCCATGGCCAAAGTTAGCTCCGTTGAAAAGAACAAGCGTCGCATGAGGCTGGCAAAGCAGTACGCCGCCAAGCGTGCGAAGCTGAAGGCAATCGCCAAGGACCGGTCCCTCCCGCCGGAAGAGCAGTTTCAGGCCCGCCTGAAGCTGGCGAAGCTCCCGCGGAACTCGTCGAAAGTGCGTGTGCGCAACCGGTGCGAACTCACCGGCCGGCCCCGCGCTTACTACCGTAAGTTCCGCCTGAGCCGTAACATGCTGCGTGAACTGGCCTCGTTGGGCCAGATCCCCGGCATGGTCAAGTCGAGCTGGTAATCGGGGAGGACCGAAGATGGCTTTGAGCGATCCTCTGGGCGATATGCTGACGCGCATCCGCAACGCGCAGTCCGCCCGTATGTCTGTGGTCGAGAGCCCGGCCTCCAACCTCCGCAAGAATGTGCTGGAGGTGCTGAAGCGCGAGGGCTACATCCGCAGTTTCGAGCAGCAGGAGGCGCGCGCTGGCGTGTCCACGCTGCGCATCGAGCTGAAGTACAACGAAGGCGAGCCGGTCATTAAGGAGATCTCCCGTGTCTCCAAGCCGGGGCGTCGAGTCTATACAAAGATCGCTGACCTGCCGCGCGTCTACAATGGCCTCGGCATCGCGATCCTCTCTACGCCGAAGGGCGTGATGTCGGACAACGAGGCTCGCACTGCCAATGTCGGCGGTGAAGTCCTCTGCCGCGTGTTCTAAGGGGGGCCGGTAGCATGTCACGCATTGGCAAGCATCCGGTGCCGGTGCCCGCAGGCGTCCAGGTGGACGTCATGGGCCAACTGGTGACCGCGAAGGGTAAGCTGGGCACCCTCAGCCTGACCCTGGTCGACGACATCCTGGCGTCCCTTGAGGACGGAAGAGTGGTGGTCAAGCCACGGAACGATTCGGTTCGTGCCCGCACCATGTGGGCCACCTCGCGCACGCTGGTGGCGAACATGGTCAAGGGCGTGTCCGATGGCTTCACCGTCAATCTGGAGATCAACGGCGTGGGTTACCGCGCCGCCGTCCAGGGCAAGGATCTGGTGCTACAGCTCGGTTACTCGCACGACATCAAGTACCCGATCCCTGAGGGTATCTCGATCAAGTGTGACAAACCGACCGCCGTGTCGGTGTCCGGCTTCGACAAGCAGAAGGTCGGTCAGGTCGCCGCGGAGATTCGCTCGTTCCGTGGTCCCGAACCCTACAAGGGCAAGGGCGTCAAGTACGAGAACGAAGTGCTTCTCCGCAAGGAAGGCAAGAAGAAGTAAGGGGCCATACCCATGCTCAATTCCAAGGAACTCCATGCGCGCCGCAAGCAGCGCGTGCGCACGCAGATCCGCAAGAAGGGCGGTGGCCGGCCCCGTCTGTCGGTCCATCGTTCCAACCTGCACATCTACGTCCAGATCATCGACGATAGCGAGGGCCGCACCTTGGCCGCAGCGTCGACGCTCGATAAGACGTTGCGCGAGCGCGTCAAGTCCGGCGCCAACGTCGAGGCCGCCAAGGAGGTTGGCAAGCTGATCGCCGAGCGGGCGATCGCGGCGGGCGTTAAGGAAGTCGTCTTCGATCGCGGCGGTTTCATCTTCCACGGCCGGGTGAAGGCGTTGGCGGATGCCGCGCGCGAAGCCGGCCTGTCGTTCTAAAGGGAGCCTGACATGGCACGTGAAAGAGGCGAGCGGGGCGACCGGGAACGGCAACCGCGTGAGCGCGACCGGGAAGAGTCGGAACTCGTCGAGAAGCTTGTCGGCATCAACCGCGTCGCCAAAGTGGTGAAGGGTGGTCGGCGCTTCGGTTTTGCCGCGCTGGTCATTGTCGGTGACGGCAAGGGCCGCGTTGGCTACGGTTCGGGCAAGGCCCGTGAAGTGCCCGAAGCCATCCGTAAGGCGACGGACCAAGCCAAGCGCAGCATGATCCGCGTTCCTCTGCGCGAGGGCCGGACCTTGCACCATGACGTCCAGGGCCACTTCGGCGCTGGCCGCGTGGTTCTGCGCGCGGCGCCGGCCGGTACCGGCATCATCGCGGGTGGCCCGATGCGCGCTATTTTCGAAGCGTTGGGCGTGCAGGACGTGGTGACGAAGTCTATCGGCACCTCCAATCCGCACAACATGATCAAGGCGACCTTTGATGCACTGGCCCAAGTGGTCAGCCCGCGTTCCGTCGCCGCTCGCCGCGGTCGTCGCGTCAGCGACATCCTGGGGCGCCGCGAGGACAGCCAGGCGAAGGAGGCTGCGGCCAATGCCTGAGGGGAAGAAGACCGTCGTCGTGACCCAGGTGGGCTCTCCTATCGGCCGTAAGGCCGATCAGCGGGCCACCCTCATCGGGCTGGGGCTCAATAAACTTCATCGCACTCGCGAGCTGGAGGACACTCCGGCGGTGCGTGGCATGATCGCTAAGGTCGCGCACCTCGTTCGCGTCGAGAGCGAGGCCTGAGGGAGATCCCATGGTTAAGCTCAACGAACTGTGTGACAACGAAGGTGCCCGCAAGGCGCGCATGCGCGTCGGTCGCGGTATCGGTTCCGGCAAGGGCAAGACGGGCGGGCGGGGCGTGAAGGGGCAAACCTCACGTACCGGTGTGGCCATCAAGGGCTTCGAAGGCGGTCAGATGCCTTTGCATCGCCGCTTGCCCAAGCGCGGCTTCAACAACCCGACGGCCAAGGAGTTCTCCGAGGTCAACGTGGGGCGCATCCAGCAGGCCATCGAGGCCGGTAAACTGGATGCCACCCAGGCGATTGACGCGGTAACCCTCTTGAAGGCTGGCGTGCTGTCCAAGGTTGAAAAGGACGGCGTGCGTCTGCTTGGCCGCGGCGAGATCACGTCGAAGGTGGCCATCACCGTCGCCGGCGCTTCCAAGGGCGCTATCGAAGCGGTTGAAAAGGCTGGTGGTTCGGTGGCCGTAACCCTTGCCGCCAAGGGTGAAGGTGAGGCCGCAACCGCCTGACGCAGCCGGACGAGCCGCCCCTTATGGCATAAGGCCGGCTCGTCCTATGTGTCCTGACCGTCTATAAGTACGCATTTGCTAAAACGGCGGGGTGGCGGCCGGAAGATCCGGAACGCCGCCCCTTCCGCCTAGGCCAGTTGAGGAACAGAAATGGCTTCCGCCGCAGAGCAGCTTGCCGCCAACATCAATTTCGGTGCTTTTACCAAGGCAACCGAGTTGAAGAAGCGGCTGTGGTTCACGCTTGGTGCCCTGATCATCTATCGCTTGGGAACCTACGTGCCGCTGCCTGGCATTGATCCGCATACCCTTCAGGATGTTTTCCGCCAGATGGGGGGCGGCATCCTCGGCATGTTTGACATGTTCGCCGGGGGCGCGTTGCATCGGATGACGGTGTTCGCCCTGAACATCATGCCTTACATCTCCGCCTCGATCATCGTTCAATTGATGACGGCGGTGTCGCCCCAATTGGAGGCGCTGAAGAAGGAAGGTGAGTCGGGACGCAAGAAACTCAATCAATACACCCGCTATGGCACAGTGCTGCTGGCCACTGTGCAAGCCTGGGGGTTGGCGGTCGGGCTTGAGGGCATGACCGGCTCGTCCGGTGCGGCGGTGATTGATCCCGGTCTATTTTTCCGCATTACCACGGTTATCACCCTGGTGGGTGGCACCATGTTTCTGATGTGGTTGGGCGAGCAGATCACCCAGCGCGGCGTCGGAAATGGCATTTCGCTCATTATTTTTGCGGGTATCGTAGCCGAGCTGCCGCGTGCGCTGGCCGGAACCCTGGAACTCGGGCGTACTGGCGCGTTGTCCGCCGCGTTCATCGTCGTGCTCTTGGCGATGGCGGTGGGCGTCATCTTTTTCATTGTGTTCATGGAGCGTGCGCAGCGCCGACTCATTGTCCAATATCCTAAGCGCCAGATGGGCAACCGGGTATTCGGAGGCGAATCGAGCCACCTGCCATTGAAGCTCAACACGTCGGGCGTCATTCCGCCGATCTTCGCCTCGTCGCTTCTCCTGCTGCCGCTGACGGCCGTTGGCTTTGCTGGTGGGCAGGGGCCGGAGTGGCTGCAGATGGTGACCACGTATCTTGGGCACGGCAAGCCGCTGTACATGGTGTCCTACGTTGCACTGATCGTCTTTTTCTGTTTCTTCTATACTGCCATCGTTTTCAATCCGCAGGAGACGGCGGAGAACCTCAAAAAGTACGGCGGTTTCATTCCCGGTATCCGGCCGGGCAAGGCGACGGCCGACTATCTTGACCATGTTCTGACGCGGCTGACGGTGATCGGCGCCGCATACCTGTCGGCTGTGTGTCTGTTGCCCGAGATTCTTGTATCCCAGTTTTCGGCACCCTTCTACTTCGGCGGCACCAGCCTGCTGATTGTGGTCACAGTGACGATGGATACGGTCGCGCAAATCCATTCTCATCTTCTGGCCCATCAGTACGAGGGCCTCATCAAAAAAGCAAAGCTGCGGGGGAGAAAATGAATCTGATTCTGCTGGGACCGCCGGGAGCCGGCAAGGGCACACAGGCCCGTCTGTTGGAAGAGAAGTTTGGGCTGGTGCAGTTGTCTACGGGTGACATGCTGCGCGCAGTGGTGGCGGGTGGCAGCCCGCTGGGCCAGCAGGCCAAGGAGATCATGAACGCCGGCAGACTGATGCCGGACGACCTCATGGTCGAAATGATTGCCGACCGGATTTCCCAGCCGGATTGCGCCAAGGGGTTTATCCTCGATGGTTTTCCTCGCACTGTTCCGCAGGCTGAGGCACTGGACCGGATGCTGGCCGATAAGGGGCTGAAACTCGATCTGGTCATCGAGATGAAGGTCGATGACGCCGCCCTGGTCGAGCGCATCACCGGGCGCTATACCTGCGCCAAGTGCGGCCAAGGCTACCATGACTTGTTTTTGAAGCCAAAGGTCGAGGGCGTGTGCGATACATGCGGTTCGAGCGAGTTCAAGCGTCGGGCCGACGACAACGCCGATACAGTCAAGACTCGTCTGACACAGTACCATGAACAGACCGCTCCGATCCTGCCATACTATCGTGGCAAGGGGAACCTGAAGCAGGTCGATGGCATGGCCGAGGTCGATGAGGTCAACCGCCAGATCGAGGCATTGCTGCCGAAGTGAGCGGCGACGGTGAGCTTGTTACAGATTGACTCCGGAGGTGTGGAGCGTATACTCCACCCTCCTTCGGTCCTGGGTCGGACCGAGTGGTTACCTGTTGCCTGAACCAGGGTTTTCCGGGGCGGGCGGTTCGAAGTTCCGCCCGATGGGGGCGACAGAGGGAAAGTTCAAGGAGAGTAGGCGTGGCGCGTATTGCTGGTGTGAACATTCCCGCGGTCAAGCGCGTGGAGATCGGTTTGCAGTACATCCATGGCATTGGCCCGTCCAAGGCCAAGCAGATTTGCTCCAAGATCGGCATTCCGGCGGAGCGTCGGGTCAACCAGCTCACCGACGACGAGGTGCTGCGCATCCGCGAGCTGATCGACTCCGACTATCGCGTCGAGGGTGATCTGCGCCGCGAAGTGGCGATGAATATCAAGCGTCTGATGGATATGGCCTGCTACCGCGGTCTCCGTCACCGCAAAGGCTTGCCGGTCCGAGGGCAGCGCACGCACACCAACGCGCGCACCCGCAAAGGCCCGGCTAAGCCGATTGCCGGCAAGAAGAAGTAAGCCGGTCAGCGCGTACCAAAGTTTCGCGGGCGCCCACCGTACCCCGGTAGGGCGCGCCGTTTTGGGATCACCTTCTAAGTTTGGGGCTGGGGCAACATGGCCAAACCGAATGCCGCCGCGCAGCGTTTGCGCCGCCGGGAACGTAAGAACATTACTTCCGGCGTGGCGCATGTGAACGCGTCGTTCAACAACACCATGATCACCATTACCGATGCCCAGGGCAATGCTATTGCTTGGTCGTCATCGGGGACCATGGGCTTCAAGGGGTCTCGTAAGTCGACTCCATACGCTGCCCAGGTGGCTGCTGAGGATGCCGGGCGCAAGGCGCAAGAGCATGGCATGAAGACGCTTGAGGTTGAGGTGAAGGGGCCGGGGTCGGGCCGCGAGTCCGCGTTGCGTGCTTTGCAGTCGATCGGCTTCACCATCACCTCGATCCGTGACGTGACGCCGATCCCGCACAACGGTGTGCGCCCGCCGAAAAAGCGCCGCGTCTGATCCGGTTGTTGCGTTCACGACCTACTGTGGCTCCCCGTTCCGGGAACGGCGTCCATCGCCATCTGGACGCCTTGAATAGGAACGGACATCGATTAGGATGACGACCGGCGCTGTAACCCTCCTTAAAAAGGGGAGGGTGACGGCGTTTGTGGCGTAGGAGGTTGGTGGGCGGTCAAAACCTGATGGCAAGAGGTGTTTCTCGTGATTCAGAAGAACTGGCAGGAACTCATCAAGCCGAACAAGCTCGATGTTCAGCCGGGCAATGACCCGACCCGCGTTGCGACCGTCGTGGCGGAACCGCTGGAGCGGGGCTTTGGGCTCACGCTTGGCAACGCGTTGCGTCGTGTGCTGCTGTCATCGCTGCAAGGTGCCGCCGTCACGTCGATCCATGTCGATGGTGTGCTCCATGAGTTCTCCTCGATTCCGGGTGTTCGCGAGGATGTCACCGATATTATCCTGAATATCAAGGCCATGGGGCTTCGCATGGGCGGCGACGGCCCGAAGCGGATGCGTCTTCGCGCCGAAGGGCCGTGCGAAGTGACCGCCGGCCTGATCGAAACCGGCCATGACATCCAGGTGATGGACCCGGATCTCGTCATCTGCACGCTGGACGCTGGCGCCAAGCTGAACATGGAGCTGACGGTCGAGACTGGTAAGGGCTATGTGCCGGCTTCCCAGAACCGTCCCGAGGACGCGCCGATCGGTTTGATTCCCGTGGATGCGCTGTTCAGTCCGGTGCGCAAGGTTTCCTACAAGGTCGACAACTCCCGCGTCGGTCAGGTTACCGATTACGACAAGCTGTCGATGATGCTGGAAACCAACGGTGCCGTCACCCCCGACGACGCTGTGGCCCTTGCCGCCCGCATTCTCCAGGACCAGCTTCAGCTGTTCATCAATTTCGAGGAGCCGACCCAGGCCGTCTCGGAAGAGCGGGCCGAAGAGGTGCCGTTCAACAAGAACCTGCTGCGCAAGGTGGACGAGCTGGAGTTGTCGGTGCGGTCGGCCAACTGCCTCAAGAACGACAACATCGTCTACATCGGCGATCTCGTTCAGAAGACAGAGGCCGAGATGCTGCGCACCCCGAACTTCGGTCGCAAGTCCTTGAACGAGATCAAGGAAGTGCTGGCGCAGATGGGGCTGCACCTTGGTATGGAAATCCCGAACTGGCCGCCCGAGAACATCGAGGAACTGGCCAAGCGTCTTGAGGAGCCGTACTGATTCGACGCGGGTGACGGCCCGGGCGCTGTCACCTGCAGCCTTTCTGGCCTTCAAAAAGAGGGGCACCGTGCCCCGACCCGTGTCGTGCCGGTTTCTTCTGAAAGCCGAGGCGACGTGGCACACCATCGGTCTCGTGCGCGAGGCCAAGCCGCAAGAAGGACGACGCCATGCGTCATGGAATGAACGGACGTAAGTTCAGCCGTACCAGCAGCCATCGCAAGGCGATGTTCGCCAACATGGCGGCTGCATTGATCAAGCACGAGCAGATCAAGACCACCCTGCCGAAGGCCAAGGATCTGCGCCCGATCGTTGAGAAGCTGATCACCTTGGGCAAGAAGGGTGGCCTCGCCAATCGCCGCCGCGCTTACGCCATGCTGCGTGACGACGCCGTGGTAGCCAAGCTGTTCGGTGCGGTGGCCGAGCGTTACCAGGCTCGTTCCGGAGGCTACACCCGCGTGCTGAAGGCCGGCTTCCGCTACGGCGACGCCGCCCCGATGGCGATCATCGAGTTCGTCGACCGCGACTTGGCAGCCAAGGGGCAGGACTCCGGTCCGGTACAGGCGGCTGGGGCTGAGGAAGGCGTGGAGGCATCGATCTGACAGGTGGGGCTATGAACTTGGTGTTACACTATGGCGCCAGGTTCATGTTTCGCTCGATTCGCT
>Ga0206094_100077_pt1 | contig 14627 bp, 9 predicted proteins | sample S3v_513CmetaT_FD_197216 | JGI IMG/M metagenome (GOLD analysis project Ga0206094, IMG submission 197216) | Metatranscriptome of soil microbial communities from Anza Borrego desert, Southern California, United States - S3+v_5-13C (Metagenome... | ecosystem: Environmental > Terrestrial > Soil >... | reverse complement strand
TTAAACCGTTATTTATTCAAATGGGGTGCAACTAAACGATTTAAGCTACGAAAAATTTTAAATAATTTTTATAAATTAGGCTTAATTCGTCCTAATTCCATAAGCAATTCTGTTTTAAACAATTATAATAACTTATTAAATAAACGAATTACAATTGATTCGGTAAAGTTAAAAAAAAAATCTAACGTATTAAATACTTTAATATCTTTATTCTACACAAATGTATTAGCGTACCTTGTTAATCAAATGTACTACGCTTACAACGTAACACGAAATATGTATGGTTATTATCCTTATTTGAATATAAGTTTTGATTTTTTTTCATTTGGTAAATGCGTAAATAATACCGATCAACGATTTCCTATTCCAATACGTTCATATTTACACCACAAACGATTTTTTAAATTTGTAACTTCGTATGATTACAATTTTTTTGATTATATGCCACCGGACAAACGTGGTACTAGGTTTAAGATGTTAGGATTTACAAAGGCAAAAGCAATTGTAACTGGAATAATTAAAAATCGTTTACGTCATCTTATTTTAAAAAATAAAGTTACTACTCAGCTTAAATTACAAAGCATCGGGGAAAATACTACTAATTATGAAAATGTCCATCGGTCTTTAATAAAAAAAGCAGTCGAAGCTCCTGATGATAAAAAATACATTGATGTTAAAGCCTACTTTTTTCAAAAACAGTCGAAAACAAAACATAATTTAAAACAATTAAACCCAAAAATTAAATTTTTAAGTTACTATTTAGCCGATGATAATATTTATAAGTTACCATTAGTACAAAAATTTTTTACGTCAAAACAAAAAAAAGAAAATACTAATTTAGTTAAATCCAGAAATTCAGCTATTATTTTGAATGGTTTTGATCGGAAAGATTTTTATACATCTCTCGGGACCAATCGACACTATGGAGTTTCTTCGATTGGTAAAATTGCACAAATAATATTTCAAAAACGCGAAATGCACTTTCAAAAAAAGAATGGTATAGGAGGGGATATAAATCCAATATCTTCTGATTCTTCGAGTGGTAGCAGTAGAAAAAAGCGACAGTTGCAAACTGAAGAAAATTTTTCTGGTTCTACTGCGATTTCGAAAGATTATCCTAAAACTCCAACATTAAATAAAGCTAAAGTTATTAATGTTAATGTTCAGAAAAGTAGTTCGTTTCTTAAAATTTCTTCTCCGATCCCAAATTTTGATGAGAAATCTGATCCTACGCAAATTCAAGTTTTGTGGAACCGATTTGAAAAAAAACTGAATACTAAAAATAAAAATTATGGTAAACCATTAGCTAATAAAACTAATACTAATTTGCCTTCTAAAACTAATATAACAACCCCTAAAGATTATCTTTCCGATAAATCTTTTAAATTGAATTCTAATAAAAGTAAAAAAACTGATAAAACTTATTTTCAAAACCAGACTAAAGATTTTAATACTACAACAAATCTTACGCCCGCTAAACCTCAAAATCAAAATCCGAAAACATTAAAATTTAATAATAAAACTAAGCAATCTTCTCGTTCTAAAATAGCTATTACTGCTAATAAATCTAAACACAAAATTGGTGTACCTAATAAGAGTGCTAAAGTTAATATATTATCGAAAAAAAATTTTAAAAAACGTTATTCTAATTCTAAAAAATTTCAAAAAATTAGTCGGTTAGCTAAGTATACACCCCCATCGGAAATTTATTTAACTGAATCTCAACGTATACAGAGAAGACTACGGGAGTTAAATTCTGCGGTTATTAGATTAAAACGTATAAGATTTAGACAACGATCTCGATTACCGTTGCTTAAGCCAATTCATGGTCCTAATCGATTTATAAGGACATATTTAAAATTTTTAAATCGGACTTACAAAAAGTTTGATTCGATTCCCTATTTTTTTCGATTTCTAAAATTGCGTTCCAAGAGGTTGCGTTCCAAGAGGTTGCGTTCCAAGAGGTTGCGTTCCAAGAGGTTGCCTCAGCTATTATTTACCAGACGTCGTAAAAAATTTATTCCAAAAGTAATAATTAATGGGGTTTTAAATCTCAAAGCACGAAAATTTTTTAAGAAACTAAAAAGACGTTATCCTAATTTAACGTTTAGCATTGTTCGTGCATTTATGCAACAAATTATTAAAAAATATTCATGGGCTAAACTTTATATACGTAGAAAAGCACGCATATACAAAATTAATCATAATCCTCTATTTACTCATCACAAGTCGATTAATGTTCGTCGTTTATTGAGTCGCTTGCCCAAGTTTAAACGTTTTATCACACGACGGAGTTTTTATTTTCGACGTTTTCCAATTAACTATAAAAATTATTTTTATCGGTTAGCTAACTATTTGCGGTTTTACATACCTGATACTTCTTCTGTTTTATCACGCGTGCACTTGGACATTAAAAAATTTACTGCTGCAGAGGAATTTAAGCGATCGTTTCAATCTTCAAATAAACGATTTTTATCTACACAATTAGAATTACCATTCCAAAATCAACGTAGATTGCTTTCGTATTTTAATTTTAAAGTCCGGGATATCAATGCTTTGGTGCCAAATAGTAAACGTCCTCGTAAAAAAAAAATTAAACAATCTTACTTATTTTCTAAATTGTATTGGGCGTTCCGATTGCAAAGATTAGTTCGTTTACGAACTTTTCGACATAAGAGTTTTATTCCTTTATTTTCTCTTCTTAGAGCTCCCCAACCCATTTTTAATACTTTAGGTTATCAGTTATTGGATTATAGTTTACTTCTGCGAATTATACAAAATCGACGATTAAATAAAAGAAAAGTTTCTCGTTTGCGTCTAATTGAACGATTAGATCGTATTAATCGTAAATTTTTTAATTCAAAGCGTTTATATAAAGACTGGCAAAGGGAAAAATGGAAAAAAAGTTTTGCAAGATGGCGCAAAAAACATCGAAAATATCTTATACGTAATCGGCATGCTATTGTTTTCAAAGCTTTAAAAGCAAAAATGCGGGTACCAAAAATTATTTTAGATTCAAACCGTATGCTTTTTAAAAAATTGTTGCCCTCAAAACTTTTAAAAGCAGCAAATAATCCAAAGTTAAAAAATGTTATACAACCGAAAATTTTACGTGTAAATAAAAGCTTTACTAAATAAAAGCTTTACTAAATTAAAACATCGTCGTATATAATTTAATTTTTTTTGTGTAAGCTAATGAATTTTTTGTTGTTTTATTATATTGTACTATTAAATTTTTTTAGGATTGTTCTAGAATAAGTATTTTGGATTGTGGGACGCTTGGCGGAATTGGTAGACGCGCTAGACTTAAAATTTAGTGTTTTTAAAACGACGTGCCGGTTCGATTCCGGTAGCGCCCAATTATGTATACCGTATTAATATAATTTATATAGTAAACATTTATCAATATTATAATAACATATACGTTATTATTAGTAATAATAAGTTTTTTGGAAGTATAAGTATATGGCAATTTACCGAGTTAATAAACAAGATGTTTGTCGATTTTACAAAGAGGATTTTTGGGGTGAACTTCGAATTCGTAGAAACGTTTATGCACGTATAAATAAATTTTTATTTGGTCGGAAAAAGAGGAAATTTGATAATAGTACTCGTTTCGATGTCATAAAATTAGATAATACTCGTTTCAAACGCCGAAAACGTCTAACGAAGGAAGAAATAAGATATATTCAAAAAGAAAAAATTAAACATTATTTTTTAAATTTAAGTGAGTATGGCCTTCGGGCTATCCTATTACGTACTAAGTCGATCAAGACATCAAAAGGTCAAAACTATAGGGAACGAAACGTTAGGGATGCTTTTACAAATCGGCTAGACCATTTAATTTTCAGTTTTGGTTGGGCCACATCGTTAGGTCATGCTCGTACTTTAATTAAAAAAGGCGCTATTCAGGTTAATCATTTTATTCCGACTAGAATTGATTTTATACCGATGCCTGGTGATGAAATCCAAGTTCGTAAAACCTATAAACCGATTATTAGACGTAAATTGATAGGTTTACGCCAAAAACGTCTTAAAATTGACTTTAAGCTGAATCGACTTCGTTTGATTTATTATTTATTTAATGTACGCAAAAAGAGATGGAAGAACGTGCGTCCAAAATTTTTTTATAATAAACTTAAGTTATTTCGGCATCCACGCATTCGTTGGCTAAATTATACTACCACTAATAGGTATTATAGATTTTATAAAAATACTCCGACTAGGTTTTCAAAACTATTAAATTCGTTTCATCCAAAAAATTTTAATAGAATTAAAACGCGGTTTGCTTATCCATTTATTCCGGATTCAAATACGTATCACTCATACATCAAAAATAGATTACTGAAATTACGGGATCTTGAATATAAGTATGAAGAGAATACACCACCAAACAATTTTTCGTGGCTTTACAAATTAAGACGAATGTCGCCTTCTAAGATTAGGCGCTTATTAAAAAAAGATGCTAATGTAACCGAAGATGGAACTGAAGTATTTCGTAAAGATTTTATTCCACAGACAAATCGTGAGAGGCTACATTCGCGCCATAGTTATAATCGTCCGGATGCTAATAAGAATAGTAAACAAAAGAATAATAAATCGTTTAAAAACCAAAAGTGGCGTAAAAAAAAAAAATTTAATAAATATGTGTCAGATCAGACGGTTTTGGAATCAAATCTTTTCTTTAGAAATCGGTGGTTATATTTTAAAATTATAAATAATCCAGCAAAAAGAGCTCGTGTCCGTGAGCTGGATAAAAAATTGGCATATGCCGCTAGACATAAACAAGAATTTGATAACTTTATTACTAGTAACAAGTCAATTTATAATCAACCTCTTGCCGCATTAAAGAGTGAGATTGATCTGTTTGATAGTTTATTGGGTTTGGATGATATCGGTTCAGGATGCCGTGCGCCCTTATATTGGGCTGAGTTATTTCGATATCTTATAGTTACTGTCTTTTCTTATCGAGACGTTAAATCAAATAAAGACGAATATTTTGGTCCGAAATCTCTTTTATTAAAATCAATGTTGAATCCCCAAAGTGTTAATGGTGTGGGAACGAAACAAAATAAAGACGAAAATAAAGACGAAAATAAAGACGACGACGTCGAAAATCATGAATATTTACATTTGTTGTCATCTAAGATTATCAAAATAATATTTACAAAAGCGAAATTATCTAGTACTGAGCCTACCGAATTAAAGTTTAAAATTGGTTTAGCAGCTTTTGTTAATTACCTCCAATGTCAGCAATCTGGCTTAAATCATTTTGTTAATTTATTAAATAATAAAAAAAATGATTTTGGACAATTATTTTCTTTTAGTTTTGGTCCTTCAAGTGTAAATTCATTGTATAAATTTACTCGTGATATATTAAATTGGCCAACGTTTTTTTCACTAAATAGCGAAAAAAATCCATATATTATATTACATCAATTGCGTTTTAATCATTGGCGTAGCAATCACACTAATTCTTACCGTTTATTGAAAGGTGTTATTGAGCATTATTATTCGTACTTTGCATTTTTTTATTCAAAGTCCAATTTTTTGACTATAAAGAAAAAAGGTGCTTTGCACTATTTTTTACGTTTTTTAAAGCATTTATTGAGACCTAAGGTTACTCCTGAACAACGTTTGCTAGCTTTAAAATTTCCCAATTTGATTCCACGCCCTTACAGAAAAAAAGCGGTTGGATTTACATCAATTGCTGAAGCACGTCGCTCGGCTAAAGATCGTGCTATGCCGATTTTTATCAGTGATTACAGTATTCCACTTCTTATGGCACGCGTAAAAACTGTTCGTGGAATTTTGTATCCACAATTTGAGGCATTAGCGCGAAACATATTAAAAGTAAATAAAACATTGATTAAAACTTTTATCAAAGATAGTAGTTCATTAATACCGTCAAAGTGGCTTAATTTACCAAAATTAAGAAAAAGTCGATATAAAATCACGAGTAAATTTCTTACTCGCTTAATACTTCGATTATCACGTAGACTTGGTATTCCAGTATTTAATCGTCCGATTTATAATTTAAAATTGGGGATTCGCGGACGTGCAAAACAATTATTAGATAAACAGGTTAACCTTATTGAAAATACTACATTTCCTAATTATAATCGACTTTATTACCCCACTAAAATTAAACGCTTTAATCGAAAATTAAAGCGTTTAAAACGTAGGGCATTACGCGTTCGTTATCGCACGTTAATTGCTCGTCGGTTCCCAAATTTTATTATTAATTATAAGTTATTGCTAGCAATATACTTGGGACCAAAAAGAATGTTTAAGAATAGACGGTTTAAACACCGAACTCGAAGAGCAAAATTAAGGTTGAAACGAACGTTACGATTTCGACGCCGAAAAAATAAATTATTTCGTGTAAATCGGCGTAAAAAGCGTCATTTTTTTTATTATTTTCCATTTAAATTTAATTTGAAAACTATTTTAACTTATTATGGAAATGGCAAAAGATCAGAGCGTCTAAATCGCGAAAATGATGTTTATGTTACATACCCCACTACACCTTATAATTTACGTTATTAAACTTTGTATATTTATATTATGCGTTTAGTTAAAAAAAATCAACTTTTAAACGCAATGTATAATACCGGATTTGTCTACCCCTCGCCTGCTAATTTGACTTATTTCTGGAACTTTGGCATATACGCCTTGGTTTGTCTGGGAATTCAGATTATCACTGGTATAATCCTTGCTATGCATTATACCCCAGATATTAATTTGGCTTTTATTAGTGTCGAACATATTATGCGTGATGTAAATAATGGCTGGTTATTTAGATATTTACATGCCAATGGTGCTTCAATGTTTTTTATTGTGGTTTATATACATACTTTTCGTGGGTTATATTATGGTTCTTATATTTATCCTCGTCAACATCTTTGGATGGTCGGCGTTGTTATTTTGTTGTTAATGATAGTAACTGCATTCATGGGATATGTGTTACCTTGGGGACAAATGAGTTTTTGGGGCGCAACTGTTATAACTAATTTGTTTTCCGCTATTCCTTACGTTGGCAAGGATATTGTTATTTGGTTGTGGGGCGGTTATTCTATTGACAATGCTACACTTACTAGATTTTTTAGTTTACATTTTTTTTTACCTTTTATAATAGCCGCATTTGTTGGTATACATTTAATTTTATTACATGAGGGTGGTTCAAATAATCCATTGGGTATTTCTTTTACAGGATTAGACAATGTACCTTTTACTCCACATTATATTGTAAAAGATTTATTTGGTGTTATTTTGTTCGGTGTATTCTTTTTACTTTTTGTCTTTTTTATGCCTAATACGTTAGGTCATCCAGATAATTATATACCTGCTAATCCAATGGTTACGCCACCGCATATTGTCCCGGAGTGGTACTTTTTGCCCTTTTATGCTATTCTGCGTTCTATTCCAGATAAATTATCTGGTGTCCTAGCTTTGTTATTTGCTATTGCAGTTTTGTTTGTTATACCATATATTAATAGTGCGCAAATTCGCAGTATGGATTTTAGACCATTTTCAAAGTTTTTATTTTGGTTTTTTGTTTCCGATTGTTTTATCCTAGGATGGATTGGAAGCAAACCCGTTGAATATCCATTTATTGAGATTGGTCAGAAAGCTACAATTTTTTATTTTTTTTATTTTTTGTTTTTACAACCAATTGTTTCAAAAATTGAGAATTTTTTTTGGAACATTCGTAAGTTTAATTAGTAATTTTTTTTTGAAATCATGAAAAAAAGTTTGTCTAATATAATTCCTAATAATTCGGAACGTCAACTTCTTTTAGAAGTTGAAATGATGCAATTTTCTAAAGTTCGCTATTATTATAAAAGTCATTTAAAAATGAAACGAACATTTTTTTGGACTTTTTTAAAAGGAGTACCGTTTTATAACGTTCCATTTATGGTTCGAAATTATAAAAAACAAAATAAACCAGATTATTTTTATAATGGTACTTATTCCGGTCGTGTTTTTCCAACTGTTACTTTATATAAAGATATTATAAATTTTCAGTCTGATACTCATCCAGCATTACGCTACAATAAAACAAATAACGTTGACAAGTTTGAATCTAAAGATTTATCAAAAATGACATTTCATGAATTTTCACGTGAAATAATGAATCGACAAAATGGCTCATGGAATATTATTGCAGCTGGTTACTGTTTAGATGTTTTTTTTGCTATTGCAAATGAACGATTGGCCGAGGAGTCGAAAACTAATCCTAACGTATACAACGAGTATGATCCCATTGATGAGTTTTTCAAAAGCAGACGCAAGGCCTAGTTCCACAACTATGAACTTTTTAGTTACACAACCGTTGCTGGACAGGGCCCGCGATATGCGTTACTACACTCGTAAAGTTAAGGATGATTTCTCTATGGCCATAGAGAAATACTCGGGCTCCGATAAAACTTGGTTTGTTGACGATCGTTTGGGTTTTGTAGCATCTGTCGGTGATGGTATTGCTAGGGTTTATGGAATGGAAAATGTTAAAGCTGGTGCAACTGTTGTTTTTGTTGGTACCAATTTAAAAGGGCTGGCTTTAAACCTTGAAAATAATATAACTGGGGTCGTTATTTTTGGAGATGAACATTTAATCGCTGAGAATGATTGGGTTGTCTCAACAAATGAAATTTTATCAATTTCAGTTGGAATGGGTTTATTGGGACGTGTAGTTGATGCTTTGGGTACACCGATTGATGGAAAAGGGAGTTATAATTCCAATATCCGTTATAAAATTGAACGTCCAGCTCCAGGAATCATTGTTCGTGAATCGGTTTCTGAACCATTACAAACTGGTATTAAAGCCGTTGATAGTTTGGTTCCTATAGGACGTGGTCAACGTGAACTTATTATTGGTGATCGTCAAACTGGAAAAACAGCTATAGCAATTGACACTATTATTAACCAAGCACAATTTAATAATGTTAACCTTGAAGGACGTATAGAAGAATTTTATAATTATTCTCAAAATTCTAATAATTCAGCTTTAAGAATATTAAATCGCTTTGTAGAAACTGATCCAACATCGGTTTATAATAATATTCGTGAAATTGAAATTAAGTTATTTGAGGGTTATTTTAAAAATTTTTATTTGAATCCATTTAAATATTCAGTCTTAAGTAATATTAGTGATTCATCCACTAAATTTTATTTAAGCAGCGCTTTAAATTACAAATTTTTGTATAGTCTATATAATTTTTATTTTCATAATTACAAAGTTTCCTCAAATTTAATTGTGAAAAATTCGTCTGAAGAATCAACAGACGAAAATACCCCATCTTACATTTTTAATGGTACAAATTTTTTTTTCGATTTAGATTACCTTCGTAAAATTCACCAATTGTATGATGCTTATAAACGAATGTGTTACTGTATCTATGTTGCAGTTGGTCAAAAGCGCTCGACGGTTGTTCAAATAATGAATACCTTAAAAACCACCGGTTCATTTGATTATACAATTATCGTTGCTGCAACTGCGTCCGATCCAGCTTCGATGCAATTTTTGGCTCCATACGCAGGTTCTTCAATAGCCGAATATTTTCGTGATAGTGGACGTCATGCATTAATTATTTATGATGATTTGAGTAAACAGGCAGTTGCTTACCGTCAAATGTCCCTACTGTTACGTCGTCCGCCGGGTCGCGAGGCTTTCCCCGGAGATGTTTTTTATTTACATTCACGTTTACTAGAACGTGCTGCTAAGTTGAAAATAAATAAATTTGGTGAATACAACGAAAAACTTTTTGAGGGTGGTTCGTTAACTGCTTTACCTATCGTTGAAACGCAGGCGGGGGACGTTTCAGCTTATATTCCAACTAATGTTATTTCAATCACTGATGGTCAAATTTATTTGGAAACTGAATTGTTTTATAAAGGTATTAAACCAGCTGTTAATCCAGGATTATCTGTTAGTCGTGTTGGTTCTGCTGCTCAAGTTACTAATATGAGAAAAATTTGTGGTTCAATGAAACTTGAATTAGCACAATATCGTGAACGTAAAGAATTTTCAAAATTTGGTGCAAATCTTGATGAAGCGACCAAATTTCTTTTAAATCGTGGTGATCGCTTGGTTGAGCTGTTGAAACAACCGCAGTATCGTCCATTACCTGTCGAAAAACAAATTTTAAGTATTTTCGGAGGTTTACGAGGTTACTTTGACGAGATTGAGGTTAATCAAATACCTGTTATTGAAGAAGAATTACATAAATTTGTTGACTCTTCATCGATTGCAACGTACTTTATGGATCAATTGCGCCGTAATTACGAAATTAACCTTGATAGTTTGGCTAATGTTTTTGATTTATTTTTATTTTTTCGTAATACTAATAAATTTATGGATAAATCTAAATTAAATTACTTAAGTCCAATTGTTAACTATTTTAAATCAAATCTAATTGCATCGTTTACAACTAGTTTTTATACTAGTGCATTATTAAATATTAATGAGTTTAATCCTTCATTAGTTTTGTCAAAAGACTTTACTACCTTAGAAGTTTCTGAGTTTTTTAATGACGTAAATGTAATATCTGAAGAAGAATTAATTACATCTAGTACTGATTTAAATTTTGATTTGGTTACAACTTACCTTGATTTTAATCAATTTTTTAATTTTAATAGTTATATTTATCCATTGCTTGTTAAAGATGTTGTTCGCGTTATACCTGAATTCACATTTACATCTTTTTTTAATAATGATATTTCACCTAAATTAAATTCATTTTACAATAAATTGGGGAAAAAAAATATTAGTTTAACTTTTGGAAATTCAATTAATGTTTTAAAGGATCTAGAAAATTATTTTTATAATCAATTATATACTTTTGCTCTTTTGACTCCTTTAGTAACATCAGGTTTTAGTGTTTTATATTCTAATAATATTCCTAATCTATTAGAATTAAAATTAAATTCCAATAATAATACTCTATTTGCTCTTTTATATGATTTAAATCCTGAAGTTTTAATCGCTTCATCGGTTTTAACTAGTTTTGGCAATAATGAATTATCTTCGTTAGACGGAAATTATGAATTTGACAATTCATATTTTAAACGTAATATTATAAATTACGTTAACGAATAATTTATTTGTCGATTATATTATATGGTTTAGACGTAAATTTTATTTTTGGATGGCAGCGGAAGAATTTGATATTCAAAAAAGGTACGAAAAAAAAAAAGAAGAAGAGCGTCAGCGTGAAAAAGGTATCGTTGAAGATAAAAAAAGAATCGTTCATGTTATAAAATTGTATATTAGTCCAAATTCAGCTAAGCCGGGTCCGCCTATAGGTCCCGTTTTAGGGCAGCATCAAATTAATACAAACGATTTTTGTAAAGAATTTAATAAACTAACTGAAAAGTTGGATAGTAAACTTATTTTACCAGTTTTAGTTTTTAAAAAGGCTGATAGGACTTTTGATATTGTATTACGTAATCCAACAACGTCTTATTACATTGGAAATATGAGAACCGTTTTAAATATAAGGTCTGTAGGTTATAAGTTTAATCCTTACACTGTTTTGCGTTACGTTGTTTTAAATAAATTTGTTCATTTTCAGAATACAAGGGAACGGCGTATAGTTTCAGATATTAAATTTGTTAAAACAATTTTAGGGAGTCTACGATCTGCAAAAATAAGAATTGCTAATATTTTTTAATTTTAAAGAATATGTCTTTATATCGTAATAGTTATAAAATTAATCGATCGAAGAGATTGTTGGAAGCTGGTTTAGGACAATTGAAATTTCTTTCTAAATCTTTATTTCAGCGTATCATACGAAATAAACGAAAGCATGCTAATCAAAAATTGGTTTTTAATGATTACATATTTAATAATCGCTTGAGTGCTTTTTACTATTTTAAAAATAGTACGGCTAGGCGTGCTGTTTATGGTAAGCACTATTTTTTAACATCATTTTTAGATGCCGGACTTTTATCAGGTATATATAATTATGCTATTTGTCAATTACCTATAAGAAAAAAATCAGAATTTCAGGTTGTGCGTGATTTTATTTTGGACAATAATCTGCGTGCTTTATTACTTTCGAAACGAAATATTGATTATCTTACAATTTATGGATTTAATAAACCATTTCTTCGTACTCTTTTGAAGGGTGGCTATACTTTTATTTTTTATTGCGGTCAAATAACTCCATTTTTATATTTTTTATTTCGTAAAGTTGTTTTTACTTTGGTTTCAAAAAAAATTTACGTACCATCACCAATAAAAATGTATTTTAATTATACGGATAATTTGGTCGATAAAGCCTTATTTGGAAAAGTTAATTTTTTACATTTTAATATACAATCAACACATATTGCCAGTGCTTTATTAAATAGTATGTTACGCCGATTTTTAATTACGCCACTTTTTAGTCAACATATGATTTTTAGTAGATCTGATTGGTATAGACAGCCGATTTTATGGTTGTTGAGAAATTTCTTACAGACTCGTTATTTGATCTTAAGTCTTGCTTGGCAAGAAAAAATTACTACTGCTACTGAATTAAATTCTTAGTTTATTATGCCTACTCATCATCAACTTGTAAGATTTAAAAAAATAGCGTGTATGCGACGCAGAAAAAAACATTATCGTCGCACTAAACATTTGCGTGGTTGTCCGCAAAAAAAAGGTGTTTGTGTTAAAGTTTACATTACTAAGCCTAAAAAACCCAATTCTGCATTAAGAAAAGTTGCAAAAGTTGCATTAGGTCGAAATTTTAAAGCAAAAAAAGTACTAGTTGCAATTCCAGGCCAAGGTCACACTTTACAGAAATTTTCAGTTGTTATGGTTCGAGGCGGTCGGGTTCGAGATATTCCTGGAGTTCGATATAAACTTATGCGTGGATTATGTGATTTTACAATGCCAGAAAATTTTACAAGAGTTCACCGACGTTCGTTTTATGGCATTCCAAAACCCGAACATGAAAAACGGAAAAAAAATATAAATTGATTTTCATTATGCTAAAATTAATTAGAGTCGACAATAAAAATAAATTTAAGAATGAACGAATTCGTTTTCGACGAACATTAGGAATACGTCGAATTGTTAATTTTATGTTAACAAAAAGAGTTGAAAGTTTCAATCTTCGGACTTTAAAAACTGATATGGAGACTGTACGTAAGCAATTAATTCAAAATGTTTTTTCTTTTTTTTCCCATCGGCTTCTTAAAAATGGTAAAAAGCAATTTGCGGAAACAACTTTTAATGAAGTTATTAATGGTTTACGAATTCGAGGGTATAATAAACCTTTGCAATTTATTGCGGATATTATATTATATTTAAAACCGGTAGTGTCTGTATATACAAAAAAAAGAGGGCGTAAAACAATTATTGTACCTTATCTGTTAAATATTAAAACTGAAATTCCAATTGCAATTAGATGGATTATTGATAGTGCGCGTAATCGTAATGAAAAAGGAATTGTTAATCAATTACTCGCTGAATTGTTGGATATCAATCAACGTAAGGGAGCTTCGGTTACTAAAAAATTAGAATTAGAGAAACTTGTATCTCAAAATCTTTCGGCTTTAAGGACTTTAAGGCCTCGTTATAGACATAAACGGCAGTTTGCATTGCCTAAATTCGGTTTTTCTCGCTAATTAAAAATTTGTATTGGATTATATTATGAATAACAATGCTCTTATAAAAAAAAACATAGGAATTATTAATTTATTTAAAACACCTCGTTATTTAGCTGTCGGTTGGAAAAACAAAGCAGGTCGAAATTTTACTGGTCGAAAAACATTTTTTCATAAGGGTGGCGGTCGTAAATTACGTTATCGTTACGTTGATTTTTTTCGTTCATTGCATAATATCCCTGGTATTGTTCGCTTTATTGAAAAAGATCCTATACGAACAGCTGCTATTGCATTAGTATGTTACGCAAATGAAACTTTAAGTTATATTATTGCGCCAGCTGGTTTAAAGATAAATCAAATTATTTATTCAAGTGATTTAACTAACATAAATCGTACATATTATTACAATGTTGGTTATTCTTTACCATTAAATATTATTCCAACCGGTGTAATGGTTCATAATATTGAAGCGCAGTCAGGTCGAGGAGCACAATATATGCGTGCGGCAGGAACTGCAGCTCAAATATTACGTACTTATGGTGATTCTGCCATTGTACGTTTTAAATCAGGTGAACATAGGAAATTACCTGGAGCAGCATTAGCTTCAATCGGTGTGCCGGACGCTTATTCATTTTTAAATAATCAACGAGTTATTCGAAAAGCGGGTTTAAACCGTTATTTGAATTGTCGTCCAGTTGTTCGTGGATGCGCTATGAATCCCATTGATCATCCTCATGGTGGGAATACATCAAGTAAATTTGGTTCTTTTACTCCGTGGGGTAAAATTAGTAAGGGACGACGAACTGCAAAGTACAAACGCAAGAATCCCAATGTTATTAGAGTACGTGATCGTTTATTTCATAAAAAATAAATTTGATTTTAAGTAATGCGTAGTAAATGGAAATTTGTTTACAGTAATATTAAAATTGACCGCATTTTGTTGGCGCAACGTAATAAGAAGAAGGTAAAGTCACCGTTACGAATTTATGATAGGGGTTCAACTATTTTAAAATCTTTCGTTGGCCAAAAAG
>Ga0206094_100073_pt1 | contig 14966 bp, 8 predicted proteins | sample S3v_513CmetaT_FD_197216 | JGI IMG/M metagenome (GOLD analysis project Ga0206094, IMG submission 197216) | Metatranscriptome of soil microbial communities from Anza Borrego desert, Southern California, United States - S3+v_5-13C (Metagenome... | ecosystem: Environmental > Terrestrial > Soil >... | reverse complement strand
GGATTGCCGACCTACGAATGCTTGAATCCATTCACCCGAGCCGAAGGCGCCAACGACGTCCGCCAAGCTGGTTTTGCCGTACGAGCGCGATGAAAACGCTCTAGATTTGAGGCCTGGATTTCTAGTTCGATCCTGTCAACGCAAATCATAGCCAGATAAGTGCTGCAACTTTGGACTTACCCCAGAAGTCCGGTCGCCCTGAGCTTGTGGAACGGGTCCGCGGACCTACCGGGATAGGCTATAACAAGCCGCGGCCATCTCGACGGCGTGCGTCACCAAGGCTAAGGCGATGTGCCGATGCCACGCGACCCACACATGCCCTGCCTTCTATTCATCCAGCCCACAGTCTGGCTTGGCCGCTTCGAAATGCGATATTCGATGGACCGAGGCCTTTCCGCGACGTAAACCAGGGCGTCCAGCATGCCGTCCCTCGGCGCGAAGGTCACGTAGTATGCCCGGTCGCTCGGGTCGTCGAGACTCCGGCGCAGCAAAAGCGAATGGCCCTGCGCGCGTTTCTCGGCCGTTCGTTCAGCCGTCACTTCGTTCGATGCTGCGGATCAAAGACCGGAACAAAGCCCTGACCGACTGGCTGCGTACCCAGCGTCGCGATATTGCAGAGTATCGGAGAATTCAACCGGACCTTGCGCGGCTGGCCAACTATTTCCACGACCGTAACTGCACCAGGACGATCTCCAACGTGAAGCTGCGTGTGGATGAGCGGGTGCAAATTCATCTGCTGCATCGTCACAAGCCAGGAGCGAGCACATGGACACAGCCGCTTCCCGGGACCTGTGATCTATGGACGCAATGGACTTTTTAAACTGCCGACAAAGGCGCTTTGGCGATCGGCACATGCCTTGTTGCGAAGACCATCGGAAAGCCGCGTACGGAAAAGCGTAGGCATGGTCCGATGAGATGAGACGGGACAGGCCAACTTGACGTTGTCGCAGTTTGTGACGCAACGCCAGACAAAAGGGGTGGAAACAGATAGACCGGCGCTACACTAATGGCAACCCGTCCTCTACTTTACCCGGCTTCATTAGGACAACTCGCGAAAGCTCATTTCCTACCCTTGTCGATCTTGGCTAGTGCTTGCTGTGAGATAAGTTTCAGCTGCCGCGCCTGCTGGAGTTTGATAATGCTGTCCAGGCTCGTATTACCGGAGTTTGTCTGCTCCAGGCGATCCTGCTCCTCGATAACGAACCGCAACGCACCCGCAGCCTCGTCGCCCCCAAACTCCCCCAAGGCCGCTGCGGCGAGTATCCGGGTCTCCATCGGAGACTCCTTCACGAACTCGATTAATGCAGGTATTACGGAGGTATCGCCGATCTTTCCCAGAGCCTGGATGATGGCGTTTCGCAAAGGAATATGCTCTTCCTTCTTAAGATGCGCCTCCAGTTTGACCGCGGCATCATGGGCTTTTAGCTCTCCTAGAGCCCACACGGCGCGCATGCGTACGGAAGTCGCGGGGTCGTCTAGCGCCACGATGAGCGCATCGACAGCCTGAGGCCGCCTAAGTTGTCCTAACGCTGCGGCAGCCTCGCCGCGCACCGATTCCTCCGGATCTTTGAGGGCATTTAGCAATGGCGGAACGGCCGAGTCGCCGCCGAGTTCCGCCAGCACTCGGGTTGCCAGTTCCCTAGCGCTCGGATCAGCGCTACGGATAACTTGTGCTAACAGTGGTATGGCTGCCTCGTCATGCAGTTCCATCAGCCTGCCGGCAGCCTCTCCCCTCGCTTCGCCATCGGCGGAGGCCAGGATGTGAACTAGTCGTTCGATCTCACTCATACTCCCAATCTCCGGAGCCTGGTTACTAACCACACGATAACCCGCGGTTATGGCGGCAACGCTCTTGATATCTTCCTGCAAGATTCCGGAATCGCCAACTCGAAAGGCACCCTGCTCAAAACATCTAGCGACGATCTCCATCATGTCCGAAAGGCTTGCGTATCTTCTGACTGGTATGCGGTCCTCGTTCGTAATGAAGTAAACGGGGGACACCTCGATCGGCCGATCGGAACCTTCTACGACGTAAAAATCTCCGTGACTGACAAACACCGGGAACCACCGCGAACTCCAAAGTTTGTCTGGTTCTATCTTGGCTAGTGTGGCAATTCGAGCCGCGGTTTCGATTTGCAGCTTGTAGATTGCCATAGCCTCGGAGAGAGTTAACATCGTGCCGCCGGGAAAAAGTTCAGCCACCTTCGCCCCTTCGGCCACTCCATCTCGCCAGGCATAGAAACGGTGGAGTTCTCGCGGCAGTTGCCAGGGGAAATCCGCTAACACGGCCTGTCGGTCCCTATCTGACAACCCGGGTCTGAGTAGACCAGGCAACAGATATCCACTCCGCTCCATCGCGGCAAGGATCCGGCCAAGGGCATTGCTTAAACAGTCGTCCACGGCAGAATGAATAAAACACTCAGTGTCAATCGGGCGGCCGGTTATTAGATCGGCGTTTTCCGAATTGGGTAACCGCAGGCCGGCGGAATATGCCCCCAGGTAAAGGGCGACCGCCACGATTACCTCAAGCAAACATCCAAATCTGATAAATCTTTTCATCCCTTAGCATAAACCCACCTGGCACACCCGAAGCGGTTACTTACATTGCCACGAGGTTGTCGGTGTTCCGGGCACGACTCCGAAAACGCCGTTCAACGGATCGTTGGCGACCACGTTACAAGCAAAGTAGAACGCCGACAGCATACCTCCCTGATACATCTGCTCCACCGCTGGAACCAACATCAGCGATGGGCCATTTGCCTGTCCACCCCGGTCAGTGGATGCGAATGGATACTCATCGCACCACAATAAAGTCTGGCTTGCAACGTTTCCGGAACAGCGCGGATCGCTCCGCAGCCAAGCTCTGGAATGTGGCGGCGAAATCCGCCGCAAAGGCGATGCGGGCGCGCCGGTCGCTATCGCCGATGCGATATGAGCGGTCGTAAACGGGGTATCCATGCCCGAGTAGAAGATATTGAATTTGCTCACATCGCACGCCCCGCCCGAGCCGATTGCCGTCGAGAAGGACAGCGCGGCATTCAAAGCGCAGGCGGCAACCGCGGCACCGGCAACGGCCAGCGTCACCTTCGCGAGAAGGAGCGCCGCGCTCGCGATCGCTGCGGTATTGATGCTAATGCTTATGCTGATGCTCGGCATCGCCATCGCTACACCCGCAAAATGTCCCGAGGGATCCACCAAGTTAACCGGATCTCCGTTTGCATACACGTATTTGTGTAGCGATTTCGGATCATAGATGTTGCCCTGGAAGCTATCCATCGACGTGAAGCGCCCGACACCCGGATCGTAATAGCGGGCTCTAAGGTAATAGAAAGCCGTCTCTGGATCGAACTCTTCACCGGTAAACAGATACCGGTTATCGGTAATTCCGGAGGAATTCAGCAGATTACCGAATGCGTCGTAAGCATAGCGGTCGGTGATCCCGGCGCCAAAATCCGTCAGCAAGCGCGTGCTGCCCAAGCCATCGTAATGGTAGAAACGAATCTCGGTGCCGCGTTGCTGGCTGATAAGATCGTCGCCATGAATATAGACCACGATGAGCCCGTTGGCAGAGTCACGCTCTTCCAGTACCTCGGGTAACTCCCGGTTCTTATCCACGAGATAGGATGATGTCACTCCGTTACGCACAGTACCGATTCGCACCCCGTCGTCATCGTAGATATATTCGGTGACGTTTCCTGGCTCGGTCGCCTTGACCATGCGATTCTCGTAGTCAAACTCGAATTGAGACGCCGACCCGCCGTTCGACCTTTCAATGAGATTCCCGTTGGCGTCATAGCTATACGTTACCACTCCCTCGCTGATCATCCGGTCATTGTCATCGTATACGTAATTAATGACCTCGCCATCGGTCGTCTTGGATAACCGGTTCCCGACACCGTCGTAAGTATAGGAAACCACTTTTCTCACGATGCCGGATTCGGTGATCTGCTCTTGGGTCAACCGGTACAGTTTGTCGTACGAATAATCGGTCCTGACTCCACCTTCCTCAGTTGCGGCTGTGCGATTGCCGACGGCATCCAGGACATATTCGAACCCTGCCAAAACGCTGCCGTCGCTTGTCACATGGGAAAGGCTCGTAAGTCGGTTCAATGCATCGTAGCCGTAATTTGCTTTGCTGCCGTTTGGATATTCGATCCGCGTCCGATTACCCACATTGTCGTATGAATACCGCGTAACTCGGCCTTGAGTGTCAGTAACGGCTATCAGACGATTGATTGCGTCGAACTCATGGTTAATGGTACCTGACGGCAGCGTTACCGATGTTCGGTTACCTTTCGCATCATACTGGTACTCCAGTATCGTTCCATCGGCGTTCACCACTTTCACGGGCATATCCCGCAGATCGTATTCGAAGGTAGTAACGCCATGATCATCAACGATGGTCGTCACTTTACCGGTTGGAGTATAGGAATACGTTATCTGGCTTCCGTTCGGAAGAGTTTTCAAAATAAGTTGATTATTCGAATCATACGAATAGGAAATAGTCTGTCCTTTGAAGTCGGTATGCGTGGAAATATTACCGTTTGCGTCGTACGTGAAAGTTTCCGTCATGCCCAACGGCAACGTCCGACTCAGAATTCGCCCTAGACCATCGTAAGTCCATGTAGTCTGATGACCGTTAGCATCGATCTGGGCTGTCCGATTTCCCACTTCATCATATGCGTACTGAGTTACACCGCCGAGCGCATCCGTAACTCTTATCAATCTTCCCTGTGCATCGTACGCGAATTGCGTGATATTCCCGGCCTGGTCGCTCTCCGAAATTTTCCTGCCAAGCGTGTCATAAGCGAACACCTTGAAGGTTCCGTCTGGGAACACGGTTTTGGTTTTTCGATCGTTCAGGTCATATTCAAAGCGCGTTATGTTGCCATTGGCATCAGTCATGGAGACCTGGTTGCCTTTGGCATCGTAGGCATAGCGCGTTACGTGACCTAACGCATTGGTGACGCTGATCTTGCGGCCAACGGCATCATAGTCATACCGGGTAGTATGCCCATTTTGATCCGTGATCGAACCCACCTTGTCAATTGCGTTATAACTCCTGGTTTCTGAAGTGCCGTCGGGGAACTGGGTACGGACCAGTCTGTTGTTGCCATCATACTCATAGCTTGTGATCCGACCGGCCCTGTCAGTCGAACCTATGCGATTGTTTTCCGCATCATAGGTATACGCTTCAAAGGTTCCATCAGCATAAGTGGTTTGAATGAGATTACCGATGTCGTCATAGTATCGGGTTAGCCGATTGCCATTCTTATCGGTAAAGGTCTCCTCTTTGCCCAAACTGTTATATGTGAACCTTACCGAGTTACCCAGTGCATCGATCTGCTCAATCGGCTTATTGCGTTTGTCGTAGAGCATGCTTGTAGTAACGACAACCACATTCCCATTTGTGTCAGTCCTGGATGAGGACTCGGAGGTCTTATTGCCATTAACGTCATATTGATAGGTCGTGATGTTCCCGGCAGCATCGATATACTTAGTTCTATTCCCGGAAGCATCATATTCATATTTAAGGAGATTACCCTCGGCGTCCTGCGTAGAAGTTCGATTCCCACGCGCATCATAGGTATGGGAGGTTGTATTTCCCGCTGGGTCCACGGTACTGATCAAATTTCCTTTGGCGTCATAGTTGTTAACCGTTTTGCGCCCGAGCGGATCGGTTATCGTCAATAACTGGTTCCGGGTATTGTAGGTATAGGTAGTGACGTTACCGCCAGCATCGGTCTCGGAAGTCCGGTTGTTATTCTGGTCATAGGTAAACGTCTTTCGATTGCCTAAAGGGTCGGTGATTGACAGCTCGTTTCCGCGATCGTCATAAGTATGCGTTGTCGTATTACCTAAAGGATCGGTTTCGGAGGTCAAATTGCCCTTATCGTCATAAGTGCTAACCGTAACATTGCCATTACGGTCTCGACGAATTTCCCGCTGACCGGCCACATCATGAATTAGCTCAACTCTGTTTCCTTTAGTATCTATCGTTGCAATTAGCCGACCTTCGGCGTCATATTCGTTACGCGCAGGCACATTACCGCGCGGATCACGAATCTCCAATAAGCCATGGCTGAAGTTGTACTTGAATCTCGTGCTGTTACCTTCAGGATCGGTATGGGTAATCAAGTCTCCGTGTACATCATAAGCATATTGAATTACGTTCCCATTAGGATCGGTAATTTTGGTAATACGCCCTTGGCTATCGCGGGTAAAGGTGATGCCTTTGCCACTGGAATGCATGATACCCGTCGTTCCGATGGTCAACGAATTGCCGTTAGCATCGCTGACTTTTTGCACACCTGAATCCTTGTTAATGATGAATACACGACCTTCGGGCGTGCTGTATTCGAAGGTAGTTGGATTATAGACAGTGAAAAAGTCGCCATCGTCCAACAAAGTTACTGCCCCGGGCTGCGAGCCGGAGACGAAAATGCCGCCGCTTAGAGGTCTTAGCTTGCCGAGGGTCCCGGGCCGCGCCTTGTAGACCGGGGTGACGAAATCCAGCGGGAACAACAGCTGACTGCTTGGCTCGGTCGATAGGTCGAATTGCTCTACCTTGCCGTCCGGCAGAGTAATACTGACGACATGGCTTTGGTTGGGCACCAGGGTGTAGGTTGGGAAAAAGCCGCCGCTCTTGTTCACCTGCCAACCCGAGCCCTGCTCTCGATTGACGCGCAGTCTCAAAGTCTGCAGATCCAGCCGCCAACCGAAGCCGAAATCGCCGCTCGTCTTGTCCCGGCTGTCGTAAACCCGAGTGATGGTGATCGGAATGCCGGCTACCGGGATGTTCAGATCCTGGAAAGCCAGGCTGAAATTGCCCACTTTCTGGTCACGGCCCACCTGAACCTGCACACTGGCCTGAGCCGTGTTGCCGCCTTTGTCATAGGTGGTCAGGCGCAGGGTATAGAGGTCATTGAGCAGCAACGTGGGATCGAAGGTACCGAGCGTGCCGTTAACCACCGGCGTCGTACCGGTCGCGAGCACAGTGAAATGGGTCTCGCCGGCAGGAGCATAATCGAGTACGTACTTCAGGAAGTTGGCGTCGCTCGCCGTGCCCTTGACTTCCGTCGGTTCGGTCACGGTGCTGTCTGCCGCGGGAGCGGTGAGGACCGCAGTCGGCAGAGTGGTATCCGAGACCGTCGCACTGACGGTTAGGAGGGTAGTGCCAGCGATCGCGCCCTGGCTGGCACGGATCGTCGCGCTACCTTCGGTCAGGGCCGTGACCACCCCATCGGCCGTGATGGCGGCCACTGACGGATTACTGCTGTCCCAAGTCACTTGCCCCGTCATGTCTTGACCGGTGCCGTCGCTGTTGGTGCCGATGGCACTGAACGGCTGGGTCTGCCCCACCAGGATCGTGGGGCTCGGTGGAGTTACCGTGAGCTGGCTCAGAACCACCGGCGCAGCCCCGGTAGAGACAATCAGGTCGACCGGCGTACCGGCAGCCACGTTGGTTCCACCGACCGGTGTCTGGCTGACGACGCTGCCGGGCGGGATCGTATCGCTACTCTGCTGGGTGACGATACCGACGCTCAGTCCGACGCCGGTAATGGCGGCCGTGGCCGCTGCCTGGGTTTGGCCGACGACATTCGGCACAGTGACTAGGGCGGGACCGGAGGAAACGACTAGGTTGACCGCCGAACCCTTGGCGACGGACGCCCCGGCCAGCGGATTCTGGCTGATCACCTGCCCGGCCGGGACCGTGTCGCTGGCCGCGGGGGTGACCGTGCCGAGCGTCAACTGGGCGGCGCTGATCGCCGCCGCGGCCGCCGCCTGGGTCTGACCGACCACGTTCGGCACACTGACCAGCGCCGGGCCCGTGGACACCACGAGGGTGACCGCACTGGCCTTCTCCACCTCGGTGCCGGCCACCGGAGCCTGGCTGATCACGGTTCCGGCGGGCACGGTGTCGCTGGCTTGTGCGGTGATCGCGCCCACCGTCAGTTGCGCGGCGATAAGGGTGGCCTCGGCCGCCGCTTGGGTCTGGCCGACCACGTTCGGTACCGTGACCATGACCGGCTTGGCCTCGATCGTGACCGTGTCGGCCTCGCTGTTGAGCTGGCCGTCGTTCACGATGAGTTGCAGCACATAGGCGCCGGTCCGATCCGCGACGAAGGTGGGGGTCGCGCTGGCAGGATCCGACAGCGTGGCCGTGCTGTCCTGGGGCTTGGCCGTGAACGACCACTGGTAGGTCAAGGGGTGGTGGTCGGCATCGCCGGAGGCGCCGCCGTCCAGCTGCACGGCATCGCCTGCTTTAACCTCCTGGTCGGGTCCGGCATTCGCTACCGGCCGGCTGTTTTCGGTGCTGATGATGACGTTCGCGGGATCACTCGCCAGGTGACCATCGTTGACGATCAGCTGGGCGATATACGAACCGGGGAGATCGACCAGGAACTGCGGCTGTTGCGCGCCAGGGTCGGACAATGTGGCGGCGCTGCCGAACGGAATGCTCGTCAATGACCATAGGTAGGTCAGAGGGTCGTTCTCGGCATCGGAGGAGAGACTTCCGTCCAGCGTAACAGTAGTCTGCAGAGGTACCGTCTGAGGAGTGCCGGCATTCGCCACGGGCTTGGTGTTCTCGGTCGTCAGGATCACCGAGGCCGGCGCGCTGTTGGCTTTGCCGTCATTGACGATCAGCTGGGCGACATAATCACCGGGCAGATCGGCGGTGAATTTGGGTTTGACCAGGCTCGAATCGGAGAGAGAGGCAGTGCTATTGGCCGGTTTTCCGATCAGCGACCACAAGAAGCTGAGGGTGTCGCCGTCAATGTCCATGGAGGCACTGCCGTCCAGCACCACTTCCGCCTGGAGCGCGATCTTGCGGTCCGACCCGGCATGGGCCACCGGCGGCGTGTTTTCGGTGCTGATGATGAGCGGCGTCGGAGTGCTGTCCTCGGTGCCGTCGTTGACGATGAGTTCGACCGTGTACTGGCCGGCCTTGTCGATCGGCAGGGTCGGTGTCACGGTGGCTGAATCCGACAGAATCGCCGTGCTGCCCGCCGGCTGGCTCGTGAGGGTCCATCGGAAGGTCAGGGGGTCGCCGTCGACATCCGATGATGCGCTGCCGTCGAGCTGCGCGGTTTGTCCCACGCGAACCGCTTGGTTCAGACGGGCCACCGCCACGGGCGGAGTATTGAGCGTGCTGATCGTGACCTGGGCCGGCAGGCTGGATGCCTTGCCATCATCGACCACGAGCTGGAGGGTGTAGTCGCCGGGCCGGTCGATCACAAACGTCGGCTTGATGGCGGCGGCATCGCTGAGCTGCGCCGTACTACCCGGGGGGACCGCCACGAAGGACCAGGCATAGGTGAGATCATCGCCGTCCGGATCGGACGAGCCGCTGCCGTCCAGGGTGACGGTGCCGCCCACGGCCATGGTTTGGCCGGCCCCCGCGTTTGCTGCCGGGGCTCGATTGGCCTGGACCGTCCACACCAAATCGTTCGGATTAAACGGGACGGTGCGGTTTTGGCGAATGGTGAACGTGTCCTGACTGAACAGCGTCGCGCCGCCCGTTACTTCGCCGAAAAACACCGCGCCATCGACGATCATCGTGCTGGCGGCCTGGCTCACCACGGTGGCGGCGACGTCGGGGAAGGTCTCCGTACCGCTGTTGGTGATCTCCGCGCGGTAGGTAAAGTCGATCAGCGTGCTGGACACGCGCTTGGACCCGATCAGCTGGTAGGTCCCGGTGACCGCTAACTCGGTGACTGCCGCGGATGATGGAGAGTCGGAAGGCGTTGCAGCAACAGCGGGGGCCGGCAGACCGAGAAAGATTTGAGTGAAGATTAAAAGCCGCGCGAAAAAGCGGAATAGCGCGGTCTCGTTGAAATGCTCGAGAAATCCTTTGTAGGTATCGGTCTGCATGGACATCGCCATAATCCTTATCTCCCCTCAGATTTAGTAGGCGGCAGGTGTAGACGAGCCGCTTTTGTCACTGCCAACAATCCGGCAGCGGAAAAATGGCTACGGCTTGGAAAGCTCGCGTTGGCTGCGCCGGGTCCGAAACCAGGTCAATCCGAACAGTCCTACGAGCAGCAACGCGGGAACCGCGGGTTCTGGGATCGCTTCACCGAACGGTCTGGTGCGCCCGGCTTCGAGGATGTCGAAGTTGGCATCGTAAATCGCAAAGCTTTGCCCACCCGGGGCTCCGGTCCCGGGCCAGACAAAGTTGACGCTGAAATAAGTATCGGGAAGATTCGGTAGAACCGGCGAAACGGCGACGATCTCGGCATAAAAACGGCCGTCGTCCGGCAGGACCGGGTCGGGCTGAAGGAGGACGACCGTCCAGTCGCCATTGGGCGCCAGCGGATCGCTCAAGTCGCCCGCCTGGTAGCCCTCGCTCAGATTGAAGAACACATCGAACCCCACGGCCGATCCGGGCAAGCCGCTAACGTCATAGCGGTATTGCCAGAGATCCTGACCGACCACGCTGTCGGCGAGATCGATCGCCTGATAGCGAATCACCGTCGCACTTGCATTCGAACCAGAACAGATAAGGAGCAAGCCAAGACTGGCTTTTAGAAGACTTTTCATCCGGATCCTTCCCCAATCAAAGCGGACAAAATGGGCTTGTTCGTAGACGCCCTATGGTTGGCGCTCGAAACCCGTCGACGTCACTCCGAGCGAGCGGCCTACCGGGATAAGCGCTTATTACCGTCGAACATCAGAAGCGTACGGACGACTCAAATGACTTGCCGACCATAACTGCCTCATGTACAAGGCAAGGCCTGTGCCATAAATGCAACAGATATGATAATAAATTGATTTTATGGAGCTTTTTGTGTGATGCAGGGAACTTTAGCAACTCAGGTCCCTTATCGGCCGGCGAGACCGTAAAAGATTTCGACACTCGCGGTGAGGTTTTTTAACGAGTGTTCTCAGACTGATACACCTAAGCACATGTTTGTATTGAAGATTGAGCACCCCGCACCGAACTCTGATATGTAAAAATTTTTGACATTGCGACTCCGGTTTAAGCCACCTCGATAGCCGAGAGTGCCGGAACTTCCGTTACCACCCCGCCCCGTACATCACCGCTCGTGGTTATCGCCTGATTCAATAGGGCCCGGGCCCGGCTTGCCTAAGGGCGAAGATCGCGCCCCCGACGATCATGTGCGAACGACTGAGATAACCGGAAGAATGAACGCCGAAGTTTCAAATGAAGAAATGATGGTGAGCTATGCCGGAGGCGAACCCATGACCATGGACCGGTAGACCCTAAATCCAGTGAATGGCTTCTACGGAAGCCGCTGTCAATTAAGGCTATTCAATATCAGTTGTTTAATTCCGGTTATCGGCAACTGATCAACCGCAAAGTCGCGCCGGGAAGAGATCAAAACGGGATTCAAGTCAGCCGATTGGTGGCACCGGCCATGAGTGCCCTTAACCAGGTCCGGTTTGAGTGGAATCACATCCATCAACATTCGGAAGCCTAGTTGCTTTTGGAGCAGCCGAAACCCAATTTTGAGCTTTGGCCACCGGATGTCCGGATCGACGAAAAGCTCCACCGGATCGTAGCCCGGCTTGCGATGGATATCGACCGTACGGGCAAAGTCAGGACTCTTCGCATCGTCCTGCCAATAGTAATAGCTGAACCAATGCCCGGGTTCGGCGATGGCGATCAATTCCCCGGAGCGCGGATGATCCAGGCCCATTTCGGCTTTTCCCTGCTCCGCCAGTACTCGCTCGATACCCGGTACCGTGCCAAGCAAGCGTTCCACGGCAGGACTGTCCGAAGCGTTCCGCACGTAGACATGGGCTATCTGATGATCGGCCACGGCGAAGGCGCGCGACGCGCCGAAGTCCAGCAACTCGTAGCCGAGGGTCTCGCGCACGGAGATGTAGCCCTGTTCGCGCAAAACTTTATTGATATGGACACAGCCCGTGGCCGGCTCGATGCCGTACTCGGAGACCACCATAACATCGGCTCCCTGAGCCCTAACGTGGTCGATCAAGTCTCCCGCGACGGCATCGATGGCGCGGACGTCTTCCCATATTCGCGGATCGGCCGGCCCGAGGCGCTGAAGGTTGTAATCCAGGTGCGGCAGATACACCAGTTGCAGTTTGCAAGGATGATGGTCGAACGTCCATTTGGCGGCATTTGCGATCCAGCTCGACGATCGTAAGTCCGCCGCCGGGCCCCAAAAGTTAAACATCGGGAAAGGACCCAATTCGGCTTCGATCCTCCGGTGCAGATCTGCGGGATTCGAGTAAAGCGCCGGAATTTTCCGCCCATCCGCGGGATAAATGGGGCGTGGGGTAACAGAGTACTCCACGTCAGCGTACATGTTGTACCACCAGAAGAGTTGAGCGCAGCTGAAATCGCGGATGGACATTTTCGCTGCATCCCAAACCTTCTCGCCATGGACGAGATGATTGGACTGACGCCAGAACCATACTTCGGCAAGATCGCGAAAATACCAGCCGTTGGCGACTATTCCGTGCTCCCGGGGAAGGGAACCGGTCAGCATCGATGCTTGGGCGGTACACGTCACGCCCGGAAAAACCGGCTCCAAATTAGCGACAAATCCATCCGTAATCAGCCGGTTCAAATGTGGCGTGTGCTCGCCCAAGAGCGAAGGATTAAGCCCAACGATATCGATCACAACCAGTCGTTTCATGGTTTAGCATCAATCATTAATAACGAGAAATTTGGAGCTTAAGCTCAAGAACTTAACTTCACAACGGATGAATAAGGACCAGTCGGAGCAATGGCGATATGGGTACGGAGTCCCGAAAATCAATTGAGAACAAACACCCAGACCGAACAGGTTGTATCCGTGCGATCTTTCAGATGTATGCGGGTGGACATCGCTATACCACCCTGGTCAAGACCCTGAGCGGCGATCCAACCGAATCAAGCAAGCCCTGACGACTGAGCCGCCCGACTATCTGGGCGAGATCCAAAAGCTCAAAAAGGAACTGGCCAACTTCATGGCGCTGATTGCCTCGGGCCAGACGTCCACCAGCATCCTCGCAGAAACCCCCAAACGCGAACCCCGGATCCAAAGCCTTGACGAGGACATGAGGCGTTTGAGCGAAACGCCGGCCGCATGGGATCCGCGCCAGCTTCGCCAGCAACTTCATGACGGGATTGGATGCTTCAAGATCCAGATGCAGGGCAATGTGGCCGCGGCACGAAAGGCAGCTTCGGCAGTTGCTCAAGGAACCGATTCGGCGTATTCCGGTGGAACGGGACGGCAAGAAAGTCTTGCTGGCGGAACGACAAACGACCGTTGGGACTTTGCTGCCGCAAGGTTATATAAACGTGGCGTCCCCAAGGGGATTCGAACACCTGTTACCGCCGTGAAAGGGCGGTGTCCTAGGCCTCTAGACGATGGGGACAAGGAACTTGATTGGTCAATCCGCGAGTGGTGGAGCCAGCGAGGATCGAACTCGCGACCTCAACAATGCCATTGTTGCGCTCTCCCAGCTGAGCTATGGCCCCACGCGATCGAGAACGCGAATATTAAAGAAAGACTTCGCGTTTGTCTAGGCTTTTTTATTGATATAGGCGATGGCTCGGCCGACCCTGGAGAGCGTCGTATCTTTTCCCAACAACTCCAGGGTGAGGTCGATGGGAGGCGATACCGTCGTTCCCGATACGGCGACCCGAAGCGGCTGAGCGACGCTGCCCATCTTCACTCCAAGCGTTTCCGCCGTCTCCACGACCACCTGGTGAATCGCCTCTCGGCTCCAGTTACCCAGCGCCCAGAGTTTTGTTTCCAGCGCTTGCAGCGCCCCGAGATTATCGGCGGTCAGGTTCTTGCTGGCGGCCTTCTCGTCGTACGCTTCGAACTCTTTGTAAAAGAAGACGCTCGCGTTCGCCATATCGACCAGGGTCTTGCACCGCTCGCGCTGCGCTTCGACCACCCTGACGGGATCGGGCCCCCGAGTGGGATCGATGTCCAGTTGCCCCAGATGCCAGCGCAGATGATGCGCGACATGCAAGGGATCGCTGTGCATGATGTAGTGATGATTCAGCCACAACAGTTTTTCCGGATTGAACGCCGAGGCCGAATGATTGATGTCGTTAACATCGAACAGCTCGATCATTTCGTCCACCGAAAAGATCTCCTGATCGCCATGGGACCAGCCGAGGCGCACCAGATAATTGATGAGCGCCTCGGGCAAATAGCCGTCGTCGCGGTATTGCATGACGCTGACCGCTCCATGGCGTTTCGATAGCTTGGCTCCATCTGGCCCTAAGATCATCGGCACGTGAGCGTATTTCGGCAGCGGCGCGCCCAAAGCCTTCAGAATGTTGATCTGGCGCGGCGTGTTGTTGAGATGGTCGTCGCCGCGGATGACATGGGTGATCTGCATGTCGAGGTCGTCGACCACCACCGTGAAGTTGTAGGTGGGGGTACCGTCCGAGCGAAGAATGATGAGATCGTCCAATTCACTGTTCTTCACAATGACCTGGCCACGCACGAGATCTTCGATGACGACTTCGCCGTCGTCCGGATTGCGAAACCGCATCACCGGCTGAACGCCTTCGCGGGGCTCGGTACGATGGCGGCAACGGCCGTCGTAGCGGGGCTTTTCCTTGCGTGCCAGTTGTTCGGCACGGAGGTTATCCAACTCTTCCCTAGTGCAGTAGCAATGATAGGCCTTGCCTTCGTTCAGCAATTGCTGGGCAATGGCTTTATAACGCTCGAACCGATGGGTTTGATAAAACGGTCCTTCGTCGTATTCCAGCCCGAGCCAGGTCATACCCTCCAGAATCGCATTGACCGCGTCGACCGTGGAACGCTCCAAGTCCGTATCCTCGATGCGCAGGATAAAGGTGCCGCCGTGCTTGCGTGCGTAAAGCCAGGAGAAAAGCGCCGTGCGCGCGCCGCCAACGTGCAAGTAACCCGTAGGGCTGGGAGCAAATCGGGTGCGTATGGTCATTCGAATAATCCTGAAAAAAGACTAGAGTTGCCGACTTTTGCCGTCGGCCCTCAGTGACT
>Ga0206094_100067_pt1 | contig 15523 bp, 14 predicted proteins | sample S3v_513CmetaT_FD_197216 | JGI IMG/M metagenome (GOLD analysis project Ga0206094, IMG submission 197216) | Metatranscriptome of soil microbial communities from Anza Borrego desert, Southern California, United States - S3+v_5-13C (Metagenome... | ecosystem: Environmental > Terrestrial > Soil >... | reverse complement strand
GATCGCTCGAGGTCTTTCCCGTTATGAAGCCTCGATGTGGCGTTCGCTCGTCGCTCTCCACATTGCAAAAAGACGTTCCGTTGGTCTCTTACGGTTTTAAAGAGGGCGGCTCTTGTTTAGAATCGATCAAAAAAGGAGTGTCATGAATAAACAGGATGTTTTGAGGTACTGCCTAGTCAGTATCGTTTTGGGAGCATGTTGCGGTTGCTCTTGGGTTGGCGCCGCGACGCCGCGAGCAGTTGATGATCCGACCGCTCTGCGCGCCAGAGGATCGAAAACAACTAATCCATCTCCGGCAACTACGCGCTATGTTCGTCCGTTCGGCCCGAACGCGCCCTGGAACCGACCGGTGGACGGGCTGCCGCGCCATCCCCAGTCCGATGCCTTGACCAATCGCCTGTGGCAATATTCGCCGTCGCGGGTCGGCAATTTCAATCTGTCCTTCAGCGGGTATACCTATCCGGTGTACATGGCCGGCACCGCGAAAGGCTCTTACCCAGTCCGAGCGCCATCATGGAACAAACTCAACGGTACCAAGATCCCCTGGAGCCCGGATTGGAAGCCCGCGACCGGCTCCGATAGCCAGGTGATCATCCTCGACCCGGACAGCGGGCGCGAATGGGATTTGTGGCAGGCGAGTTTCGATGGGGCCGCCGTCCATGTTTCGAACGGCAATCTGGTGCCGGGCTCGTACTTGACCAAGGAAGACGGCTTCAAGCCCTCGCGCGGCTGCGGCATTCCCTACCTCGCCATGCTGGTGAGACCGGAGGAGATTGCCCAGGGCAAGATCGAGCACGCGCTGTCGATGCCGAGCCGGAACACCGCGAAGACCTTCGTGGCGCCGGCCACCAAGTCGGACGGCCGAGCTACCGACAATGGACTGCCCATGGGCACCCGGTTTGCGCTGAACATCACCGATGCCGAGATCGACGAGTGGGTGAACGCCCTACCGAGCCAATTGACCGGCCAGACCCGTCGGGCGGCGCGGATCATCGCCGTGGCCCTTAGGGATTACGGCTGGTTCATCTCCGACACGGCCGGCGGCGCGCACTTCCAGTTCGAGGACAACGCCACCGCCAAAGCCAAATGGGAGGCGCTGGGCTTGGGGGAGAAATCGATTGGCTGGAAAAACTACCCTACCGATCTGCTCGATGGCTTGCTGACCAAACAGCGTATCTACGCAATCGCTCCTAGTAACTGATACAAGATGTACCGACCGCAGGCTCGGTTGTGGCTGGTGCTCGGACGAAAGAAAGAGAAGGGGAAGCGACGGCCGAGTGTAACACCTGAGGACACGCTGACTCGTGTAAGTAGCCTTTCTTAGGTAGTTGTTCGAGTTTTATATCAGTGGTTTAACCAGCACAATGCACCTACGTATTCGGGTGCACAGGGATGTTTCAAATGGCCGAAAAAGTGACCGGTCTAGACTCTACATCCAGTCGGTATCTCAGTTTATGCTCAAACGCGTTAAGTTGAGCTTTGCATATTGGTTTTGTTTTTAAGGAGCCTTTAGTGGGCTTCTTAGTTTCGAAATAGGTTGTTTTAGCCGCAACCCTCGCCAGGTAGCTTGATAGGTTAACTCAACGAGTAGGGTTATGCCGGAGTCTGCTGTTGGCAACGACGCTTTGGATTTTTCCCAAGGCAAGGAACGTCGGATAGATGCTGTAACCACCCAACACAGAAACAATAAGAAACACCCGTGGGAGTCAGTAATTTGGTACGACTACATTCGGCTTTGAAGGCAGCCTCGTTGTGGGCTATGAGTTATGCGTCCGGGGTGCACACGCAATATACCCGATTTGCGCTTATCGGGCATGCACGCACGGGTTCAAACCTTTTGTTGGACGTATTCCGGTCCAGCTCTGAGGTTGAGATGTTCCATGAGATATTTAGCTCGGATAACCGGATTATCGGGCAAGGTTTTAATGAAGGTATATCTCGTCTATATAACGAATATGCACGCTGCGTCCGCGCGGTCGGGTGCAAGATTTTTTATAACCACTTGACCAACCAAGAATGGACTGAATTCCAGAAATTGAAGGAATTCAAGATCATCCACTTGATGCGCCGTAATCGCTTGAGGACACTGGTGTCCCTGGCCATCGCATTCAAAACCGATATTTGGCTGCAGAGGAATTTGCGGAAAAAAGTTCCGGTTGACCGAAAGAAAGTCCACCTGGAACCGGGAAATTTAGTTGCGCAAATAATGCAGATCCAAAATTGGGAATCCCAAACACGTGGTCGATTCGCAGACCACGATATGCTCGAAATTTATTATGAAGATTTGGTGGACGACTTCGATAACATAGCCTCGAAGGCAATAAACTTCGTAGGCGCCAAACAATGGAATTCAAATAGGATCGCGTATAGGAAGCAGAATCCGGAGCCGCTCCATCAGCTTATTTCGAACTTCGACGAAGTTAGGGGGGCATTGAAGAATACGCCATGGGAAAGATACCTTGAATGAGTTTGCCGAACGAGGGAGTGACGATGGATATCGTAGAAATTTCGAAGAAGCTGCTGACTGAAATTGGAGCTCAACTCGATATACATCGCTCGGAGAAAGATATTTTGCCGATCTTAGGTCAAAGGAATTTTAGAGCTAATTCGTCAACAGCTTTTTGAAGGCCATGCTTCGAAATGACCCCATTTTGATTGTCGATTTAGCGAAATACTACGGAGGCGTGGATGTACGCGTTACCGCCTTAGCGCGAATGCTTCACGGCGAACGTCCTTACGCCGTCGCGACTTTGAAGGGCTCGGCATTGCATCATCGCCTGGAAGCCGCTGATTTAGTCTCGTTCCCCGTGCCGTTTTCACGGGGCGATCCGAGAATATTGCTCTATTTGTATCGCCTAATTCGAAAAGGCGGGTATAAGGTAGTGGATACTCATAATCCGCAATCCCAGTTTTGGGGGGGATTGGCCGCAACATGGGCGGGTGCAAGAAGTATTTGCACTGTTCACAGTGCGTATGGGCTGGAATACGCCAACACTCTGAAAGGGCGGCTATACGAGCTGGTTTTGCAGTTGAGCTATCGGCTCGGTTTTCACTTTATCGCCGTATCGGAATCGGTACACCAATATCTCGCCGAACTAGGCATTCCATCGACACGAATTTCGCTAATCCACAACGCCATAGAATATACCGAGGAAACATCGGCCGGGCGGGCTGCTCCATTCTTCAAGGAGCTAGGATGGAGTTCCGACGTGTTCGTAGTCACGGTAGTCGGCCGGCTCGAATCCGTAAAAGGTCACAGGTTCTTGTTCGAGGCATTGGCACGCCTGGCGAAGTCCAGGCCTCGGCTACGGTGCCTGGTCGTGGGAGACGGCTATCTGCGCAGCGAATATGAAGAACTGGTAAGGAAGGCGGATCTCGAACAGATTGTCCACTTTGCAGGCTTTCGCAACGATGTCTCCGTCCTCTTAAGCGGCAGCGACGTGTTTTGTTTGCCTTCTCTTTCCGAAGGTCTGCCGTATGCGGTCCTGGAGGCATGCAATCATCGTCTCCCCTTGCTTTTGAGCGGAGTGGGAGGGCTAGCCGAGCTATTCGACCACGGAAAAACCGCGTTTCTTGTTCCGCCAGCGGATGTGGATGCACTGGCGAGAGGAATTTGTTGGCTCATGGATTATCCGGTCGAGGCAAACGGTTTAGGCGAAGCCGCTTTTTACGCTGTCAAGCAGAAGTCCGGTACTAGGCAGATGTACGGGAAGACCTTGGAAATTTATCAATCTGGTTTACCTCTATAGGCACTGAGATATTTCGAGTTAAACCGGTGACTACGAAACGATCGAAATATCACGGGTTTTGCACCATTAACCAATGGAACGGCTAACCGTAAGAACAAGGGCAAGGGATTGCATAATGCGCAGTATTTCGGAAAAGGTAACTATCAAAACGTTCCGAGGGATATCCGGTCTCGAGGAAATCGCAACCGAGTGGGAGTTCATAACGAAGGTTATGGATGGCAAGCGATTTTTTCACCTCGCGGACTGGTACCGTTGTTATCTAAATGCTCTGGAAGACCAGCCCGATACGGTGTTATTCACGGTGGTATATGTAAGCGACAATCCGGAAGCCATTTTCCCACTGAAGATATCATCGCAACGAATATTCGGGCTGAAGATGAGGGTGCTGCAACTCCCGAGCCATCCGCACATGTGCCTCAATGATTTTGTGGTTGCTAAACCCGAACGCGTAAAAACTTACGTGCCTCTCGTTTTAAAACATCTGAAAGAAGTGCCAGGCCTTTCCTGGGACTATATTTATCTCCCGCGTGTCCTTGAAGAATCAGCCGCAGTCACTGCACTAGCTGAACAGTCTAATATCTGGAATGTTCGAAGATCCTGTGGGCAATGCGACTATTTAGTTATGCGTCCTTATAATCTAATGTTTCAAGGGTTTTCGAAAACTTTCAGAAATAATATGAGACGAGCAAAAAAGCGTGCCGAAGATTTAGGAAACATAACCTACACGTCTGCATCAAAGCATCCGGAACTCGGCATGGCTTACGAGGCTTTTTTAGATGTTGAAGCCTCTGGTTGGAAAGGTAGAAAAGGATCTGGTACAGCCATAAAACTAGACAAAAAGCTCGAGTCCTTTTATAGGCTGCTAATGGAACACTACTCCCGATCAGGCGGATGCGAAATTCATATTATGTGGCATGATAAAAAGCCTATATCTGTGGAGTTCAGTCTCATTACGGATAGTACCCTTTATACCGTAAAGATCGGTTATAATGAAAACTATTCATTCTGTAGTCCAGGTCATCTGCTTCGCGAATATCTTATGAATTATTATGAGAACAAGGGTGGAATTAGTTTTAATAATTTGATTACGGATGCATCATGGCATAGTGGATGGAAGCCCCAATTTCACAACGTATTTCACTACTATCTATGTAGGCCGACCGTGCGAGGATGGATTGCTTACGTATATCAAAAAGCACTTCTTGAGATTCGCCCGGTATGGTTGGTGTTGAAGCCGAAGTTGAGGAATTTGAATATCATACCCGGGCGATTCGCTCGTGCTTGACTAATAGGCAAAGGAGTCGCAATTCGTTGAGTAAATACGTAGCAAGTGAAACTTCATGTGTCGTATTAGCAAGGTTGTTTAGAGTGGCCGATAGTTCGATGATTTAGGCCATTCATGAACCTTTCGACACTGTCATCAATGCCGTTAGACAAAGACATCAAGGGATTATGATGTTATCAATTTTTTGGTTATGTCTAGGCTTAATTTGTTACGTCTATATCGGATACCCCATCTTAATTACAGCGCTTGCCTCGGTAAGACAACGTCGAATCGACGCAGCGCCGATTCACCCGACAATCAGCTTGATTGTTTGCGCTTACAATGAAGAGGATATTATAGGCAGGAAAATTGAGAATAGTCTGTCATTGAATTACCCGGCGCATCTGCTCGAGGTGATAGTGGTTAATGATGGGTCGACGGATAGAACGTCATCAATAATCAGTAAATATACCGATAAACCGGATATCACTATTGTTCACTCCCCTGTGCGGGAAGGGAAGGCTGCCGCGATGAATCGGGCCGCCGCTCTAGCCAAGGGTGAAATCCTGATTTTTTCGGACGCACGTGCCATTTATCGTGCCGATAGTCTAAAGCTTCTGGTTCGGAATTTTAATGATCCAGAGGTCGGATGCGTTAATGGCAACAGGCGTTTGCACAAAAACAGATCGCCGATCTTCGGCTCCGAGAAATCGTATTGGGGCTACGAGGCTTACATTAAAACGAAGGAAACTCAATGCGGGTCGACCGTCAGTGTCAGCGGGGCGATGCTCGCCATTCGCGCATCGATATTCGAGCCTATACCGACCAATATGATTCTCGATGATGCCTGCCTCGCCATGCAGACATTGCGGAAAGGATTTCGAGTCATCTACGATCCGGCGGCGCTGTGTTTCCAAAGTTCGGCGATGTCCACGCGCGACGAGGTTTTGCGAAGGCAGCGCATTACAGCCGGACGCTTTCAGATGCTCCTGGATGCTCGGGCATTATGGCCATGGAACGACAAGCTCGCAATTTTCGAATTGGTATCTCATAAGGTCATGCGTCTCTTCCTGCCGTTCTTCAGTGCCGGTGTCTTTCTTTCCAGCGCGGGATTGATGTTTTTACCGGATACTCCCGAAATAGTGATTGGATTATTTTGGGCCCAAATCGCATTTGGTTTCCTGGCCGTTATTGGATGGATCTCGGAAAAGTTCGGTTGGAAGGTAGGGCTGTTGGGGATTTGGTATTACATCGCGAGCGGAAATTTTGCGTCCTTCCGCGGTCTGGTGAGGTATTCGAAAGGTAGGCAGACCGTTCTTTGGGAGAAAGCGCGCCGTACGGAGTGAGGGCAGATTCGTTCTGCGAGCGCTTTCCTTTTCGATGGTGAGTTCGGTCTGCTGATGAAGCGGTAACGACTCCGGCAAGCGGATCGCAGCTTCCAAGGACGTTCGATCAGTGTTGTGGCTGTGGGGTGTGGGGCGCACGGATGCCCTGAGGCCCATCGAGACGGCACGACGATAGTCCGCGGGAAGTCAGGCGCCGACGGATCGTCCATCGAAAGGAGGTGCACAGCCGTCGAGCGGGGTAGGGCGGCCTCGAGACCGCCCATCCGCTGACGACAGCGGGTTTACCCAGCCGAGTGTGTCCACTGTTCCCAAATGCCGGCCACTCCGTTCGAAGGTCTTTATGGGGACGGGATTCGAGCCAGGACCGGCACGCCGAGCTTTTCTTCAACACCTTCCGGTGTGTAAAGCCCGCGTCGCTTCAACTCAGCAAAGTAGGCCACGATGAAGGCAGCCAAAAGCCCAAAAAGCGCACCAACCATTACCTTTAAGAGTCTTGCCGCGTTTAATGGCTTCGGAGATATCGTGGGCTCCTGGAAGACGCGGACATTGGTAACTTTCTTGAGGTCCAGTTCTTCGGAAATCTTGGTTTCCTCGAGTTTGCTCAGATAATCACGATAGAGGCCTTCCTTTACCGCTAGCCGCGTTTCAAGATTAAGCAATTCTCCCTTATGCATATTGATGACCGATAGTTGATCGTTGACCTGCCTCAGGGTCTGCTCGGCATCCTTAATGGTTGTCTGGACGCTCAGCAATTCGGGCTCGAGGTGGGTCGTTTCCAGTTCCAGCGCCCAGTAAGCCTGGTTCGGCTGACGCCGAATCTGCGCCGCTTTTTCCTCTTCGTTCTGGCGCATGAATGCCTTCACGTTATCGATGTCTTGTCGAACTTCACTCACGGTCCTGCTGTTTTCATTGTATCTCCGCAAAAGCTCCTGCTCCTTCAGTTGAAGCTCGAGGAGCCTTTGCTGCGCAAAGTCCACCCCCGTGGACAACGGATCATTCCGCGGAACCCTGTTTTTCAACTTTTGCAGAGCGGCCAATTTATGAGACAGTTCATTAGCCCTCGATTTGGAAAGCCGGAGCGTTTCCTCTACGGCCGACTGTCTTTGCAACAGTAACCGTATCTGTTCGTCGACGTTAATTATCCCGTACTGTTGCTTGAAGTCGCGTAGACTCTGCGTGGCTTCTTGCAGGCCTACGGTGTACTCGGCGAGTTTTTGCTCGAAAAACGGAGCGCGGGACTCTCCGTAAATTCGGACGTGCTTATCGATAAAACTGTTAACGAGCAAGTCGACGACCCGCTTCGCGACAACCGAATCCGGATGGGCAAAATAGACGTGGATGACGCCCGAATTTTTCACGCTTTTGACGGCGAGAGCTTTGTCGAAATTCAATAGCGCCGCATCCATTACGGATTGATCCTGAGGATTTGCGTCTTTAAGTTCAGGGTATAGCGTTTTGATGCCTATCGAAGTGATTACTTTTTGCCGTAAGTCTGTGCTATTCAGAAGCTCCGACTCCGTGTTGAGCAATTCCTCCATTTTGAATTCACGCCTAGAGCTACTATAGGGGCCGCTGAATTCAGGTATGTATTTGTACTCACGACCCAGGTTGAACAACAACGCGGCATGTGCCTCATAAACCGGTTTTTCAAGAATTGCGGTAATTGCTCCAGCCGATAAGGCTACTAAGAAAGCCACCAAAGCCTTGCGTTTATGCCTGATCACCATGGCGACCAAATTAGAATCTCGTATTTGACGATTAGAGAGCATCACTGTTATATCCCTATAGTGAGTTATTGAAAAAGTTAAGTAGAGAGCGAACGCTTACCAGAGTGAGCCATTTCCCACTCGGCTGCTTGCGGTAAAGAAAGGGCAATTCCCATCAGAATCCAAAAATATTTTGGATAAGAGTCGTGCAGAAACAAGCTGCTCACAAGAAAACCGAAAACTCCTATGCTAAAGGCAGTTACCAAAGTTGCATAGTCGTGGCGTCCTGCTTGTTCGAACGTGTATCTTGCCTGCTTCAGGCTCTTGACCATAAACCATAGCAGAGCTCCGAAACTCACCAAACCGATAAGTCCTCGTTCAGCGGCTATCTGAAGATAAAGACTATGTGCGTTTCGATTTTCGCCGCGATTCATAAGGTGTAAGTCCTGGCTATAGCGCTGGAAATTGAAAACATAATTACCGGCTCCAACTCCGAACAACGGGTTATCCGCGAACATACGCAACGCGATTTGCATCTCCGCCTTGCGTCCGTCGACCGAAATGTCTGCGGCGCTGGTTTCGGATGGATCTTTCTCTCCGGAAAACGTGGCGACCATATCGTTTATACGAGTGACATAAGCACTCGGAGCAAGGGCGAGCAGGCAGATTAGTACGGCGAGGCCTGATGTTAACACCTTGGGAGAAACGCGAATGTGCATAAGTGCAAGGCACAGCATTCCGAATATGCCCACAAGTGCGCCGCGAGAGTAGGTGAGACTGATGGCCAGGAGTACCAAAGCGAGCGTAATTGCCGCTAGCGGGCGAAGCAACCGAATGGGTTCGTTTAACAGCCGCTCGATACATAATGGCACTATGGGTAGAAGGATGAGGGCATAGAAATTGGGGTCGGTCAAAGGGCCCGATATCCGATAATCGCCCAATTCCTTTGCGAGCTCATCATATTCGGCATTTGCAAATCCAGCGAACTTGAACCAATAAGCACCAGTAACAAATTGGGCAAAATTCATGGATACTAAGAATAGTGCACCGAATCCTAGTGCCCAAATCAAGAGCCTAAACGAGGCGGCAGTTCGTGATATTAGTATTATGAGAATACAAATCATTCCTTCCCTGATGTTATTGAAGACGAATTCCTGTGCGTCCCGAAAGTAGTCCGAATAGGATAACGACGCCAAGACGAGCAGCATGTATATCAGGACGAGCAGGGCCGGTTTGGCGGCTCCAACGGGTCTATCGCCACCGATGAAGCGAAGCGTGAATGCGGTGAGCAGCGCGGCGCCGTACAACTTAGTCGGCGATGGTGCACCGTGCTCGATGGCGACATCCGAGGCATTCGTATAAATGATGAATGTCAATGCCGCCAAACCCCAGTCGGTACGTGCAAAAGTGAGAACGGCGGCTGGAATTCCGACAAACACGACAATGAACATCAGTGCCAATTGAAGAGCTTCCAGTTGGGAAATCAATACAACCGGCACCAGCGCACTCGTGCCTAGGGCCAAAAGATCCCATTTTTGTGCGGCGATCCGCCGCCCGATCCCTTCAGGTTGGGATAGCCAAGTCCATGGTTTTGCAGACACTCTTTTCTCCTTATGTTCGATCGAAAATTGCACTGTTCTCCCTTAAGGGAACAATTTGCATTGCGAGCCCGTCCGGCTCAGTTTGCTAACAACCGAGTGAGCGCCGGGTCAGTATTACCTGGAAAGTTCGCAGAAGGATTTCCAGGTCGAGTCGGAGACAGGCTCGCTGAATGTAAGCGATATCGAGTTGTGAGCGTTCGTCGAACTCAGTCTTATTTCTACCCAGAATCTGCCACAAGCCCGTGATTCCCGGTATTGCATCCAGGCGTTCGGTTTGCCAGAGCCGGTAGGTTTCGGGGCGGAAAGATGTCGGCCGTGGTCCGACTAACGTCATTTGGCCGAACAAGAGATTAAAAATTTGCGGGAGTTCATCCAGGCTCGTTTTCCGCAATATCTTTCCTACGCGGGTTATCCGCGGGTCATTCTGGATTTTGAAGTCCGGCCACTGTAGTTCGTTCAAGTGCATGAGTTCACATTTGAGCGCTTCAGCATTTGGAACCATGGTTCTGAATTTAAAGATACAAAACCGATAGCCGTTCTTACCGGTCCTTTCTTGTAAGAAGAAAATGGGATCTCGTGGAGATTCCAGTTTAATGAACAATGAAATAATTAATATTAGCGGTATCCACAATGGACTCGTAAGTATTACAAATAGCATGTCGAATAGCCGCTTGGCTATCAAGTAACCCTGGTTATTGGAGATTCTTAGTCTTGGCTTGAATCGACCTAACCAGTCGAGATCATTTCCATATCGCTCTCTTAGCGTTGGGGTAATCATGCAGCTTGCTCCTCGGTTTCTTCGACAGGCAGGGGCTGCTTGCCATCCACGATATTTGACTCGGCGGTTTTGATTAAGGCTTCAAGTGTGAACCCATCGCTTGGAAAAGACGCTGCACCAACCGATACGGGAAGGTCCAGATCCTTCTTGGCGCTCGTTTGTATCCGTTGAGCCACGGTATTGCATGCTTCGAGACTTGTTGACGGACACATGATTAACAACCGGGAGTCATGCTCGGTACACATTACGATCATGTCGCTGCGTCGAAACCCGGCGACGATCCGGTTTATCAACTTTACCGTCAGATAGCGCTTCAAGTAGCGTTCGGCAAGCTCATGAAATATCATTTTTCGATAGTGGGATAGCGAGTATTTGTTAAGGTTTTCCTTCACGTCTAATACGATAACGCTAAGCGGATTTCCGGATCGCCTGCTTTGATAAAGATATGTATTGATTTCATTCATGGAGTCCGGGAGCTTGGCGATCGGTTTATGCAGATCTTTCAAGAGCATGCTTTCCAGTTCCTCTGAAACGTAAGCCATCCACCTGGCGACGGCATGGGAGAAATACACCGATATACTCAGAAGAATGGTTTCTAAAAAACCGAAGATGTAATTATTGTATTGGGTATTATGGCGTGCCGATAAAGCGAGGTTTGTACTTATAACTAATAGGAGAGGCAGGTATATGGAATGTTTGGTCCAGAATTTCCAGCCCGCCACGATAGTGAGCACCGACAAGGCGGCTAAAATTTTTGTGGGAGTGGAGATGCTGGCGATCGAACCCGTTCCCGGATCTAAGGTATTTAGGCCGAAAAGTATAAAGACAGTCGTAAGCAGACCAAGCAAGTCCTTTGAAATAGATTTCATTTGCAAACACTCCTTTTCTGCAAACTTTATTCTCTCTATCTGTCCGTTAAGATTCTCCGAATAGTGAGAGGGCGCTGCATCAAGTCCTTGTGCTGCGCGCAATCGCTGTATGTATTTTTACCTCCGATAAATTGAACGATAAGCCGTCAGGATAGCTCCAAGGCGGCGGGTTTGACTTCCGCGCTTCGGCCGGCTGTGCGCAGGCGCTAAATTCACCTTGGGTGCAGCGGAATGAATGTCGACGTCGACAGCTCGAGCGATCGGGACCGCTTCAAAGCCGTCATAATGCAGATCGAAAGTTTTGCTGCACTCCGACAAATTTAGATGAGCTAGAGGACGGTATTCAACATCGTGATGCAGGAACGGCCAGGCAACGAGACCGGCCGGAGAGTAACGCGGCCGCGACAATCCGCCTGCATGGCAGTGCCTCGGGTTCGCGTGAATGGGGGTGCTGTCCATCGCCAGACTCCAAAAGTCGATTATCCTCCCTGGGACGGACCGGGACTGCGCGAAGTCCGGCCGAATGCGTTCACTATATCAAACAGTCGCGTAATCAGAATAGACAAAAATCAACAAAAAATCGGCTTTTCGAAGCTCGATATCACTAAGAATAACTTTGTTTGAATCTTTCCGCTGCCCCGGCAGTCCAACTGGCCGATAGAGGTTCAACTAAGTCATAGCAACTGAGCCGGTTTCGAAACATGCGAGGACGGGCCAGTGTAACAAAGGCGTTAAGCCGCCACTCGCTTCGGTCGAGATAACAGCCAGGAGGAACTCGGCGTGATGCACGCAACGGGCGAAGTGTATCAACAATGCAATAGGGAATCGCATCTCTTGGCGTATCGGCAAGATTTATATTAGAGTACGAAGCGCCAGTCGGTTTGTGTATCGCACGATGAACAAGGAGGGCAAACCGGTAGGGTTCTGCCTTAATAGTGCTGTAAGCAGAGTTGGGACTTATGACATGACGTCATAAGAATGGCCTGCGAACGAATTCGCGACAAGGGATTGAACAATGATTCATGCTGGCAGAAAGACCGTACATGCCGTGGCGTGGAACTACGCGTCTTTTGCACTGAGCAAAGGCGTCGTACTGATCACCATGGCAGTACTTACCCGGCTCTTGCCACCCGAAACCTTCGGGATAGTCAGTCTAGCGACAATCATCATTTCATACTTTTCGCTGCTGCAAGACTTGGGTTTAGGAAGCGCCCTGATACAGCAGCGAAACGATGTACAGGAAGCGGCGAACACCGTTTACGCCGCGAATCTGGTCATCGGAATTCTTTTTTTTCTTTTTACCTTCGCCATAGCTCCGGCGGTTGCCGTCTTTTTTCGCGCACCGGCGGTCGAGCCGATGTTGCGGATACTTGCTTTGACGTTCCTCATCGATCCTTTCGGTTCGGTCCACATTGCGCTTCTTCAGCGGGATTTGGCGTTTCGCAAAAAGCTGATACCGGATCTCGGGCGATTGCTTATCAAAGCAGTTGTCACGATCGTTCTTGCCGTCAAAGGATTCGGGGCATGGTCGCTGATCATCGGACAGCTATCGAGTTCGCTTTCGGGCGTCATCCTAGCGCGCATCGCACTGCGGCAAAAACTCAGGATGCGCATCAAAAAGCCACAGCTTGGCCGCCTTTTGAAGTTCAGCATACCCTTCATGGCATTTAACCTGATTAACGCACTTGTATCGAATATCGAGTTTATCGTTATTGGACGAACCCTCGGAGATGCGGCGCTCGGGATATATTCGATAACTTATCGTATCGTCGATTTACTGATTATGAATGTGTGGGTGGTATTGGCGGGAGCGATGTTTCCCGCGTTAGCGACGATACAGCACCAGCCCCACTTGCTGCGACGAGCATTTCTTTCGGTAACCCAATACGTTCAGGTTTTTATTGTTCCGATCTCTCTCGGTCTCATTATCACAGCGGAACCTATAGTCAAGGTTTTGCTCGGGGCTCAGTGGTTGGGCGCGATTCCGATTCTCCGGTTGCTGCCTGTTGCATTTCTTATTTTCTCGATCGGAACGACAGCGGGTGATATCTATAAGGCAATTGGACGCCCGGCACTGTTGTTAAAAATGGGCATACTACACATCATAATACTGATTCCTTTACTTCTCGTGGGTGTTCAATACCAGCTCGTAGGGGTGGCATTGAGCCTAATCGCAACGGCATTCCTAGTAAAAATCGTTCATTTGTTCGTAATCGTACGGGTGATAGGGGTTACGGTGTCGGAATTGATGCGCGCACTCAGGCCGGCGTTTGTCGGCGGGACCGCGCTCACCATTGTTACCACCCCGCTGGTCTACAGCATCGGCGATCAGCCTCCCGTGGTGCAACTGTTGGTTGCCGGAGTAACGGGAGCCGCCGCTTATTTCGGAACACTATGGCTTTTAGAAAAGGAGGTCGTTATTAAGGGAGCAAATACGATACTCGATGCCGTCAGGCGTTAAGGCAGCGAAAGAATGCTAGATGTCGAGCTTTCGTAAACCAGGTACCGAATTACGTCACGTATTTTTGTAAACCACGACTTATCTAATGGACAGGATGCTATGAACGGAGTCAACCCGATTGCGCGAGGTCGCAAAGCTATTTCCGGTCGTCTGGCAGGGCTGATGACGCTGATCATCATCATGGGCTGCTATGGGTGTACGGTTAACCGGCCCGTCCTTGATCCCAGCGTAGCATTGGCCGAGGTGGAGAGCAGGTATGAGGTTCCGCCTAATTACATCATTCAGCCCGGAGATCAGCTGGACGTGAAATTCTTTTATACCCCTGAGTTCAACGAGTCGGTAATCGTGCGGCCGGATGGCAAGATTTCTCTCCAACTGATCGACGACGTGCAGGCGGCAGGGATAAACCCGGCGAAGCTCGACGAAGTTTTGACGAACGCCTATTCCGGAGAGTTGAAAGATCCTGCCGTCACGGTGCTTGTCCGGACGCTTACCGAGCCGAGGGTCTACTTGGCGGGCGACATCGCAAAGCCCGGATTCATCACGGTAAGAAACAAGATCGGGGTCCTCCAAGCCATAGACGAAGCCGGGGGATTCCTGGAGACTGCAAATATCAACGATGTCACCGTCATCCGAAAAGGACCCAACAACCAACCGTTGACGCATGAAGTCGATGTGGAAAATATCCTCGACGGCGAGTTAAGCGATTCGGATTTTCTGCTTCAGCCTACGGATGTCGTTTTTGTGCCGAAGCGCGGGGTGGCGAAGGTTGCGGGTTTCATGGATCAAATCCGGAAAATACTGATGCTCAACGGGCTCTTCATACCGCTGTTTTGAGGTTTGAGGAAAGGACCAGCAGTATCTGGAACGATTTAGGACCGTCGGCGGACTGTTCCGCCTATGAGATCGCGAGCGACTCGCGCCTCATGACGCATGAGCAGCCTGAGGGAAAGGTTGGCGAAACCGATTTTTCCGGTGTTCGGTTGATCTATGAATGCATCCCGGGGCGAGAAAAATCCCGCCCGAGGATGGATCGACGTGGCCGAGTGTCGAAACCCGGCTGAGGGAGAGTTCGGAGTAGAGCTGGGCCCACCGACGATTATCGCCTCTCGCAATCGAATCGCGGGGAGGCGGATACGGCGACGTGGGTTCAGAACTGCTCGGCTTGGGCTAGCCCAGTCGGTATTTACCCTGCGTGCGGTCTCACTTTGAGAGGGAACGGACGAACTGTCTTATCTCGAGAAAACGCACACGCAGGGTTTCCGTACCGATAAGCTCGATCAGTATTGGTCGCTAGGAGCTATCGCATAGATACGCTGTTTGGTCAGCAAGCCATCGAGCAGATCGGTGGGATAGTTCTTATAGTTGATGTATTGCTCTCCCAAGCCCAGCGCCTCCCATTTGGCTTTGGCGGTGGCGTTGTCCTCGAACTGGAAGTGCGCGCCGCCGGCCGTGTCGGAGATGAACCAGCCGTAATCCCTAAGCGCCACGGCGATGATCCGCGCCGCCTGACGGGTCTGGTCCGACAATTCGCTCGGCAAGGAGTTCACCCACTCGTCGATCTCGGCATCGGTGATGTTGAGCGCAAACCGGGTGCCCATGGGCATACCGTTCTGGGTAACCCGACCGTCCGACTTGGTGGCCGGCGCCACGAAGGTCTTCGCGGTGTTCCGGCTCGGCATCGACAGCGCGTGCTCGATCTTGCCCTGGGCAATCTCCTCCGGTCTCACCAGCATGGCGAGATAGGAG
>Ga0206094_100056_pt1 | contig 16898 bp, 14 predicted proteins | sample S3v_513CmetaT_FD_197216 | JGI IMG/M metagenome (GOLD analysis project Ga0206094, IMG submission 197216) | Metatranscriptome of soil microbial communities from Anza Borrego desert, Southern California, United States - S3+v_5-13C (Metagenome... | ecosystem: Environmental > Terrestrial > Soil >... | reverse complement strand
CGTGATCGTGCCGTTTCTGGTCTGGTTTTTTTCAATACGGGGCTTTCCACCGAATTCCGTCATGATCATGGCGGTGGCGACTTCGCTTGCTACCATCGTCGTCACGTCCGTTTCAGCGGTTTATGCGCACCACCGTCTCGGTGCCGTGCGCTGGGATACGGTATCCCGGCTGTCGCCCGGCATATTGATCGGCTCCGTTATCGGTTCGATCATCGCCGACCGATTGCCGGCACATTGGTTTAAACTGATTTTCGCGCTTTTTCTGCTTTATGTTGCCGCTCGTCTTCTAATCGATGTGAAGACTAAAAGCGATCAAAGTCGAACGCCGAGCGGGTGGCTATATTCAGCCGCCGGCTTAGGGATAGGCGCGGTTTCTTCCATCCTCGGGATAGGTGGCGGGACACTGAGCGTGCCCTTTCTCGTCAGATGCCATTTTCCGATCCGAAACGCCGTCGCCATCTCCAGCGCCTGCGGTTTTCCCATAGCGGTCGCCGGCTCTCTGACCTATATTGCCCTGGGTTGGGAAAAACCAGTGTTGCCGGCTTGGAGTCTAGGCTATGTTTACCTGCCCGCCTTTGCTGGCATCGTGGCGACCAGTATTCTGTTCGCGCCGCTCGGCGCTGAACTCGCGCATCGTCTACCGACGCGGAAACTCAGGCGAATGTTCGCGATCGTCGTACTGATCGTGGGAGTCAAACTGTTTTGGCAGGCCATTCAACCCTGAATCTGAATTTAAGTGCCGTAGGTCGGCCATCCTTTGCCGACAAACCCGCTGCGTCGGGAAGGGATTTCCGACCTACAAAGAGAGAGAAACTATGACCGCAAAACCCCGCATCGAAATCGAATACTGCACTCAATGCCGCTGGCTGCTGCGCGCAGCCTGGCTGGCGCAGGAACTTCTGACCACGTTCGAGGAGGAGATCGGCGAAGTGGCGCTGATTCCCGGCACGGGCGGAGTATTCGAAGTGCGCCACGGGAACACGGTGCTATGGTCCCGAAAGGAAGAAGGACGCTTCCCCGAAGCGAAAGAGCTTAAACAGCGGGTAAGGGATGAAATCGTGCCGGGAAAAGACCTCGGCCATTCAGATAAGGAGAAAAAATAGGCTCCCGTAACAACATCCGCAAACGATACCTAACCGGAAACACGAGAAACTACGTCTAATGTTTCGCTCCAAATATTTCCGGGACTGAAAGCGCCGGCAAGATTTTCAGCAATGTCTCCTAAAAGGCTCTTGTTCAAGTATGCAAAGGGAGACATGGCTGGACAAACATAACAAAGTCACAAAGTACACTACACTTCTTCAAGAAATCACAATTGTGTGACAGCCGTCATACAACGTTCGATCCGGACACACTAGATTTAGGCGTATCCGGAGCTCGGAGCTCCACTCCCTTTTCTCGATAAAGTCGCAGGCTATCGCTACGACAGCTCCAGGGTGATCGGCGCCGCCGACGGATGGATTTTCAAGACACGGGAATAGTTTCCAAAGGTGCTTCAAATGATGGTGTGGAGCAAGCATCGGCCACTCCGAGCTGCAAGAAAATCACGGGGGGTCACATTGATCGAACTGCTGGTGACGGTGTCGGTCCTGGCTATTCTGTCGTCTATCGCTGTGCCCAGTCTCCAGAATTTCACGAATACTAGCCGTGCCGTCGCCCTAACCAACGAACTTGTGGCAGCGCTCAACTTCGCCCGTTCCGAGGCGATCAAGCGCGGCGTCGCCGTAACGATCTGTAAGACCGCCAATCCCGATAATGCAAGCCCCACCTGCACGACTGATGGCAGTTGGCAAAGCGGTTGGCTGACATTTACCGACCCGACCAATCGAGGCACTGTGAATGACGGCGAAACCCGCCTACGGATCAAGCAGCCGACCGGCGGTACCGGCACCATCGATGGCGGCACCGAATTCGGCAACTACATCACCTATCTTCCCGGTGGGGATTATCTCGGCAACGGTGGATCGAACGGAACGCTGACCGTGTGTGTGGGCGGCGTCAAACGCGATATTACCGTGAAAAACACTGGCCACATCCACATCGAAAAAGGAACTTGCTAATGAAGCGCAGAAACGTTTCGAAAGGCCGATTCGGCCTAAAGGCGGGGCAAAAAGGCGTTAGCATGATCGAAGTGCTGGTGACTATGGTTGTCATCGCATTGGGCCTTTTGGGACACGGCAGACTGCTCGCCACCACTCTCAATCACAACAACTCGGCTTATATGCGAAGCCTTGCGACCATGCTGGCTTATGACATAGCCGAGAGCATGCGCGCCAACCGCGCCGCCGCGATAGGCGGCAGCTATAACGTTGCGGTCGGCAGCAGCCCCAGCGGCGGCACCGTGGCGGGCGACGATCTGGTCTCATGGAAAAACCGGCTATCCGAGTTGCTTCCCGCTGGAGACGGCTCCGTCACCGTCGACATTCAGGGCAACACTACCATCGTCATCCAATGGGACCAAAAAGAGGATCGCGACGGCGACGGCAATAACGATCTGATATCCCTGACAACCCAGACCGATCTTTAGCCATGCGCACTCCCATTTTCGCGATGACGGTACCGCCGAACTCCTGCCGAGGCGTGACCCTGATCGAGCTGATGATATCCCTGACAATCGGCTTATTGCTGACCGCCGTTCTCGGCTACGCATTTCTGGGCAGCCGACAGGCTTTTCGTACCACGGACACGCTGTCCCGCATGCAGGAGAGCGCCCGCTACGCTTTCGAACGCATCTCCTCCGACATCCGCATGGCGGGATTCACGGGTTGTTCGTTCTCCACGATGGCCAATGTGCTCAACACCGCAACGGATTGGGACAAAGATCTGTTCGGCTTCCCGCTGGTGGGTTATGAGGACACGGCAAATCCCACCTACCCGAACGGTGTCTCCGGCAACGTATTGAGAGGTGACGCGCTGACGGTATTGCGGGCAGACAATTCTCGCGAGTGGGTCGTAGTCCATCCCCCCGGGCATAACGCAAGCGCCGCGACCATTCCGGTAGCCCCCACCCATAACATCCAACCGGGAGAAATCCTGGTCATTACCGACTGCCGGCATGCCGCCGTTTTTCAGATGACCGGCCCGGCCAACATCGGCAACAACTCGAATCAAATCAACCATACTACCGGGAATTCCACCGCCCCCGGCAACTTCACGAAGTGCTTTGGTATCGGAACACCATCAGATCCGATGTGCGGCAGCGCCAACAGCCAACTTTATACCTACGCCCCTGGATCGAGGATTCTGCGCCTTAGTGCCGCGACCTATTACATCCGTACCAACGATGCGGGTGAACCCGCGCTCTACCGCCAAAGACTCATAGCCAGCGGCGGCAATGCCGCCACCACGGCGGAGGAAATGGTGGAAGGCGTGCAGGACATGCAAATTCAGTATGGAGAGAATACCGATGGAGCTCCCGGCGTCGATACCTACGTCACGGCCGATGGGGTTACCAACTGGACGAATGTTCTGAGCATACGCATCAGCTTGCTGATGGTCAGCCTTTCGGATGAAAGCATCACTACCGCCCCCCAAGCGTATACCTACAACGGAGCCACGATCACACCGACCGACCGGCTTTTGCGCAAGGCTTTCACCACCACCATCTCCGTAAGGAACCGACTATGACCAGGCGGTTTGAGAATGGCGCCGGCTTGCCTAGAAGGCAACGAGGCATCTCGCTCGTGATGGCGTTGATCTTTCTGACCATTCTGATGCTGTTGGGCACCAGCGCTACGCTGAACACCAATCTTCAGGAACGCATGGCGGGCAACACCCGCAATCGCGATTTGGCTTTTCAGGCCGCCGAAGCCGCCCTGAAGGACGCCGAAAGCACCCTGACGGCTTGGCGCACCTTGGCGTTCGACGGCAGCGTCGACGGCCTTATTACTTATGACGCCACCCATGGTAACGACGCCGACTACTGGGGCAGCACCGTCAATCTGGACAGCTTGGTCGACGCCGACTATCCCAATTGGTCGAGCTCTCGCAGTCCCGCCCAGAGTCTGAGCCAGGTTGCCGAACAGCCGAGATACATCGTCGAAAGAATGCCCAATGTCGCGGCCACGGAGTATTACCGTGTCACCGCGCGCGGCGTCGGCGGCGATCTTAACGCGGTAGTGATTTTGCAAGCTCTTTATACGTATACGCCACCTTGAAACGGAGAGGCAACATGCATCAATCCGCCAAAGCCATCCGCCTGACTTCGTTGTCTTTGGGGCTGCTCGCTTCAGGCTGCCTGGATTTGTCTGCGTACGCGGCGCCTTTGACGCTGTCCGATCAGCCGCTTTTTCTAACCGTTCCGGTCGCGCCGAATCTGGTCGTCACACTAGACGATTCACTCAGTATGCCGTCCGCGGCCGTGCCGGACAGTATCGAGGCAAATCAGGCGACCAATCGTTTCAAGTCGGCCTATTTCAATGCCCTTTATTACAACCCGGCCATTACCTATCCGCCGCCGCCGAAGTACAACGGAACCAGCAATGACTGCACGCTCAGCAGCGCCCCAGCAGCCATGTGCTACCCCAATATTTCGTTTACCGCCGCTCCGATTAACGGTTTCGACACGTCACGCGGAACGGTGAACCTTGCAACCAATTATTGGGCAACGAGACAGTACTCGCCACAGAACACGAACCAGACTAACGCCGGCTCTCCGAATGGGAGCAGCGACCGCGGATACTACGGTTCAAACACAAGCATTACCTACAACTATGGACCTTCCACCTGCCAGGTGGATTTCGACAACAACAGCAGCAACGACCGGATACATATCGATTCCGGATGCTCGGGTATCTTCGCTAATCTTGCATCGGGGGCATCGCTTACGGTTACCGGTTCTTCCCGGGATGGGACCTATACGGTCACCAGCGTCAACAGTTCACAGCAGTACATTTACGTCGGCAATCGCTGGTCCAATGATCTCAACAACCAAACGGGCGTAAGCCTTTCCTGGACGCTCGACACTACGGCAAACACTTACCCGGCCTATTACTACCTTTTTTATACGCAAGCCGGCGTCCCCAGACCAGCCGCTTGCACTCCTACCGCCTCCGGCCAGAAGGACGATGATGATTGCTACGTGAAAGTGACTGTCGGTTCGGCGTCGGACACCTTTGCGGGCACAGCGGAACAAAAGGAACAGAACTTCGCCAACTGGTACTCCTATTACCGCACCCGGAACCTGGCTACGGTGTCCGGCGCAATGCGCGCTTTTGCAGGCCTGGATGGCGAGGTGCGCGTGGCATGGCAAGATCTAAATAACTCGGGCATTACGTGCAATACGTTCGGGACAAATTGCGAGGGGTGGGATGGCAGCACCACAGACAATCGAATTCGACGATTGAACGCTACGCTCCCGAATGGGAAGACTCATAAGCAGGAGCTTTACGACTGGCTTGCCCGTTTTCCGGTTGCTGGAAGCACTTATTTGCGTACAGCCGCCGTCCGTGCCGGTGATTACTTTACGGGAGCCATCAACATCAACCATCCTTTGGCAGACGACCCGCAAATCCGGGACAAGCCTCTCAATCCTGACGGAACGGTAAGAGGTTATGATGCCTGCCGTCGAAACGTCCATCTGTTGATGACCGATGGAGGGTGGTGCGGAGATTCGGTAACCGTCGGCGACTTGAACAGCTCCGGGGTTACCTTGCCCGAACCCATGCCGACCTCGGGCGGTGGAACCACTTCGAGCTGGACCCCGGGCCCCCCTTACAGGGATTACCAAAGCAACAATCTGGCGGATATCGCGTTCAAGTATTGGGTTACCGATCTTCAGTCAGGTCTAGATAATAATGTCCCCGCGAGTTTCAAAGATCTTTCCGGCGATGCGGCGGCTCAGTGGCTCAACCCCAAGAATGATCCGGCGACTTGGCAGCACCTGAATACCTTCATCATTGGACTCGGCTTGGGTACGACGATGAGCGGCACCCCGGTATCCGGCACGGGAACGTACCCGATATGGGGCGGCAGCACCTTCGCTGGGGACTATTCCAAATTGGCCGAGGGTGCTAGCTGCCCCAATCCTCCAACGAGCTCGAGTTCCGGCTCACCCTATTGTTGGCCTTACACTCAGACCAGCGAATCTTGTCCTCCGAGCGACCTGAATCAGCAGCGCAAAGTATACGATTTGTGGCATGCCGCCATTAGCAGTCGGGGAGAGTTCTTCAGCGCGGAGAACGCTCAGGATGTCGTGGATGCATTCAATTCGGTCGTGAATGCCGTTACAGCAGCAAATCCTTCTTTCGCGGCACTGGCCGCAAATTCCACCAGCATTCAAAGCGGTGCCGTACTTTTCCAAGCCCGCTTCGACACTAGGGATTGGCATGGCCAGCTCATCGCCTATCCGGTACAGGGCGACGGCAGTGTCGGTTCGCCCTATTGGGATGCCGCCACAATTCCCGCTCCGGGTTCCCGGAACATCTTCACCTGGACCGGTGCTTCAGGCCAAAGCTTCAGCGACTGTACCAACCTTAGCGCCTCACAGAAGGCGGTTCTGGATACTGACTCCAGCGGGGTGGTGGACAATCTCTGTAGCGATCGGCTTAATTGGCTGCGGGGCAGCCATAGCGACGAGCAACGGAATGGCGGTGCCTTTCGGAATCGGGTAGCAAGCATTGTCGATATCGCCGATTCGGACGGGGACGGCAATCGGAGCGAATCGGTCAATGTCGAATGGTGGCTGGGCGACATCATCGATTCCGATCCGGCTTTCGTAAAAGCAGAGGACTACGGTTATAGCGAAGGCACATCGGCGTTGGCGGAACCGGAAAGATCCTCATATTCAGCATTTGTAAGCGGTAAATCGTCGCGCACCCCGGCCGTATACGTAGGTGCAAACGACGGCATGCTGCACGCTTTCCGAGCTGATGTCGGGAGCGCCGATTCCGGCAAGGAACTATTCGCTTATGTTCCAGCGGGAGTTTACGACAATCTCAGCAAGCTCACTAACCCGGCCTATACACATAAATATTTTGTAGACGGTTCGCCTCAGGTAAGTGATGCCTACTTGTCAGGCGATTGGAAAACCGTATTGGTTGGAGGACTTGGCGCTGGGGGTAAATCGATCTACGCTCTGGATATCAGCGATCCTGACGGCTTTAACGCCAGTAACGTGCTGTGGGAATACTCGGATGCGACCGATTTGGGTTATACCTTCAGTCAGCCACAGATCGCCAGACTAAATAACGGTCAATGGGCGGCTATTTTCGGCAACGGTTACAACAGCGCCTCGGACAAGGCCTTTCTGTACGTGGTGAATCTGAGTAATGGGTCTCAGATCGCAAAGATTGCCGCAGGCGACAGCACCAGCAACGGTCTCTCCACCCCGGTTTTGTACGATGCCAACAACGACAAAATCATCGATTATGCCTACGCCGGCGATTTGCAGGGCAACCTCTGGAAATTCGACCTGAGCGCTTTAACGCTGGCCAACGGCGGAAATCCTCTGTTCACCGCGACTAATGCAAACGGCGAGGTTCAACCGATTACGGTTCAGCCCGTAATCGGCAACCACCCGAACGGCGGTGTGCTGATCTACTTCGGAACAGGGCGCTATCTCACAGCCACCGACCCGTCCAATATCGAAGTGCAAAGCTTTTATGCCATTTGGGACAAACCCAATGAGATTGGAACAGTGCCCCGGGATAACGATCATATACAAGCTCAAACAATCACCACCGAAACAACGGAATTCGGCTTCGGCCAAAGAGAAACCAGCAACAACACAGTAGATTGGGGCAGCAAGCGCGGCTGGTATCTCGATCTGGTGCCGCCTAGCGGCGCCGCCGGCGAGCGCGTGATTTCACGAGCTTTGCTGAAGCACGATCGCATCATCTTCGTTACCGTCATCCCGTCCTCTGATCCCTGCGTTTCCGGGGGAGACAGTTGGCTCATGGAACTCGACGCGGTCACCGGTGGGCGCACCAGTATTTCTAACTTCGACTTCAATGCAGACAATGTTTTTGATGACGCGGATAAACTGGCTAGCGGCAATGTTTCGTCGGGGATAAAGTCGACGGTAGGCATTGCCGAAACCCCGACATGGCTACAGAGCGAGACTCCCGGCGTGGCATATAAGGAATTATCAGGCACCACGGGCAATATCATGAGCATCAAGAATCGGGGGCCTTTAGATGACGAAGGTGGCGGCAGCGGGAGCATAGAACGGAAATATTGGATGCAAATCCAATAGGAGTAACGCGAGATGAACTCCCAGACGACGCCAAGAGGGTTCACGCTGATCGAACTGATGATCACCGTGGCTATAGTGGGTATCTTGGCAGCCATCGCTCTGCCAGGCTATCAAGAATATGTCAAACGTGCGGCCCGATCCGAAGCAAAGTCTGACTTGCTGGAAGATGCGCAGTTTCTCGAACGTCTGTTCACGGAAGCGAATTGCTACAATTCCGGTACTGATCGATTTTGTGGCAATGCGAACGATGGAAACCCGACGTTACCGGTAATTCAATCTCCACGTAATGGAACCGCGAAATACAACATCACCGTTGCTGCTGGTGCAACAACATTTACTTTGACAGCAGCTCCGGCAAGCGGCAGCACCATGGACGGTGACGCATGCGGTTCGTTCACGCTGAATCAGCTTGGACAGAAGGGACTTACGGGCGCATCGAAAACTGTCAGCGAATGTTGGAATTAACCCTGAACAGGCAGCTCTCTGAAGGTTTCACTACCGCCTCTTTCCAATTGTGAGCAATTTGCCAATCAGGCGTAAAATTTACAGCGTTTCTCACCACTGTTCACCGGCGTTCACTCAGAAGCCGCCCCGCGCCCTCTAATGGACGCTGAGATGAGTAGTCGTCGGCAATTCGTTGCCGACGAAGTTGTCTGTGAAACGGCCAATTCCTCAGTGCATCTTCCGGTTTGGCGTAGCGGTCCAGGGGATAGTAGATAGTGGGTTGGGAATCCTTTCCCGACGCAACGGCCCGGGAAGCGGCTTCGTCGGCAATGGATTGCCGACCTACTCCACTGGGCAGCTCACTCGCTTTGCCAAGAACCGTTTGCATCCCCGATCATGGCGCAGCCGGTAATAGTCGTTGAGGTCGCGGTAATCGCAACACCAGCGTAGAGTCATCGGGCAGTTAGACTTCGACCACGCGCGTTGTTCGGCCCATTCGCCACGGGCTTGGAGAATGGGAGGAGCCAATCGACTGCCGCACTAGCATCAACCCACTGCCGGAACTGATCACCCCGTCCGGAAACTAGCTTCAATCATCCAGCGCCCGAAGCGTCCTGATTCCATCGCGCTGCGGCAAGCTGACTTTGGCATCGGGACACGGCTCCCACAAAATCTACTTCTCTAATCTGATTTATGAGAGTTTAGCGGCTGTGCAGATATACTTAGCGAAATATTCGGTTTAGGAAATGGATAGGTTACGCTGAAGCATCGGCTACCCCCTACGAATTACTGGGCTGATGTCTGCAGCGGATCACCAGCAGTTAGCAACGGTTCCGGTTCCTGTAATTCCCTTAGCTCCCGAACTGCTTAACGTTAGATTGCCGCAAACGCCATCGCTTTGCTGGCTGCCTTGTCCAGTCGCCGTTAGTGAAAAGCATGTCGCGATCGGGCATGCCGCCGTAGCGGCAGCGATGCTGATCTGGTAATAACCTTCTTGAGAATTTGCCGGGTTAGCGGCATAGCCGAGTGCCATCATAGAGTTGGCATAAGTTTTATTGTCCAGATAGTACTGTTCCTGCTTGGCGGCGGCGGCCATCAAAGCGGCTTTGCCGTCCGAGCGCCGAGTTTTAATTACTTGGCTTTGATAGCTGGGAAAAGCGACCGCTGCCAGTATTCCCACCACGGCAACCGCGATCATCAATTCCATCAGGGTAAAACCCCGAATTTTTCGAATACCTTGCATCGTCATGATCGATCTCTCATTCCTTCTCATACCAGAATGTTTTCCAAATCGCCCTGCTTTCCAAGGGATGCCTGAACTCTTCTTCCGGTGGGATATTCCCTGGAGTAATAAATTGTTTTCCGCCCAATGACATGTAGATCGGATCGCTGGGGATGCCCGATCCGGTATCGACAGAACGCTCCTTCGTTTCACCGTTGGAATCATTGCTGGTGTCGAAGTCGTAAACGCCAGCCGCAGTAAACAGATTTACGACATAAGTATAGGCTTTGCCCTCCGCCGGTCCGCACGTCAGGTTGTCGTCTTCCCCAGAATCCCCCACGGGCACATAAGTGCTGAAGAATATTTTTCCGAAGAACGTCAACGGTGAAGCCAGAGACTTTTCGCCACCGTCCGCGCCAAGTCCAAGATTGATATACCACCCACAGTTACACGCATTGCTCGCTGTAGCCGCCGTGTCGGTCAAATTGTCGAGATTGCTCACCTGTTTTGTGGTAGACGGAGGATTTCCAGTGAGCGTGTTACGGTCCTTGAACATGTAAAACTGATTCTGAATATTTGTGTCCAGCGGATGTTCGCGGTCTCCGGAACCAATGATTACAGCGTCAAAGGTTCCGGTATTGTCTTTTGCCTGAACGAAATCTGGTCTGTGGAAGAACCGGCGGTCGGCTTGCCCTGCATGCCGTCCAACGGAAAGAATGGGTGATATCGTCCATTCCGCACGCTTATCGAGGTAAACCGGTGGATCGACTTCAGGATCCGGAGGGGGGGGAGCAATCAAATCCGCACGCCATATCACACCGCCGGTATCGCCAACCAGGATTCTATCGGTCAGCCCGTCGCTGTCTGTATCTACGGCGGTTACGCTGGAGGGTATGCTGTCCAGAAGATCGGCGTGCGCTCTGCATTGGGTCGCCGGAATGCTTCCGCACGTTTTGGCCGCTTTCCACACCAGAGCTCCGGTTTCGGCATCGACGATATAGATCGCGTTGCCCTCGCTATCGTTGGTGCCGGTTGCGGCATTATTGGAATCGGCGCCGCTTCGGGTGTCTTTATTGGCGTCGTACCCGCCCGCGAAGATCACGACGGGCTTCTCGCCGCTTCCCCAGTTCAAGCTGCCTACAACCGGATCGGAGAAGGTCCATCCCAAGTCGTCGAAATTACCGCCGCTGGTTTTGGAAATCGACCACAGCATTTTGGGATCGTCCGGGTCGCTGATGTCCAAAGCGTAATAAGCCTTGCCGCCGCGCCGCATACCTATGTAGGCCCAGACCTTTTCTCCCGATTCGATCGTACCGTCGCCGTCGGTGTCCTTCATATAGACGGCGGCCTTACCATCTAGCCCATACACATGCGGCGTAGCATCTGCATTCTCCGCTAAAAGTTTGAGGTTGCCGATCAGAGACCTCGGCATAAAAGCCCAATCCTCCACGCCGCTCGGCACTTCGGGCGAACTGCCGGAGGTCGAGTTGCGGAACATATGCAGATAGCCGTCGTTGCCCGCCAAGAGAATACGCACATCCTGCACCGTGTTCGAATAGCCCGCCGCCGTTCGCGCGCCGTAATTGATGGGTGTCGGCTTCGAATGCAAGGGATCGGCCATCAGCCAGGGCTTTTGGGGGCTCTGGCCGCTCGGCGTAGCGCTCGGCGTAGCCCATGGATGCACGTCCGAGATGCTCCCGTCGGCGTCCAGGTCGAACGGGTCGAGTCCGCGGGCGAACTTGAGAAGATCGATCGCCATGGTTTGATCCGTCGCGGAGGCGGTCGCGTAGCTGGCGGCGGTGGTCCAGCAATCCGTCGAAGGAGAACAGGATGTCGACTTGTTCGCGCCCCTAAGTTTAAGCTTGTCCCAGATTACGGAGACGCCAGCCGTCGTCGCATCATCCGCGTTCAGCGCGCGGAATGCGGTGGGCGTTCCGTTTGTATAGCTGTCCGGCTCGGTAAAAAGCTTTCGGGCGCCGGATGTATTGCTAGTGCCTGGACTGCCGCCCAGAAAACCGGGAATTTTTTGTCCGGCGCCACCACGCGAGACGCTACGGCCATCCTTGCCTGAAACTTCACCAATCTCCGTATCGGCCGCTACGACGTCCGCGCCACCGGCACTGGTCCAAAAGGTCAGAGCTTCGTTCTTGATCCGACCGTCGGTCGCCGAAATGGCCTCGTTGTCGTTCTGATCGAGAACCAGCAAATTTCCGGTGCTCTCGTCAACCGCCAGTTTCAGACGTTTGAGATTGCCGTTCCAGCGGGGGGTACCTTCCGGCTGGAACAAGGCATAAAACACATTTTCGAGCGTTTCGGTACGGTTGAAGACATTGACCGGAACGGCGGCGGATACGAAGGTCGTGCTGATGCTCAAAATTTGCTCAAAAACATCTTTAAACTGCTTGACCAGATCATCGGGATTGCTGCTCAAAGGCAGCGCCGCATTCGTACCGCCGGCCGACGCATAACCGTTGGTAGTTGTGTTGACCTTGGTCTGATCGACGAAGAAAAAGGAAGTGACATTTTGGACGTCTTCCAGATCCGGATTGTGTTGTCCCCAAGTTCCATCCGCCAAATCGGCATCGCGCATAAAGCGGATCACGGTCGAGAAGTTGTTGTTAGTGCCGGTGATGTTCAGCTGGTTCATGCCGCCGTTGGCCTTGGTCTCCCTGATTGCCAGATCCGAATCGGAATCCTGCTGGGACACCTGGAACATGATGTTGATGACGAAAATCTTACTGCATTGGGTCCCGGACAAAGGGCTAGTGTAGCGGTTTCCCGTTTCTATGGAGGTATCCCAACTGATGTCGGGATTATCAACGGGCAAGTTTTGCTGGTTGTTCGTGTCGTAATCGGTCCAGCCATTATGGCCGTTATAGATATCCTGGCCCGTCAAATAGCGGAACAGCTCGAAATAAAGCTCCTTTCCCTGAAACGAATGGGCAAGATTGCCTTGCGGCACCGGGATTTGAGCAAGCTTGTTGTGCAGACGGCTTGTGCCGGTATCGAAACCCAGCATCATATAGCCGCCGTTACTGCAACCGGTTCTGTTGGGGCCTTCGCAATTGTTGTTGTTGTTATGGTTGATCATGAGTCCGAACTTCACGCCGGTGAGCTGCGGCGCCAGATCGTCCGTCACTTTTCTCAAGACAGCCCGCAACAGCTCGAAAAAACTGACGGTGCCGCTAGCGGGAAGATAAGTCGTTCCCGTGCTTGGCGATACGGCCGAGCGGAGACTGTTGCACTCGCTGCCCTGACAAACAGTCGACCCCAAATTCGAGCGGTAATCTAGAGCAAACATCACCATGGGACTTCCGCCCTCGGTGTTTGCCGAGTTCAGATAAATATCGGTATCCTCGCCATGCGCGGGTTGCAGACTCAAAATGGCAATCAGAGAGGAGACCAAGACTGTTGCGAGTTTCATGGATGCACTCCGCGAGTTCTTTTTCATTTGGGTATGATCCGCATCAGTCCGGCGCCCAAACCGGCCGCGCCGCGTCCGACGCCTGTAGCATCGTATTGGCTTTCCCCCAGGTAATAAGCCGATGCGAACATGGCCGAGCTGGTAGCCAAAAGGCGGGGCGGCAAACCGGTACCAGGATTCTGGCGAGTAAGTCGTAATCTGCTGGTACCCGTGGCGCTGTCGTCGAATGGCGGAGCAGGAAGATCGATGTTGGTTTGGTCGCAAGCCGTTCCGTCCGCCTTGGTTTGGTTTGCCGTACAGAGGGCATAACCGACATTGCCGATGACCGGGAGCAGATCCGGATTATTGACGAGGTAATCGATAGCCGCTTGTGCTTGTTGAAATGCCGTCTCTTTATCTTCGGCATTACTGGCCATACGCAGCTCTTGAGTGCTCGTCCGCATCCCGGCCAATCCGACGATCGTCACCACCAGGAGAATCAGCAGCGACACCACTAAAGCGGCGCCCCTCTGAATGTGAAGATTACTGAAGTGCTTCATGAGGCGGTCGCTCCTTGCAGAAGGAGTTGGTATTGGGTATTTCGTAGTTGCACAGTGGTTGTGTACATCCGGCGGTAATAGTGATCGTTGAAGGCATTGCCGCCGTTAAGAATCCCATTGACACTCACATCGACACCTGAGTCGTATGCGCCGTCTCCATCCGCATCTACGAGCAAATAGGTCTTGTCGTCGGCGGGAGAGGAAAAATCCTGGTCTGAGCTGCGGACCAGCAAAGAGATGCGTGCGCTAACCGCGGTTTGCAGCTGCGTAGCGGAAGGGTTGGACAGATACCGATTCGGAATGCCGTCGCCGTCGGTATCGATACCGAATTCGACGTAGAGAAACTCGATTCCTTCTACCAATTCCCCTTCGCCTTGCTCGCTCATGGCACCATTTACAAGATGCTTCCGGCGCAGCCATGGAACTCCCGTGGTATCGTCGGTGGCGATGTAATACATATGGGATTGATATTCCCAGTCCTGCATTCCCGCGGGGGTTTGGGTAACGCCGTCCCGTGTCGCCAGAGTGCCGCCGGCTCCCACCGTGCTGACGTAGACGCCTGCAGGAGGTGTGCTGGGGTTCTGATAATTGACTCCGGAGACATGCTTGACGGCGAGAATATTAGTATTGGATTTATAGCTTGACCCGCTTGGGACACTGAACCAAGCGAATCTAGAAGTAGGAGCGGGCGCCGCTACGGAAGGTACGAAATAATCGATCGTCGATGCCAAGTTATAGGCCCAGGCGGCCCCGGTTCCCGCGGTCGAGGGCCCTGAGCTATCGATATCACTGCCGGAACCGACCACCCCTCCCCAGAAGCCCGTCATCGACAAATCGCGTGCCAGTAGTTGCAGAGCATAGCGTGCGCTTTCCTGCATTCGGGCGCTCCGCTCGTCTTGGTTATAACTCCCCTTGTTCTGGACGAACATGCTGGTGACGCCGGCGGTGACGAACAAGCCCAAGACCAGCGCCACCATGAGCTCGACCAAGCCCACGCCGGATTGCCTAAATGCGCTGTACACCATTCTGCTCATGGGCCGATCCAGGTAGTGATGGATAAAATGCGGCGATAACCGTTGGCGCTCGCGCTGTCGTAACGTCCATTGCCGCAGGTACTGGCGTTCGCGTTGGTCAAATCGGCCTGTCCGCGCCATGCGATAGTGACAGTGTAGGTGCCGGGGGAACCGTCGTTCGGACCGCTGATACAGGCGGTCGGATCGAACAGGCCGCCGGTTTGATTGCCATCCCGGGTTTCGCTGGCGCCATTCAAGGCGTCCCAAAAGTTCCGCAAGTCCAAGGCGGCGACTTGAGAGGGATCGCAGCCGGACGAGCAATCCGGAGCGGTTGCCGGCGAGCTGGACGAATTAAATGTCTGCGTACCCGAATTGGGGACGTAATTAACCAAAGCGGTACCCGACGAATTTAATCTCATCCGCTCTAGCAACTCGGCGGCCAGCGAGCTGGCTATCGTGCGCTGCACGGCTTCGTAACCCGACTGCTTGGCCTTGAGCTGAAGCGCGGCGATGCCGAGGACGCCTATGGAAAAGACCAGAACGCTGATGAGAACCTCCACCATGGAGAATCCTCCTGATCTTCCATAAAAGATTGAGAGAAATGAGGTCGGAGGGTTTGAGGATTTCATTTCGAGGTAAATGGAATGTGAACGCTATTTTTAAGGCCGGGCTTATCGATTGGCTCTGTTTAAGGACAAGTTAATGCGTCTCCGGAACCGTCTTCGTGTGTGCCGTCGTTGTTGGAATCTCGTGTTGCCTGAACTCTTCCGGTGTTGGAGACGATGCTCCCCTTGGCCTTGGTTGCGCCTCGACTGTCACAAAATACGAAGGTGCCGTTAAACCCTGTCGCGAAACCTTGTGAGTTAAACGTGACTCGATCCCTGCCATAGGTAAGGGAACCTCCCGATGCAAGCGACGCTCTTACTCGCAGCAGACAATCGTCCACTGATGTTTCGCATAGAGTTGTGTCACCATCGTCTTCAAAATCGCCATCGCCGTCTCGGTCGGAAAATACAACCCATCCATTTGTCCACGCGGCACTGGAATCGCAATCGTCGCCGTCCGAGTTCCTTCTGCACAAAGTCACGGGAACGCCGCGTTTGATGGCCTCACTTCTCGCAAAACCCAAATCCGCCACGAGTTCATTGATCTGCGTGGTCATTCGATTATTCAAAATCGTCTCTCGAAAGCTGGGCACGCCGATCGCGAGGGTGATAGCGAGCACCGCCACCGCGACCATCAGCTCGATTAACGTAAAACCTATTTCGTGATGTGTTTTCATGCCGATAGTTATAGCAGCGCTTTTTGGCTGCATCGGCGGAAACCGATAACCGGTAGGATTTGGCCGACGAACGGTCGTTATGGAGTGGCGAACTCAGAGAAGGGAGGAGAATCGGATAATAGGGCCATCCTCTGGCCTCCGATGCTCAAGGCAGCACGATTAACCCGCTAGACTCGGACAAGAGCTCCGATTTTTGAGCATAGCGGAAGAGGAGCGGGTATCAGGTGGCGATTATTTGACGTGGAACGGTTTTCGAGACGTTTTAAAGGGAAACAGCCGGCAGATGGCGCGCGACAGCCAATTGCGCTTGGCAAGTCGTTCGTCGCGCGAGCGCTCGAACTCCGCATTGAAGAAGGCTTTGGTGAGTTGTCCCGGCGTTGGCGTGTAACCGTGCCGGGCGAGCCAAGCGTCGCGGGCTTCCGCCAGGAGGCGATAAAAAGCGATGTCGTAGGCGGTATTTGCTTCGTAGCTGAGCGGCTCGTCGTCGAAGTGGATTTTCAGCTCATCCAGCCGCCGGCGGAACCAGGCGGTCAACTCGTTTAAAATGTATTCGTCGGATGCCGTCATTTTGCTAGCCCATTTTTGTCTGTCGCTACAATCATTGAGATTTCCTCTCTGCCGATGAAGTTCAGCCAATCGGGTACCCTACTTATCACACCCGAGCAGGACCTTAGTCCGCGGCGGGACCGGCAAATTTCTATTCTTATCCCGACGCTCACCCCGGACAGTCGGCGCGCCCTCCAGCAAGGGAAAAGGAGCCGAGCACTTCGGTAAACTTGT
>Ga0206094_100047_pt1 | contig 18663 bp, 15 predicted proteins | sample S3v_513CmetaT_FD_197216 | JGI IMG/M metagenome (GOLD analysis project Ga0206094, IMG submission 197216) | Metatranscriptome of soil microbial communities from Anza Borrego desert, Southern California, United States - S3+v_5-13C (Metagenome... | ecosystem: Environmental > Terrestrial > Soil >... | reverse complement strand
GCTGTTTCCGCACCTGATCGAACGCTCGTGGTATCGAAAAATTCCGCTGTTGTCGGTTAGCGGCGAGCATGCCGAGCTCGGAGCCCTCATAGCCGCTTATCCGGATTACGAGGCCATGGGGGCACGCCTAGCTGAGCTCGCCCTCAATAAACTCCATTCACAAGGACCACGGCGTGAAATGGTGAAGGATCTTCGATTTTGGATTAACGACCGGGTGCGTGCACACCTCGGCATTAATCTGCCCCCTGCACTGGCTCCTGAAGTGACACGAATCCGTTAGCTGGAAGGTTGCATCTCTGCAATGGTATGCGAAAAAACCTCACAAACACCCTGAGACCCGCCACCTAAGATCGACCATGCGCAAGCTTCACCGACAGCCACGGCCCATACAACGTGAGTTGATGATTCCAGCACTCGGCGCTGTCCTGGCTACGAGTACGATCTCAGCTGTCCTCTCTCTGATTTTACTCACGGCGCAGCTGCATACGTATTACCTGGACCAGAGCCTCCTTAGCGCAAGATCGCTCGCAGACTCCAGTGCTGCTGTATTCATTTTAGGCTCGCGAGATCTCGCTGAACGCGTCGCTGGCGCCGTCGTAACTAAAACAGATGTTTCCGGAATCGCATTCTTCGGCCCAGACGGTGAACTCCTGTTCGAGCCTTTCGGAGACGTTACGTTACCATCGCCTCTTACAATCGAGCACCGCTCAGATCCATACCTAACATCCGAAACCTCCGCCAACTGGTACCTCATCGTACCCGTCGATGCTCGCCAGTCCGGTCACGCAGCCGATGCTCCCGCAACCGAACGACTCGGTTACCTGGGCATCGCCGTACCCAAACAGCCGCTGCATCAAATGCTACTGCTGGTGACTCTAATCACAGGGGCGGTCTCCATACTCGTGTGCTTTCCAGTGCTTGCCTGGCTGAACCGCCGTATCCGCCGAATGGTATGGGCGATCACGACGCTGTCCGATGCCGTGCAGCGCATCGACCCCGCTCGTCCGTCCACCTCGCTGCCGTCCTGTGACGGCCCCAGGGAACTGGTACTGATCAACCACGCTTTTACCGGACTCCTTAAGGCCATTCAACGCCACCAGGGTTCGCTGGAAGCGTTGGTCGAACTGAGAACTCAGGAGCTGCGGGAAGCGCGCGATGCGGCGCTGCGGACCGCCCAGTTTCGAGCCCAATTCATGGCGATGCTGAGTCATGAGATGAAAACTCCGCTCAACGCCATCTACGGATTCGCGCAATCAATCGCCGATGACCTCGTATTCTCGGACGATGGCCCAGCCGCTACGCGCACCCGAAACATTCTCCTCAACGCCCGCAAGCTAACGGACTTGGTAACACAGATCCTGGAGATCGCGCGCATGGAGGAAGCGAAGACCGAACTCCAGCTCGAAGCGGTCAACGTCACTGAAATCGTCCGGCAGGCCACCGATGCTTTGAAACCCTTGGCGGAAGCCAATCGCAATCACGTCTCGATTCGCTGTCCGGAAAAGCTGAACGCGGTGTTGGATCCCCAGAAGTTCGAACGGCTTCTTATGAACCTTGGAACCAATGCCTGCAAGTTCACCGAGTGCGGTCAGATCCGCATTGAGGTAACCCTTGATGATGATCATTTCGAGGTCGCTGTTATCGATTCCGGCATCGGTATCGATCCCGCCGATCAAGAATTGATCTTCGAACCATTTAGACAGGTCGATATGAGCCATAAACGTCGCTATCCCGGCACCGGGCTTGGCTTAGCGATCAGTCGCCACTATTGTGACATCATGGGCGGGCGCCTGACGGTATCAAGTACGCCAGGACAGGGATCGACCTTCACCGTCCGGCTGCCACGGCGGGTCGATCAGATTGCAGCCGCGGCACGATCTGAATCCGGCACCCGCCTTGCGGTCGCAGCAACAATCCAGAACGGGGATTTACCCGATAGTCGCATGGTACATAGAACTCGAAGCGCCGCAGCAGAGTAACAATGCTTTGCAGCAGAATTCGATTGGCTAGATGTAAGCCGAGACACATATGACGTCCGCTGCCGAAAGGCACAAATGAACAGACCCCCGGCGCACGTGCCCCTGGCCCAAAGCGCGCCGGATCGAAACGCTCCGGATCCGGCCAGATATCAGGCAACCGCTGCGTTATATAAGGGCTCATCAGGACCAACGAACCTCTGGGAATCGCGACGTCGCCAATCCTATCGTCGCTGACCGCATACCGGAGCAGAGCGATTGCCGGCGGGTGAAGTCGCAATGACTCCTGTACGATGTCCCATAAGTACGGTAACGCCTCGGCATTAATCTCGTCCTCCCCCCAATTCAGCACGTCCTTCCTGGCTCTCTCTGCAATATCCGGATGCTTGGCCAGTTCATACAACAACCACGTGAGCGCAATAGCCGTTGTCTCCTGCCCGGCGATGTACAGCGCGACGATTTCGTCCCGCAACAATTTTGCATCCATCGAGCAACCCGTGTCGGGGTCGACCGTTTCCCGCAGAAGGGCTATTAGACCCTGTCGCGTGCGAATTGCCTGGGCGATGAGCGGATCCACCACCCGGTCAACGGTTTGGATCGCTCGTTGGAAGCGCCAACTGGACGGCACAGGAAGCCAGGAAAATATCGGCCCCATGAGCGCTCGTCCTAGCGTCTGGACGAGAAACTCCTGGTGCACCACATGAATCGCTTCGATTACCTCCTGCGCAGCCTCAGTTTGACCTGCCTCCTCTCCAAACAAGACCGATGTCATGATGGCCTGTGTGAGGACCGCGCACTCGACTTCGACCGCTAGCCGCTCACCGGCTTTTCGGTCCCAAGCGTCCGCTAAGTCGACGAGTTTCCGGTCGATGAGATCGGCCCATTGTTTAACCGCCGCATTCGTAAAGTGCGGCTTCAACATCCGCCGCTGACTCGCCCACGCCGGACCATCGTTGTTCACCAGGCTGTCACCAAAAACACGCTTGGTTACGCTGGCAAATCGATTATTAATGTAAACGCCAGCCTGCTCGCGCTGATAGACGTGCCGCACGTGCTCCGGGCGTGTTACCAGAAACGCTCTGTAGGGTCCTAACCGAAACAGAGCAGGGCAACCCTGCTCGGCCAACGATTGAAAGAAACCCGGCAAGTCGGTCATGAGCCGATAAGTAGCACGAAAACTGTTCAGCCTGTGAACCTCCCTAGAATCTCACTCGAACCTGCCCCAGAAAACTGCGCCCGGCCAGCGGAATATCTGTTACGAACGGATCCTCAGACAGTGCAGGCTCCCAGATGTCCGCATCGAACGCATTCTCGACCCGAAACAATACATCCAGCCCTCTCAGGACTTCCGTCCGAGTAACCGTGAACCCAACGCTGAGGTAATCCTTGACCGGATTTTTGCTTACACCAGTGGCGCGCGGTCGGTCGGCGACCGCATTCAGGCGGGCGTCAAACTGCCAGTGCGTCATAGGATTCCAGTGCAGGCGAGTATAGACATGATGACGTGGTAGTGAAACCAGACCGCTCGGCAATCGATTATCCACAGGCTGCTGATGGGAGTAGTTCGTGAACCATCCGAGATCGTCCGTCAATCGAAAAGACGCAGCAAACTCAAAACCATAAACCTCGTAATCACCGCTGTTTCGAAAATTTTGTAACGCGGGGGTTGCGACGGGCAATCTCTCATTGACGATGAGGTTCTTCAAATCGGACCAAAATCCGCTTAGCTCTACTCGGTTCGTGCCGAAGCGCTTCTCCACACCGATTTCGACCGTATCAACTGTCTCCGGATCGAGCAATTGCCCTTGGATGAGTTTCGCACTGCCGTTTTCGAGGAAGCTTGGCGGCCTGAACGCGCGTCCATAGCGAAGCGAAGCGGTTATGTCGTGACTCAGGTCGTACATTACGGACAGCCGAGGACTAACGCTCACGCCCACATCGGAATAGCCATCGAAACGGACGCCAGCCGTCACCACCCCATCGTCAAAGGCGCGCCAATCGTCCTGCAACAGCCCGTAGATAATGGTGCGCTCGCGAAAAGCCGAGAGCAGATCGGGGCTGACAGCGGACACGGGCTGAAGGCCGCCCAGCGGCATCAAACCGCCCGTTATCGGATCTGGCGCGAAATTGATCCGGCTACCCACTTTGTCGGTCCATTGGTGCGCAAAACCGATTTCGGAACGCAACGTGTGTCTTGGAAACCCTCGATACAACAAGCTCACCCGAGAACCGACGGTACCGATCTGGGTACTAACCGATTGCCTGACACCGTCGGCAAATGCTCCGAACGCACCTGGCGGAAATATCTGAAAAGAGCCGTCGTTATCCAACCATGTAATATAGGTATTCCAGGTAATCAAGGATGATTTGACCTGGTCTTGGTAGGTCACATCCCCCACATAGAAATTGTTGCGGAGTCGACCGTTGGGATCCAAGGTATCACCGATGCCAACGCCGACTCCCGCATCCCGAAAGCCTTCGTAAATTCCGCGAATCCGCCAGTGATCCGAAATTCCCACATCAAAAGAGGCGACTACCTCGTCGCGACCGACATTGAGCGCTCCAGACGACAAGGATGCCGACGACCCAAACACGGCATCCAACCCGGTTTGAGCATCGGTGGGCACCCGTCGGTTTGGCCCGTTCGTGCTGCGCCCGTAGGCAAAGAACGACGCGTCCACGTCGCTACCCTTGTGCCCTTTGGTCAGCCAGCCTGAATAAGTGTCAAAGCTGCCAACCGCCCCCCCAAGCTCGCCAATCATGGTTTCGTCAGCGTTCTTGGTGACGATATTAATTACGCCGCTGAGCGCATTGCCGCCATGTACCGCTGAGCCAGGCCCGCGGATGACTTCGATCCGAGACATGGCTTGAACCGGCATGTTCCAGATGGAAGTCCGTCCGCCAGTCACCGCGTCTTGTATAGGAACGTTATTGACCATGACAAGGATTTCGGCATTATTTTGCGTCGCGACGCCGCGAACCCCGTATATGGTCCGAAACCCGACCGCATTACTCACGTGGAGGCCAGGCACAGTCTCGAGTACGTCATCGACGGTCTGGGCGCCCATCGCCTCCATTTCCGCCCGGGTAATGACCGTAGCCGCAGATGGCGCATCGGAAAGCGGCTGCATGTAGCCGGAAGCGATCTCAATGGCTCGCGCCGATCCCAATTGCAGGAGAAGGTCATCTTCTTCGTCTTCGGCTGCTACGACGATTGGGATCATGAGCAGTGCAAGTACCGTCCTTAGTGCTCTCATTGTGTGACTATGGTAACGTTCTACTTACAATGTTAGCCGATCAATCAAGGACTGAAGAACTCGTGCGAAAAATAATCGACATCAACAGGCTGAGCCCGCTCCGACGTGAGCGTATCTTGATCTTCGGGAATGAAGACGTCCTTCAGACTATGGCGCTGAAGGCTCTGCACGAGTCTGGTTTCAGACGGACAAAGTGCTGTTCCGGCCTGACGGAAGCCGTAGCGATTCTCTGCAATCATCTGGTACACGCGCTGATTGTGCTGAGCACTGGCGACCAGGTCGATCCGCTGGCGGTGGTCCGGCTCGTACGGAGCGGCTTTTTCGGCCCCGACGATATTCCGATCGTCACCGTAACGGATTCGACCACCTGTATGGTGGTGGCACCACTCATTCCGGATACCGGTGCGGTCGCCCTCGATATCTCGGACACGTGGCGGTTAGCGACAGTCTTGGATGACGCCCTGCGCCAACGAGCGCATCCGACCGTTTTGAGCGTAGATGATGATCCCGAGACGCATGCCACCGTCTCGGATGCTTTGGACGAACTCTACCGCGTGTCTTGCGCGTCAAGCGGTGAGGAAGCGCTAGGTCTGCTGAAAGATCGCTCGTTCGATCTCATGCTATTGGATTTGATGCTCCCCGGGCTCCAAGGCGATGAGATCCTGACTCGCCTGCCCCACTCTGCGCCGCCCGTCATCGTTGTGACCGGCGTGGATTCGGTCGATCGATTCAGGTGTTTGATGACTGACGGCGCCTATCACGTCATCGAGAAGCCGATTGACTATGGCGGATTGCGCCGCACTTGCGCAGCCGCTCTCCGAAGTGGCCGCGTCTCCGTGCTATCAAAAATGACCATCGGATTGGAACGTTCGTTCAACAGTGTGGCAGAACTGCTGATCGGTGCCCACGATGCGCTGGAAACGGGACGAACTGGACGCGCAAAGGCTCTCCTCGCCGAGGCTCAGCAGTTGCTACCTCCACTGGTGCGCTCCGCTTCCTTGGATGATTTCCTTTGATCGCGCCGCGGATCGGACATAGCCGGAAGCCAGACCGGACCAAAAACACCGAACAATTGACCCGGCGTTGCAAATAATCGCCAAAATTGCAATTTTCTGCAGCGCCGGCTGACTTCAGCGCTGCCATAATCACCGCTGGTCTTTTCTAGGCGGATCCCATGCCCAAAAGCTGGGAATCCCGGTCTTCGTGCCCGAAACTGCAAATTTAAGGATTCCAACTCCGACTCTTGTAAAATCGGCAGGGGAATCCGGTGACACTCCAAATCCTCCGTCTACGGAGAAAAAAAGAATGTGTTACAACGGAGCCTATAATCGATGAACCAATTAACGGACACCAGTCCCGGCGGTGATTTACCGTTTCCCCCGCGCAAGAAACCGATGAACAGTTCCGCGTATAACAACAATCAATTAGATCTTTTCCAGACGTTCCTCTGCAACCCCAACGAACGCGAAAGACTTTCTAATACGATCGATATTTGGGATTCGATCCCGCGGTATTCGATTTCCCGCCAAGAACAAAACAAGCGGCGCGATGCGAACGGCGGATTGCCCATCCTCGCAATTCAATTCGAATATCGTGGCCAACCGTACATAGCCAAGATCCAACCTGCGCGTATCGAAGAGCCCGATGGAGTTACGCGAGATTATTACCCAAGTGCTTCCGAGGAATTGGTCGAAGATGCGCTCCGAAAAATCGCACTCCGCCAAAATCAAGGATTTTTTGAGAAAGACAAGTACCGGAGCGGCGTCGCATTTTCCCTTTATGAACTACGCGAAGAATTATCGGCTCGCGGGCACGCGCGCTCTTATCAACAGATCATCCAAAGCCTAACTATCTTGCAGAAAAGCCACATCGAACTCCGAGTTGGCGAGGGGCGTGGTGAGGCGTTCCTTGCCGCCAATTACTTGCCCACGCTGTCTGCCGTTTCGAAGAAGCGGCTCCTTGAGGATCCTGGCGCACGATGGATTGCTCAATTTCATCCACTGGTCACACAAAGCATCGATCAAGTAACCTACAGGCAATTCAACTACGAGGTCATGATGTCGTTACCGACTCAACTGGCCCGCTGGCTGCACAAGCAATTGTCGATCAAATTCACCTTCGCCGGCCTCGCGTCAAAACCTTTCGAGATGCGCTACTCAACGATCAAGCGCGACAGCAATTTATTGAACAGGGGCCGCGAAGTCGATAACCGCCGTGACGTCGACGAAGCCTTTGCTGAATTAGTTAAGATGAAGGTACTACGCGAAATTGAAAAGACGAGCATCACGCAAGGAAAAGGCAAGGTCGTCGAGGTAGTTTATCAGCTGTTTCCGTCCCCTGAATTTGTTAAAGAAATGAAGGCGTCGAACAAGAGGGTTCTCAATTCCAAACCGGCCGCTACGGAATCACTACGGTAGTTTTAGGACACAGCAGACCGAAATTCCGGTAGTTTTAGGGCATAGCAATCAGTAGCTATAGGGCACACCAGAAACTTATCCACAGCCTGTCATCCTGGCCTTCGGTAGCTCTAGGACACAGCAACGTGAATTCTCGGTAGCTTTAGGACACGGCAGAGCAATTTTTCAGTAGTTATAGGGCACAGGGTGGTCGATTTCCGGTAGTTTTAAGGCACACCGGAACAAGCTCAGACATGGGATACACCGAAACTCGGTAGTTATAGAACACAGAAAACGGAGGTTCTTCTCGATAAATCATAAACTTGCGACCTCTTATCCTTTTAACCTTTTTTTAATCTTTTTGTATTAACCTCCATCTTCGTCCCCTCCCCTGTCCCGCAAAATCCCGCCATCCTACCAGTCCACCGAAAATTCAGCGCGGAAGCCGCGTCATTCATGACTGGGAGGAAGCACTGCCACAAAGAGTTTAAGTTCATATTTACGTTGTCTTTGTGATAGACACATCAATGTGAAGACAACACTTCAGATCAAACTGCTGCCGAATGAAAGTCAGCATGCTGAGCTGAAAGATACCATGCGCGTGTTTAACGACGCTTGTAACTACATCGCGGAAGTGGCCTATCGGGATTAGTGTGCATCGAAGTTCAAACTGCGAAAGCTGGACTAGGATGATGTGCGAAAGCAATTTGGTTTATCCTGACAGATGATGATTCGCGCCATCGCCAAGATCGTCAAAGCCCATAAGCGCGACAAAGCCATGCACTGCTTTTTCAAGCCGACGGGCACCGTGGTCTACGATCAGCGCATCATGAGCATCATGGGACTGGACACCGCCAGTCCTCCTGACTGTGCAGAGGCGTTTGTCTATTCCCATGCAGATGGGCACCTACCAGCGCGTGCAGTGGCATCGCACCAGAGGCCAGGCCGATTTGGTGTTGGTCAATAATGTTGTCTATTTGCTGATTGTGGTCGAACACCCGAGGAACCGCCAATCGACCCACAAGCCTTCATCCGCGTGGACCTAGGCATTACCCGGATCCCCACAAATTTCAACTGCAAGAACTTCTCGGATCAATCGGTAAAGCACATTCAACGCCGTTACCACAAACTGCGCAAGGCCTTACAGGCTAAAGGGACACAGTCAGCTAAACAACGGCATCTCCGGAAGATTTGGCGCCGGCGATCACGATTCCAGCGGGACGTCAATCATGTCATCGCCAAACGCCTTGTCGAGAACGCTAAAGACACCAGACGCAGCCGGACACCGGTACCGAAGTCCAACAGGGCCAAACATAGCGGGTAATCCTTTATTCCAACTCTAAGCCTTCATCGCCTACAAGGCCGCTATCACGAGAATCCCCGTGGTCTTTGTTGTCCCGTGGTATACCTAGCGCACCTATAGTGTCCGCGGCCATGCAGAGAAAGCCAATCACAAATCCCAATCCCGGTTTCAGTTTATCCCCTGAGCCCATACTGAGAACGCGGATACCAACGCGGCAATGAATATCACTCCTAGAGTCGAAATGTCATGCGGCTGATCGTAGCATGCAATGGTCGGAACGAACGCCGGGAGCATAGTTTCAAGCCCCTTGCTTCAAGGCTTACCTTTACCCACAAATTTGAGGGAAGCTGAGGGATGGGCAGCGAGGGCGCAACACGAGTTTGGCCAAACGGACATCGGCGGCGCTAAAGGGGCTTTACCGATTCATGGAAAATGACCGTATTAAACGTCAGGCGGTATTGAGCCGTCATTACTACGCCACGGCGAAGCGGTGATGTTGGCGGTCCAGGACACGACCGAGGTGGACTATACCCACCATGCTGTGAAACCCCGGGGTTACCCTGCGACGTGTTTCTGGACCTGGAACAGTGGCAGGCCTTGGCGCCTTATAAGCGCCGTACCCGGACCCCACCCACGCGACGCTGTGAATTGCCGAACTGGGAGGTTATCACGGCCGCCATAGCGGGCAACCGCCGGGCGTGACGGTGGTTTGATGTGGCCTGCGGCGGCTTGATAACCTGGTGGACAGGTGGCTCGTTCTCAACCCAAAAAGCCATAGAAAAAGATGTACGTAAAGATAAGGCCTAAAGGCGTGGGAGGATGTCAATCGTCGCTTTCTTACACTGCCAAGACTACAAATATCAGTAGTTTTAGGACACACCACGCAGTAGTTTTAGGACACAGCACACACGATCTCCGCCGGTAAAAACAGCGGCACTCCAATCTGGAGTGCCGCGCTCATCATCCACAGGACCCGGTCGTGCCACAGGCCGTGCAGAAATCACAGCCATCCTTCCGAATGACAGCGTAATTTCCGCACTCGTCGCAGCGCCTGCCGGGTGCCACCTCCATGGCGCCCGCAGCACGGGTACGAAGGGACACAATATTGTCGGCCTCGTACGTCACGAGCCCCATCTCTTCCACCGGATAGCCATCCTCATCAAGAACACCCAGCATGGCATACCGATGGATCAGCAGCCTTGCCAGGTAAGCCACCGTGGACGGATAACTCGACTTGCGCTTCTGTCCCGGCACCCAGGCGAGGAAATCCCCTCGCGCTTCCGGAAAATCCAGCAACTGGCGCAGCTTCGCCCCGATCCAGGCGGGATCGATCACCCGCATATCGAAAGACAGACTCTTGCAAAGTCCGTCCAAAACGCGGGGGTATTCACCGGACAACCAGACCGAGTACGGCCGACGGCTGCCATTCGGCAACACCAGTTCCTTCACGCCCATCACGAAGTCGTCGCCCGTGGCGGGGTTCAGTACATCGACCGTCCAGCTCAGCGTGCCATCGGTCCCGGTTTTCGGTTCCTTCGGCGACATCAGAGCGTCCAGCACGGGCGTGCCGGCGATCACCATGACGGCTTCCTCGAACACGCCTAGCTCTTTGCACCGGTAGTGCACGAGTTGGGCGAACCCGGCCACCAGACTGGGCACCCGGAGGGGTTCGCCCTCTGGCGGCAGGGCCAATTCGAAGCCATCATCCCCGTGCGCCTTCATCAAGCTGTCCAATTTCGCCTTCACCCAGCCGTGATCGTTGGACCGCATGTCCATCGACAGCGACTTCGCCAAGGCGCCGAGCCCTCGAGGTTGTTCCGCCCCGTTGATCCACACCTCGAACGGGTGCTTTCCCCCGTTTTCGATATGGCCAATGAACAGTGCGAAACTGCCACGTGGATGATCAACCATGTAGCACCAGGCCGGATTGCCTCCCACTGGACGCGGCCGCTTTCGCCACCGCAAAGAAGCCAGCGTGGGTTCCGGCACGGCATCGAGACGCAGCCTTCGGTCCGGATCGGACCGGTCGAAGTCAGGCTTTTGGCCTTCGTCCGTCGCGGCCGCACTGAGCGTGCCGGTGGACGAATCGGCCACCAAAACCTGTCCCACGATCGTATTCGGCCGGTAGGTCGCCAGCCCCTTCAGGCCCGCGTGCCAGGCCTCCAGGTAAAGGTCCTCGAACGCCTCGAACGGATAATCCGCCGGCACGTTGACCGTCTTGGAGATCGACGAGTCGATGAACGGCTGGACCGCTTGGAGCATCCGCATGTGTTCGAGCGCCGAGATCTCCAGGGCGGTTACCCAATGCGAAGGCAGATTGGAAACATCACCACCCGCCTCGCGATAGAGGCGGTAGGCATGATCCTCCACGGCGTATTCCTCGATCGAGCCATCCGACATCCGTTTCTTCCGGGTGTAGGTCCAGGCGAAAGGTGGCTCGATGCCGTTCGAGGCGTTATCGCAAAAGGCCAGCGAGATCGTGCCCGTAGGCGCAATGCTCAGCAGGTGACTGTTGCGAATACCGTGCATCCTTATGCCCTCCCGGAGCGCTTCCGGCAACCGCATGACAAAGCCCGACGCGAGATATCGCTCCGCCTCGAACAGCGGGAAGGCACCTTTTTCCTTGGCCAGCTCGATGGAGGTCTCATACGCGCGGTTGCGTAAACCTTCCGCGATGCAGGCCACTCGTTTTCGAGTATCCTCCCGGTCGTAGCGCAACCCGAGCATGATCAAGGCATCTCCAAGTCCGGTGAACCCGAGTCCGATCCGCCGCTTGGACATCGCTTCCTGACGCTGCTGCTCCAATGGCCAGTACGTCACCGCCAGCACGTTGTCTAGCATGCGGACGGCAGTGCCGACCACCGTACCGAAATCGTCATAATCAAACGACGCTTGGTCGGTGAACGGCTGTTTCACGAACTGCGTCAGATCGATGCTGCCCAAACAGCAGCAGCCATAGGGCGGCAGCGGCTCTTCGGCACAAGGGTTGGTCGCCTCGATGGCCTCGCAGTAATAGAGGTTATTCTCCGCATTCATGCGGTCCAGGAACAGCACCCCCGGCTCGGCATGATCATAGGTGCTGCGCATGATCTCAGCCCACAATTCACGGGCTCGGATCCTACGGTACACCCAAAGACCATCCTCACGACGAACGGCGCCGGCCGCCTTCTGTGCTTCGCTGGGTTCGGCCTTGTGTACCAGTTCCCATTCGAGGTCAGCTTCCACCGCGTGCATGAACGCATCGGTAATGCCCACCGAGATGTTGAAGTTACGGAGTTCACCGGCGGTATCCTTCGCATGCACGAAGTCAAAGATGTCCGGATGATCGCAACGCAAGATTCCCATCTGAGCGCCCCGTCGCGCACCCGCCGATTCCACGGTCTCGCACGAGCGGTCGAAGACCCTCATGTACGAGATCGGCCCCGAGGCGCTGCTGGCCGTGCTCTTGACCGTGGCGCTGTTCGGGCGGATGGCGGAGAAGTCATACCCCACACCACCCCCGCGGCGCATGGTCTCGGCCGCTTCCGACAAGGCCGTGTAAATACCCGGCTTGCCGTCGACCTCTTCCGAGACCGAATCCCCTATGGGTTGTACGAAGCAATTGATCAAGGTGGCTCTGATGTCCGTTCCGGCCGCGGACATGATCCGGCCGGCTGGAATGAATCCCCCTTGTAACGCTTCGAGAAAACGTTTCGACCAGGTTTCTCTGTCGTTTTCCACCGAAGCGAGCGCTTTGGCAACCCGCCGAAAGATCTCATTCTGTGTGGATTCGCCCTGCTTGGCGTATTTCTCCAAGAGAACGTCTTTGGATATAGGCTGTGTTTTCATTGTTATCTCCTTCGTTTCAAGGTTACCCGGCCCACCGGGATTCTCAAAACCTCCCACGCGGAAGGCCTTCAGAATCCCGGCGGGATGGGCATGATGGATGCCCAAAGGAGACATCAATCCCCCACAGGGGAGTAACGCTCCCCTGGGCAGGGTTTTAAAGGGTTGAACGATCGTTAGGGCGCTATTCTTTCCAGCACGATTTCAGCAGCTGCCCGTGCGTCTCGTAGCCTGAGAAAGCGTTTCGAAGTACATCCTCCTTTTCGAGAAGGTGCTTCTCCCCGCCAATAAATACCGTCCACTGAGAGCCCAAATCCGCGGCCTCTGCACTTGAATACGTACCCGACTTTGACACTGTCCTTGAATAACCAGTAGTCACCGTTCGGTTTTCGCTTCGTAGTGATCATATTCGTAGCTGCAGAATCTCGGGCCGTATCTATGTTACGGATAGTCTCTTTAACCTCGATCACGTTTTTGCTCCTCATGCCGAAATTGATGTGAACGAGGAGCATCCCAAGGGGTATGCTCCCCGAAGATCGCTTGCAAATCCAGGTTTCTCTGTTAAACGTTCGGATGTGACCCCTTGTGGAGAAATTGGATGTTTCAACGAATCCAGTGCCGGTTGGCCGCCCTTCGAATCAAGTCAAGCTTGAACGCCAGGAAACCTCGGGATCCGGATCCGACAATTCATACCGATCCCGATCAGCAAGCGGCCGAGGCACGTCAGACAATCGAGACATGTAATGACTACTTCCGCACGCTCGCGGCGTTGGAGGACGAGTTCGCCGACTTATCGGACCTCGACCTCCAGAATTCCGCCGACCGGCGCCTCCACGCCAACATGACAGCGCTACGGCGTTTGGCGCCCGAGATGGCCCGAAAGAAGGCGCTTGCCGCAGCATACCTCCTGGAGCGCGGTGACACTTCCCAGGAGAGTGCGAGTTCAGCGCCATCCGCCGATCGCGACGGTTGGCAGCTGATCAATGGGGGCCGGGATCACTTCGTCCAGCTCCTGGACGAAGTGATCCATGCCTTGGGACTGCTCGCGCCTTGGGATCCGGAAATGAGCCGGATAGCGGATCTCGCGTCCGCCCGGTGCCGCGTCCTAAAACGCCGCGCATCACTTCAAGTTGTGCCTGCGCGGTCGAACGATCCGCAGTGAACAGATCCATCTGCCCGTTCTCCGATCGGGGCTTTCGAGTTCGCATCTTGATGGCGGCCTTTTCGGCCTTCAATTTCGCGAGCTCGATCTCGCACCGCGCGATTTCGATCTCGAGTTCGAGTTGCGCGAGTCGGCGGGCTCCCGGATCACGGGGACGCCGCGCACGGATGGCGTCCTGGACCTCCCGAGAGAGTTGTTGCCAGTTCCGATCGGGAATCGGCATCCGAAGAATCGGCGCCTCCTCGCGTTGCACCGGTCTTGGCCGGCGTTCAGCCACAACGGTCGCCAGGGTCCAAAGCCCGGTGGCGACCGTTTGGAGCGCGGACATCACGGCTTTTATCGCCAGGATGGCCAGCCCCAGGAAAATCACTCCGAAAAGAAAATTCATAAGCGCACCTCTGACAAAAAAGGAGCGCCATGAACCCCTGGAGGCGATGACGCCCCGGTGGGGTTGATGAATGACTGCGAAGGGCTCGCAGCCGTCGAATAACCAGGCTTAACGCACCCGGTTCGGAGAAGATTGACTTCCCCGCCGCCCGGAGGCGGAACGCCTGCCAAAGGCAGGAGTCAGCGCTCGCCGAAACGAGCGTCTGAACGAATCGGCTTTTCCGCTGACCTCGCCGTCTGCAAGATCAGGGGAAAAGGCGCCGACGCGAAGTCGGCGCACGGATTTTAGGCGGCGATTAGGAGATCCCGCGACAGCTCGAACAACCGGGCTCGAAGCTCATGGAGCTGCATGATCGAGATCGAACATTCAAAGAGGTGGCTAACCTCGATTCCGAGGCCAATCCCCACCACCTCGATCCCGGTCGCGGCACAGCGGGCGAGAATATCCCGCGTGGCTTCCAGGCAGTCGGGCTCGCCGTCGGTCAAAGCCAGAATGACCTTGCGGGGTTCTCGGCAGGCCAGCAATCGGCTCGCGGCATACCAGAGGCCTTGGGCCAGCGGCGTGCCGCCGTCGGTTCCCAAACCGAAATAAGGCGCACGTTGCCGAACCCGTTGCCCGTGGTCCATCACTCGATAGACGCTGTCGGCACGGCCCTCGTATCCCGGAAAGGCCGTGACCGCCGGATTGACGCCGGATAGGCCTTCCAGCGCCAGGGCCAACGCCATGCAGGCGTCCCAGGCCAGGTCGATTCTTTGACCCACGACGGTCTGCTCGTGGCTCACCGTACCTTGCATCGAAGGCGAACGATCCAAAAGCACATGTACGGCGGTGTTCGGCGCCGACTGCGGCGAGCGCCGTTCAAACACCCGCGCATCGCCAGTGGAGAGCCGGTAGAGGCGGTTTCTCGCCACCTTACGGCCCGAGGCCTTCGCCACGGGGCGTTTCAGACGACTGGCTTGCACCAGGCCCTGCAACGTGGCCCGGATTCGGCTCGATTCCCTCACCGTTTTGTCGAGGAGCCCCTGACCCTCTTTCGGTCGGCTCGGCGGCTCATCGGCCGTCGGGAAGTGAATGTTCGCGGCTTGAGACGCCGTGAGTCTCAAGATGTCCCGAGCGCATTCGAAGAGATCCTGACCCACATCGTCGGCTCCAGCAGATAGAACCGCCCGCAGCACGTGGATCGCCTCGTCGGTAGTGCTGTCTGGCGAGTCCGAGGACGGCGATGCAATGGCGCCATCGACCGGTGCATTCGGATCAATCTCTGGCGCAGCGTCGGCACGCCCACTCGGGGTGTCAGTCGTGGCGCTATCGTCCGATTCGGCCGGCTGAGGATTGGGCTGGGCGTTTCCGGTTGGGGCGCCTGGCCCGCTCTGGCCTCCTGAATCGGACGGCTGCTCTTCATTTGCCTTCTCCAGTTCGTCCTGGAGCATGCGCAGGATGCGATCGGTCAGGCTCAGGCACTCCCGCGTTCCGGTCAGAGCCGGAACCTCGGACAACAGCCCGAAAAGCCGGGTCACCGCGCCGGACGGAAAACGGTCCTCGATCAGGCGCTCCGCCGCATCCGCCAGGTCCGCCAGGGCTGTTTGTCCGAGTTCCCGTGTCCGAAGGTGGAACAGCAGAAAGGCCTGCAACACCGCCGCCGGATGGGTATCCGGCTGAGGTACCGTGAAACCGCCCTCGGCGATCAGCTTTCCGACCGTCTTCTCGATCGTCAGGCGCGTACCCGGATAGCGTTCGGCGAGCCGCCTTTCAATGCGAACATCCTCGAGGACATTGAGGATGGCCTTCCGAATCGGCACCGAAGCCGCCTGCGCGAAGTAGTCGAACGCCGTATAACGGACATGGCCCGCCTCGTGGGCAAGGTAGCCCCAGGCGACGTCCCGGTAGCCCGGATTGTCGCCGTCGTAGGCCGGGACAGTGATGGTGTCACCGTCCGTCTCGGCGTCCTGGCCGCCCACACGGACCTTGACGCCCAGCTTGTTGCCCAACGCCGCAGCGACGATGGGGAACGCGTTGTTTAGGCTTCGATTCGTTTTCATAAATTCTTTGCCTCCATTAAAAAGGAGGCAAATCCCACCCCGAAGGGCGCGATTTGCCCCTTGGGGGTGATGATCAATGGCTACGCTTCACGGGGCGCCTTAATCGCAATCCGGTTCCCGTTTTGATCGAAGTAATGACTCAGACCAAAGCGAAGCGCCTCTCGAATAGCGGCGGCATGGGTGTTGCCGTCCACGAATCCTTGTGACTTGTGAAAGAGTCCTTCCGGCCCCTGAACACCGAATTCCGTTTGCCAGCCACCCGGAGGCACACCGCAGTGGATGATCCTGACGGTTCTCATGATGCTCATCAATATTGCGCGAGAGACCCCGCTTTTCGGGGCGGGGAGGGATAGCGCCCGCCGTCAGGCGGCCTTGCTCGCTTCCTCCTTAATCTCAAGTGCTATCTTTGGTTGAAGAACATACCCATACCCGTCCGCCCGCTGGATTAGCGTGCAATACCGGGCATGAATCCCTTGTACGATCCCATCGGGCGTTTGAATGTTGAACGATCCGCTGGCGCGGACCGCCACGCGGCCGACATACACTCCGGCTTTTTTCCCAGCCGGCACCACGGCACGGACCTGGTCCCCAGTCTGAAACCCTCGTACCTGCTTCCGGCGCAGGAGATACCCGCGCGGGAAACCGAACCGGTCCAGGCGTGTCCGTTGATAGTCGCCTCGGCCAGTCGCTTTGATACAGAGAACCAGCCGCCGCCAATCTACCAATGCCTCGATCCTTCCGACGCAGGCCGCATCCAGGGCATACGTCTTGGGGATTCCCAGCCGCGAGCGGTTCCACTTCGTCCGGCCTCCACTCCCAGTCTCGACCGGCAGCCCCGTCATGAAGCGGCGCCTTGGCCTGAGTCAAAATCCGCGTCAGCACCTCCGGCCGGTCGGCCAGAAACGCCTCCACGGGCCGATTCCCTTTCGCCTCGTTGCACCGCCGGCAGGCAAGCGTCAGGTTCGACACCCGATCCGATCCGCCCCGGCTCTTGGGGTGAATGTGCTCGATCTCGAGCGGCACGTTTTCCTTCCCGCAGTAGGCGCACCGACGCCCCCACTTTTCGAGCAGGAATTCGCGCAGCTCGTAGCCGGCCAATTCGCCCTGCTGGTACTCGATGCCCGAGATTTCAGGGTTGACCAGGGCCTGCATGTCGAACCGCACGGTCTCAACCGCCGCCGAAGAGAGGGGCGAAAGCTTGTTCAGGCGTCCATACCAGACCGCCACGTTATCGACCCGGCTTTGAACCGATGGCGGTAGCCACCCGGCAGGCCGGACCCGGTTCAAAAAACGCGCTTTCCGGTAACGGGTCTTGCGGCCTCGACGCCCACGGCGCCGTGAACGGCGAGACTCCAGGTTGGCCCGGATCGCCTGCCCGCGATGATGCAGGTTGGCGGCGAAGATCACCGTCCGGCCCCGCTTCGCGAACTCGGCCACCAAGGCCAGGCCCGTCGTCCGGCTCCCCGGATCGGCCTTGAATTCGACCCGAACCGGGCTCGGAGCGACGTCGTAGTTCAAAATGATCGTGAACGGCTGCCTGCGAAACACAGCCGCCTTGCCCTCGACGGTGTGCAGGGCATGAGCGGCTTCTTGCGGGTGTCTAAAACAAACACTCGATTCATCGGTTTTCACCACAGTTAAGTAAGGGGCTCCTCGCCCGGAGCGATGAGGTCGTTCAGGCTCAGGCTTGGCGCTTGTACCGTCTCGCGCGTCATGCCTTTCGCCCACAGGGTCCGGAACTGGAGAAGCATTCCGGAGTGTGTCGCTTGCGCTCCACTCATCGTCGTCTGCTCTTTCGAGCGGGCTGGTTGAGTCTCACGATAACGATTCACGAGCAGAATGGATTCTGCGAGTTGTGTTATCGAGGCGGCGACTCAATAGTTCCGGGCTTTGGCGGCGTTCATCAGGTGTTGATAGAACGCCATCAGCGTCTGCGGATTGCCGTACCGGCCGGAAAGGGCCGCGTACTCGGCGGCAGCCGATTCCTTGGCCTGCGCCAGGGTTTCGTTGAGCCGTTTGGCATAGGCGTGGTCTTCCAGGGCTGCCGCCGCGCGGACTGCGGTCATCATGTCGGTAAGAATGATTTGCGCCAGTTCCAGCGCGATCACGGGCCCCGCCTCATCCGCGAACAGTTTGGCCATGCCCGCATCCTCGCGGGCGAGGTTCCGGATCATGCCGCCGACGGCGTCCGGTACCGTTTCCATGAACGCCATTTCGCTGTCGGTCAGCTCCCCATCCCCCGTGGCGAATTTTTGGATCAGTCCCTCCCCCGCGTTGGGTGAGCCGAGCAGGATCTCGGCGACCCGCTGGCGGAGTC
>Ga0206094_100039_pt1 | contig 19413 bp, 18 predicted proteins | sample S3v_513CmetaT_FD_197216 | JGI IMG/M metagenome (GOLD analysis project Ga0206094, IMG submission 197216) | Metatranscriptome of soil microbial communities from Anza Borrego desert, Southern California, United States - S3+v_5-13C (Metagenome... | ecosystem: Environmental > Terrestrial > Soil >... | reverse complement strand
TCACTTCGGGGTAGAGCTTATCCAGATCGCCGTGCTTCGTCGGATCCACCGCTTCCACGAGAATGTAGCGGCAGACATGGCAGAAGGGGATCGTTATGGTGTTGCTATTTCTCATTCTGCAGCGTCCGGCAGGGCGGAAGACGCCGCAGTCGTGGTAGTAACCGCCTTCGTAGATGCCGATGATGTCGGCCTTATTGCGCGGGCGTTTCGAGAGCCCCGGCAGGTTGGTAGGCGTTGCGATAGAACCTAAATAGCCCGCCGCCGCACAGGCTGCATGCGGGTTTTCCTTCGGAGCATTCAGCGGTCCGTCGGTCACATCGATATGTCTCAGTATGGGACCGGCTACTAGAGTGATCTCGCTGCCATTCACCCTGCGGGGATGGATGAGCGAATAAGGGCCTTCCTTGGAATCGAACTGGGCGAGAAACAAAGTACGGTCAAATCCGCCCATAGGTTCATCCGTCACCTCGTTGCTTCCTGGTCTCACTGTCACCGGAATAATGGTCACGACGTCATCCTCAACCGCCGACAGCCTGAAAAAGCTCCCGGCAAACTGGTCGTTAGAGGGGTCGCGCCAGTCCTTCCATATCCTGAACCGCACGACCTCGTTCACCGCGAATTGCCTGCCGTGGTGCTTGAGGAGCGGAACGCGGATGCCGCTGTCGGTGAGATCAGATGGTTCCAGTGGCCGCGGGAGCAATCCTGCTTTGGTGATCCTGGGCCAGGCCCATTTGATCCTGTTGACGTAAAAAGACAGGGGTGGGGGACTAGGACCCGATAGGGGCGGAGCTACCACGGTCTTTGCTTGCAGATTGGGTAGGGATGGGTAATCTTCTGCACCGTTCTGTAGATGCGAGCCATTTCCATCGCCATATTCATCTCCCAGTCCCAACGCGTGCCCCAGTTCGTGAGCGACGATAGATGCCAAGAGATGGCGTTGATTGTTCCTCACCGGATACGTCTCGATGTCCAGCCCGGAATTTCCTGGCGTTTTCAGATTGACGTAAGACAACAGACCGGTAGTGGCAGTAAAGTAACCGTCAGGCGATTGCGTTCCCCCGTCCCTATCGCTCAGGCAAATGAACCCGACCAAACCCGAATCCGCCCCTCCTTTTTGCCACCTGGCACCGATAGGGTAGCCGCCGATGGTTAGATTGCGGAGGAACTCTTGAAGCTTGGCCGCGCTCGTACGGCGCGTACTCAACTCGGTAAGAACGTTGTCCGTTGCCGTCCCCGTAGTGTGGGGTCGGACGCCAATGGTCATGCCGAAAGCCGTGTCGCGTTCGTTGAGCGGCGAAAGGGATTCGAGAGTCTCCCAAATCTCGCCAGAGACTTCGGCAACGCGCAGTTCGGTAACGTGATCTCCGTATAGCTTCTGCCAATCGGCTAACATGTCCGGCGGTGAGCGGCGAACTTCCGCTTTGATGGGCAGCCCGACTTCATGGATGAGCTCCTGGAAATCCCACATGATGGCAGTGGCGGAAGGGCGAATTGCTCTAGGCAGCAACCTTCCCGTTAATCTATGTTCCCCGCCATAAACGTAATTTCCAAGGAGGCTGACGCCGTCCTGCTCGGAGGGAACGAACACTGTCCAGTAGTTGATGGAATCCTTGAGCAGATTGAAAGGTTGGAAGGTCGATGCGAATGCCGCCTCCTCGCCTCGGAACACCCGAGCGATCGTGTTCACAATGTTCCTGAAGTCGAATCTCTGATCATGGCGAAAGCCCTCGGCGACGAACAGAACGTTTATCCTGTTCTCTACCACCGACTTGATGCTATCCGGCTCGGCGCCGAAAGGGTTGCGCTCGTCGGGTCTGCGTTTTCCCGCCACGAATTCGACCTTCGCCGCTTTGGCGACCTCCGCCCAGCTCGGTTTCGCAAGGGCCGTCGCCGGCGCGCTCGTCTTGTTGATGCCCAGGGAGGCAATGGCCAGATTTGCGGTGATGGGCGCGCTTCCACTAGGCACTTCCGCCCTCACGATCCCTCCGGCGAGTACGGTCACGACTCCCGCGTCGAAACTTCGGTAGGTGAGTTCAGGCCAATCCGTAATGTCCCCGACACTTTTGTCATTGAAGCGAGCTAGCACCGTAAATCGGCACTCATCGGCACCTTCATGTATCGTGAGGGTGGAAGGCGTCAGCCAGATGTCCTCCACAGAATCGTGAATGTGAACCCTGATCTCGACTTCTTCCTTATCGCCACCGGGAGCAGCGAACAAGGCTGTTAAAAGGAAATTGTTGACTCTGGGAAAGGTTGGGTCCGGGTGGGCCAGTGCGGTTACGATGCCTGCGCTTACGTCCACCTCTACGCCGTGTCGATCCGAACCGCTCACCAGGTTAGGAATAAAGGTGACTGAAGACTTCTGGCTAGCATCCAGGTCCAGAGCGTCGATCAACTTCTTCGATGCAGGCCCGCCGCGTAGCAGGTGGATGTCGTAACCTTCGCCTTCCTTCCACTTCAGCGGGGGAGCAGACATTGGAAGACTCCTTTGGGTGTTTGGTCTATGGGGGCGCGAGTGTGGCAAAACGTCACCCCTGAAACTGCGTCGCGTTTCTGGCTCTCCCATGGATAGCGCTCTGAATCAGAGGACAACGCACTGGACACCCCGATGCTCGCGGGCACGGCCGAGGCAACGGCCCCGGCGAAGAACGGGATTCGGCGTGTGGTTCCGATCATTACGGTATTGCTGTCTTTCATGGCGTACTCCTTCTGCCATTAACAATTCTGCCGTTGTGGCCGGCCGGCAGGGCGATCGGCACGGTGAAATTGCCGGTATGGAGATCGGGGGTGAGTTTTTCACCGATGCCGTGTAAGGCCCCGTCGCCCTGAGGCAGATTGATAATCTGGCTGGACGTACCTGATTTATTGCTCATCTGAACGCAAACTCCATGATGTTTTGCCGACCGTGCCGTCGTTCCCCTGCATCACGCTCCGGGCATACGACTGTTCAACGATCTTGATCGCCGCTTTAGTACGCGGTGTGTTTGGAATAAAAGAAGTACTCCGCCTTGTACGGCACCAGCGCCTTCTGCCCCACGTCCGTCGGTTCGGCACACCCGGTCGAGGGTGCCACGCCTCCAACGGTGTTCAGCCGCTGGATGAAAGTTGTCGGCGTGAGCGCGTGGCCTCCGGTGGGGCCGTCCTGGGCGCCGACCACCTGGACCAGAAGCCAGGGAATTGCGTCGGGCGCGACGAAGGCAGGGTCGGAAGAGGAGGCGATTCCCTGGCCCCAGACGGTGCTCGTGTCCCGCGAGTGTTGCCAAGTGACGCGAGAGGTCTCTTTCTCGAACGGGTTGGGGCTGAGGAAGTGGGTGATGACCTGCTGGTTATAGCGGTTGAACAGGGTGGCCTGCGGCCCGAAGAAAGTCCAGGCGAAGCCGGAATCCGAAGGGAGGCAGATGTAGTTCTGGGTGCCGGAGGCGTGCGCTTTGAGGAAAGGCTCGTTGCCTTCCGGCACCTGAATGTCGGCAGGCACGGATGGCGGCGTGACAAAATCGGCGTAGGCTGATGCCGGTAGCGAAACCGGACCGGCCAGAGCAGAGGCACAGGCGATGGGCAAGATACGACGCGCGGTCTGATTCCGTGCAGTATTTCCGATTTTCATGGCATTCCCCTGTCGCGCTTCGGGCGCGGGTTATAGAGTGATCGTTTCTATGGCAGTTTTCAGAATCGAAAACCGCCGTTTTCCGGTTTCTTATCCTTGCACCGGCTTATCGCGGCCGAAACCGGTGTCATCCATGCACCGTCCGGATCTCAGGCTTGAACGGCGAGTCCTCAAAGCAAAAGAGATCAATCCGATCGTTCTGTGAACTATTGCCGCGAATACCGCCGCGCGGCGTGATAGCATCGCTTACGGCACTTTCTGGTTCCGCGCAGTCTGGAGCATCGTTGCCGGGCCGGGACAAGGCGGCAAACACAATAGCTTTCAGCCTCATACACTGCTCTTCGACGGGTCCCTCTAGGGTAAGCGGCGAGAGCTTTCGACGGTTCTGGCGATTGCATCTTGCACGTCGAAAGCATATCAGCGGCTAAATCCGGGTGCCGTTTAGGCACCGTGGAATTCTCGTGCAATTTCCGTAAACATCGCGCAACACTCCACAGATTTTGTTTTGGGTAACGGACCGCAATGACGCGCCAACATCACCTTTTCTTTCCTCCGTTTCAGCTGGATTTGGTCAATGAGAAACTGTTTTGCGGCGCGCAACACATACCCTTGCGACCGAAGGCGCTCGCCGTGCTGCGTTATCTGGCGGAACACGCGCAAAGCTTGGTCACCAAGGAAGAGTTGCTCGAAGCCGTGTGGCGTCGATCCTATGTGAGTGAAGGACTGTTGCGGGGGTATATTCGCGAGCTCCGCGCCGTGCTCGGGGATGAGGCTCAGGCGCCGCGCTTCATCGAGACGGCCAGCCGGCGAGGCTATCGGTTCATCGCCCCGGTTACCAGTGCTTCAGCGGTCTCCTCGGGAGGGGATCAGCGTGAGCCCGCCTTTCGCGCAACCTCGGACGGGCAACTATGGGTGGGGCGGGAGGCGCAACTGAGGCGTTTGCAGGAGTTATGGCTGACGGCCCAAGGCGGCCGGCGGCAGATCGTTTTCCTGACCGGGGAGGCAGGCTCGGGCAAAACGACTTTCATTGAAATGTTTCTTGAGACGCTGGCGCGGGATGAGCACAGGCTAATGTGGGGGCAGTGCATTGAGCACTATGGGGCGGGAGAGGCATTTCTGCCGCTGCTGGAGGCCTTGGGCCGTGAGGGCGATGCAAGTCGCTTAAAAGCCGCGTTGAGTGCCTGCGCCCCCACCTGGCTGTCGCAGTTGCCGAGGCTGCTCGCTGCGGAGGAACGAGAGGAGGTGCAGCGGCAAGTGCTGGGGGCGACGCGGGAGCGTATGCTGCGGGAGGGTTGCGAACTGCTGGAGGCCCTGTCGGCGGAAGCGCCGCTCGTGCTGGTTCTGGAAGACATGCACTGGAGCGATTATGCCACCCTGGATCTGCTCGCCGCGCTGGGACGACGCCGGGAGCGGGCGGCGCTGTTGGTGATCGTCAGCTACAGGGCAAGCGATGCGGCGCTTCGCGACCATCCCTTGCAACGGGTGCGGCAGGAGTTACAGGCGCGTCGGCTGTGTGCCGAACTGCCGATCGACGCCTTCTCCCGGAAAGAACTGCGCGCTTATCTCGTCCGGCGGTTTTCGCAAGCCCCGTTTCTCGAAGAGATCGCCCGAATCATTCATCGACGTACCGGCGGCCACCCTTTGTTCGTGGTGAATCTTATCGATTACCTGCTCGCCGACGGACGTCTTCGGCAAGCCGAGGGAGAATGGAGCATCGAAGGCGGTGTTGAGGACCTAGAGCGCGGCGTACCGGATGACATCCGAGAGCTAATCGAGCATCAGCTGGAACGACTGTCCACCCGAGAGCAGCAGGCGCTCGGTGTAGCGAGTGCGGCCGGAATGGAATGCTCGGCGGCCCTTCTTGCGGCGGCATTGGAAGAAGATCCGCTGGCTGTCGAGGCCTGCTGCGAAGCGTTGGTGCGGCGTAGTCCGATGTGGGCGGCGAGCGGAATAGCCGAGTGGCCGGATGGAACTGTGGCGGGAAACTACGCGTTTCGCCATGCTTTGTTTGCGGAAGTGCTGTACCAGCGGCTGACTCCGGCTTACCGGATTGCATTGCATCGGTGCCTGGGGAAACGACTGGAACTTGCCTTCGGGGAACGGTCGGGAGAAATCGCGGCCGAGTTGGCCAGGCACTTCGAGGAGGGGAGGGATTTTTCGAAGGCTCTGGGTTATCTTCGCCTCGCCGCCGAACAGTCCTCGCGGCGTTTCGCCAACCGCGAAGCCTTGAATTACCTCGGCCGTGCATTGGCGCTAGTGGACCGGCAACCGGCCGAAGCCCGGATCGACAGCCGTCTGTCACTCATGGAGCAGCGCGCCCTGGTCCATCGCGTGCTCTCCGATTGGCCTTGCATGGTGGAAGACCTGGAGGGGCTGGTGGCGCTGGCCGGCGCCGAAGGTCGGCGGGAGCAGGAGGTCGGGGGCTTGATAGCATTGACCTTGGCGCTGTTTCATTCCGATCCCTTGCGCTGTATCGCCACGGCTGATCTGGCGGTCGAGCGGAGTCGCGATCTTGCCGCCGACCGGCTAAGAACCTACGCGGTAGCCAACCAGGCGCTTTTTCGCCTCGCGTTTGGCTTATGCCGAGAGGAAGACAGGGTGGCGGTCGTCCATGGCGCGGAAGTCGCCCGCTCGGCGCAGGATGCCATGCCCTTAGCTTTATATTGCACGCTGCAAACCGTCATGGATCTCGATCAGGCCGATTACCCCGGTGCCCTGAGGTCCGCGCAAGAGGTCCTGCGCCTGGGCAGCGCAATGGGCGACGGCTTCAATTACATGTCCGGCCAGTACTATTCCGCCTGGGCGTTGCTCCATCTCGGAAGATGGGGCGAAGTGAGGCGCATCCAGGCGGCAGGGCTGACGGCGGCGGAGCAAAACGACAGTCCAATGCCGCGGTCGCTATTCCACCTGGTTGCAGCGGCCTTGTCTCTGGAGGCGCTGGACTATCGCAGCGCTCTGACGTTGTGCCGAAGTGCCACCCCGCGCCCTTCGGACGCTTATGCCGTGCCGCTCTTTGTGCTTTTGAGGAGCCGTGCGCATCTCGCCCTGGGCCGGTATCACGAAGCGATTTGTTGTCTTGAGTACCTTGCCCAAATGACCGAAGCTGGCGAGTTGCTCAGTTTGCGCAATCGGATGATGCTCCGTGAGAGCCTGGGCGAATACTGGCTGGCCATGGGGAAGCCCGCGCAGGCCTACACCGAGGCGGAGCGATTGCTCGAACTTGCCGCCACCCCCGGCGATCGCCACTTTTTGGCTCTGGGGCACCGGCTTTTGGCTCGGATCGCGATCGCGGAGCAGGATCGGAATGAGGCGGAATGCCAGCTATCGCAAGCCCTAGCCGTCATCGAAGGCGCCGTGGTTCCGTTGGCGGCCTGGCGGGTCTATTTCACGGCGGCGGAGCTAAATGAAGGGCAAGAGCGGACGGCCGAGGCTAGCGTGTACTGGAACCGCGGCGCGGCGGTCGTCCGTGCACTGGCCGATTCTCTCGAAGAAACGGATCCCCTGCGCCGGTCGTTGCTGACCGCCTTGCCCGTTCAAGAAGGGGCATAATCCGGCCGGCTTCATTTGTCCGATCAGGTATCTGTCTTCACGCGGTCAGTTGCCGGTGGTCGGAACTTTGCGCCGTTTGATGTGTGAGCCTAGCCAAGGATTGTCCCATGCGGACGATACTGTCGGGCACGAGCGATTCTTCCCATTCGACCACGTTATCGCCGAATAGAACGATTATCGTAGATCCCATATTGAAGCGCCCCATTTCCTGGCCGCGGGAAAGGACCGGCGGGTTCTCCGGATAATGCCAGGTTCGTACGGTCGTGCTAGTCGGCGGGGTAACGACGCCATGCCAAACCGTTTCGATGCTGGCGACAAAGATGGCTCCTACGAGGACCAATGCCATAGGCCCGACCTCGGTGTCGAACAGCGCGATAACGCGTTCGTTGCGCGCGAACAGATTCGGGACATTGGCCGTGGTGGCCGCGTTGACGCTGAACAGTTTTCCGGGAACATGGGTCATCTCCTTGAGCGTCCCGTCGAGGGGCATGTGCAGGCGATGATAGTCCCGCGGCGAGAGGTAGATTGTCGCAAACCGGCCGTTGGCGAACAACTCTGCTTGTTCCGCGTGTCCGCCGAGCAACTCGGCCACACTGAAATCTTTTTCCTTGGCCTGGATGATGCGTCCCTCGGTAATCGCTCCGATTTGGCTGACGGTGCCGTCCGCCGGACAGACTACGGCGTCGGGTTCGGGCGCGATGGGGCGGGTCTCCGGTTTGAGCGCGCGGGTGAAGAACTCGTTGAAGCAGCCGTAAGCAGTCGGATCCGGCTCGGCAGCTTGCGCCATATCGACGCCGTACAGCTTGATGAATGAGCGAATCATTGCATCTTTGAAGGCGCTGTTCCGGCACCGGGTTATCGAACCCATCAGCCGCGACAGCATGTGCTGGGGCAGCACATACTGGCCGAGCGCGAAGAGTTTTTCCGAGGTAGACATAGTGGGATCAATTGGTGCTTGGGGCGAAAGAATCAATAACCCCGCTCGGCAAAAACCTTTTGAGCAGCGGTTACGGCCACTCCGGCGGTAATCGGGGCTTTGGTTTCGGCAAGCACGGCTTCGAGCGCGCTCAAGCAAACCAAAACATTCTTCGGCGATGCGCTGAACCCCATGAGTCCGATGCGCCAAATCTTGCCCGCCAGTGCTCCAAGTCCCGCTCCGATTTCGAGGCCGTAACGGTTGAGCAGGGTCGAGCGGACATAAACATCATCGGCACCTTCCGGAATCGTGACCGCGTTGAGCTGGGGCAAGCGAGCCGCTGTCGGCACGATGAAGCGCAGTCCCATCGCCTCGAGACCGGCCTTCAGCGCGGTATGCATGTCCTGGTGCCGTTGCCAGGCATTCTCTAACCCTTCCTCCTGCAGAAGCACCAGAGCTTCATGCAGGCCGTACAGCGCATTGATCGGCGCGGTGTGGTGATAGGCGCGCTTCGTGCCGCCGCCCCAGTAATTCATCACCAGGCTGAGATCCAGGAACCAGCTTTGCACTTTGGTCTTGCGATTCTTGATGACCTCGATCGCCCGTTGATTGAAACTGACCGGCGAAAGACCAGGCGTGCAGGATAGGCATTTCTGCGAGCCGGAGTAGATGACGTCAACGTTCCATTCGTCCACTTTTAGCGGAGAACCGCCGAGCGAGGTCACGGCATCCGCGATGACCAGGCAGCCATGTTCATGGGCGAGCCGGGCAAGCGTCTCCACGTCCGAGCACGCGCCGGTGGACGTTTCGGCCTGAACGAAGGCTACGATCTTGGCTTCGGGGTGGGCCTTGAGGGCATCGGCTACTTTGTTCGGGTCGACGGGCATGCCCCATTCATCCTCGACTAGGACGGCCTTGCCGCCGCAACGTTCCACGTTTTCCTTCATCCGACCGCCGAAAACGCCATTTTGGCATACGATCACCGTATCGCCCGGTTCCACGAGGTTGACGAAACAGGTTTCCATGCCGGCCGAGCCGGGGGCGGAAACCGGCAGAGTCAATTCGTTACTGGTCTTGAAGGCGTAGTGCAGCAAGGCCTTCATTTCATCCATCATGTCGATGAAGCGGGGGTCCAGGTGGCCGATCGTCGGTCGCGCCATGGCCTCCAAAATTCTCGGGTGGACGTCGGACGGGCCAGGGCCCATAAGGGTGCGGACGGGAGGGTGGAAAGATCGGATGCTCATTTTTCGATGTTTTATTTTATATGTACGTGAGTGAATTGATGATGCTCGTCGAGATAAAGAGTGAGGTCGGCGCGGTTCGGCATTTCATCCAGCGTATGCCGCGTGAGACGCTCGTAATGCATGATGAAGCGCCGTAACGCGGCGACGTCCATCAAACGGTGCCGGTCGCTGGGATCGGTATTTTCGGCCAGTTTTTTCTCTTGCAGGCTGCGCCATTCGAAGACGCTGTCCATTCCGGGGACTTTGAGCATGACCAGCCTGTTTAATTCCCCAAAGAGAATCGCGTAGGCGCCTTTGAGCTGATCGTTGACGTAGCGGCGCCACGCGCCATCGGAATCTTCGCTTTTCTCCAGCTCGTTTACCGGCGAGTCGAGCGCATCGTCCGATTGTGGCCGCGTGCCTACACACCAGCCTTCGAAAATAACGATATCGGGTCGGCCTCGGACAACCGGCCATTCAACCACCGGTTTGCGGTCGTCGCGTGCCTTGTCGAAAGCGGGCAGGGGAGTCAGCGTATCCGCTCCGGCCGTTTTCAAGGCGCGAAGAGTTTGGAGCCCGAGGTCGACGTCATGAGTGCCGGGTACGCCGCGGGTCAGCAAGAGCGGATGAACTTCGCGCGCCAAGCGCTCGCGCTCGGCCCGCGTTTTATAGATGTCGTCTATGGAGAATCCGGCGACGCGGAAACCGTAGGTTTCGGTCAAGATCAGGAGAAAGTCGCATAGTGTGGATTTTCCAGATCCCTGGGCTCCGTTGACGCCCAGTACCAGCGTGTCCGCCGATTTTTGCCGGCGCACCCACGCTGCAAGCGGAAGATAAACCGAGGCGAGTCTTGCAGTCAGGCTCTCGTCGATACGGTGAGCGCGCACCCGCTCGGTAAAGACCGGCCGGATGCGCTCCCAAAGTTCGTCGTACTCGGCTGGCGCGAGTATTCCGGCAGGCCAGAACGAGTTCGTTTCGGCGGCGGACACGACGTTCAGGCCACCTTGTCCCGCGGCGTTTGTCCGGCAAAGAAGGCCGTGACGTTTTCGATGACCCGCATGCCCATGGCCTCGCGGGTTTCAAGCGTGGCGCTGCCCAAGTGCGGCAACAAGGCGACATTGTCCAGCTCGAGGAACCCTTTGTTCAAATTCGGCTCTCCTTCGAACACGTCCAGGCCGGCGCCCTTGATGGTTTTTTTCTTCAAGGCATCGATCAAAGCTGCGTTGTCGACCACGTCGCCGCGAGCGGTGTTAATGAGGTAAGCCGCGGGCTTCATCAATGCGAGGCGTTCGGCGTTGATGAGGTGGCGGTTTTCCTTGCTTCCGGGGCAATGCAGGGCAACGAAATCGGCCCGGCGCAGCACCTCTTCGATGGTGCTGCATTGTTCGGCGTCAAAAGACTTGACGACTTCAGGGGCGGGCGGATAAGGATCGAAAAAGATGATCGGCATGTCGAAACCGAAATGCGCTTTCTTCGCCATCGCTCGGGCAATGCGCCCGAAACCGATCAGGCCGAGGGTCTTGCCGGTGACCTTGGTGCCCATCATGTGCGTGGGGTGCCAGCCGGTCCATTCGCCGCTGCGCACATGGCGCTCGCCCTCGCCGCCGCGCCGGGCGGCCATCAGCATCAGCAACATGGCGATGTCGGCGGTGCAGTCGGTGAGGACGTCGGGGGTGTTGGTGACGGTGATGCCGCGCGCCTTGGCCGCCTCAATGTCGATATGGTTGAAACCCACGCCGAAGTTGCCGAGGATCTTGCAACGCAAAGGTTCGGCACTCAACACATCGGCCGTGATCGGGTCGGTCACCGTCGGCATGACCACATCGTAATTGCGCAGGGCATCTTTCAATTCCTCCGCGGTCATCGGATGGTTGTCGGTGTTGAAAGTGACGTCGAACAGTTCTTGAAGCTTGGTTTCGCAAGCTTCGGGCCAGTGGCGGGTGACTAAGGCTTTGGGTTTGCTCATGGTGCAGGCTCCAAATTACGTAAGGTGGGCAATACCCACCTTACTCGGATTTCGTGCCCTCTGCCCTGGAAGACGTTGCGCGAGTCAGCCGGATCATTCCAGCCTGTCTCAAGCTGTTGCGGCTCCCCCGGGGCGAGCGAGGTCGAGGCGAAGGCTCGGTCAGCGCGGCTTGACGGCCGGCGCCGTTTCGCGCCAGTACTCGCAGGCCGCTGCGATACCGCTGCCCGGCGTCACTTGGATGCCGGTGTCGCGCATGGCCATTTCGGCGCCCGCGATTGCGCTGCACAGCATCAGTTCGTTGAGATCGCCCAGGTGACCGATGCGGAACACTTTGCCCATGACCTCGCTCAAGCCGGCGCCGAGGGAAAGATTGTAGCGGTGATACGCATAATGCATGACGTCGCGGGCATCGTAGCCTTGCGGAACGACGATGGCGGAAACGGTGTTCGAGTACCATTTCGGATCACGGGCACACAACTCCAGTCCCCAGGCTTTAACCGCGCGACGCACCCCTTCGGCAAGCCGGTGGTGGCGGGCAAAGACGTTTTGGAGCCCTTCTTCGAGCAGCAGGTCGATGGATTTGCGCAGACCGTAGAGCAATGGGATCGACGGTGTATACGGGAAATAACCGCCGGCGTTGTGCGTCATCTGATCCTGAATGTCCAAAAAACAGCGACGGCTCTTGGCGCTTTGGCGCGCATCCAGGGCTTTCTGGCTGAAGCATAGCAAGGCCAGACCAGCGGGCAGCATGAAGCCTTTCTGTGAACCGGCAAGACCGATATCTATGCCCCATTCGTCCATACGGAAGTCGATGCTGGCGATCGAACTGACCCCGTCCACGAAAAACATGGCCGAATGCCCGGCCGCATCCAAGGCTTTGCGTACGCCCGCCAGATCGTTGGTGACGCCAGTGGCGGTTTCGTTATGGCAAATCAGGAGGGCCTTAATGTCCTGATTTGTATCCGCTTTGAGCCGCGCTTCCAAGCGATCCAAAGGTATGCCTTCACCCCAGGGGATTTCCTCATGCTCTACATCGAAGCCGAGGCGGCGTGCCATATCGATCCACAAGTGGCTGAACTGGCCGAAGCGATAAGCCAGAACTTTATCGCCGGGAGATAAGGTGTTGGTCAGGGCGATTTCCCAGCCGGCCGTACCGGTGGCGGGAAAAATGAAGCATTGGCCTTTTTCGGTTTGGAAGATTTTTTTGAGATCTTCCAATAATGGCTTAACCAGCTCCGGAAAATCGGGGCGCCGGTGATCTTCCATCGGCACATGCATGGCGCTCAGGATAGAGTCCGGAATATTGGTGGGACCGGGAACGTAAAGATGAGTTCGACCTGGCATTAATTTCACCTTATGGAACGTGGTTACCTTGGAACGGCGCGAAAACGCGCTGGAGTTCAAAACCGGCTATGGACTGCAGAAGACCGCCCAAAAACAGCCCGTAATCATGCCACAGGGGAGAAGCTGTCTTCAAGGTAAGCCCCGTTTGCCGAGATGGGGGCTATGGTGCTCGGCTCATTCAATAACGATTAGTGATTCGAGTGGACTTGCGGAAAACCCTTCTTCACACCGGAATAGAAGTGAGGGTTGAACCAGGATCGAGTGAGCCGGGGACTCGGTCCGTTTCGGGGACTGATCGCGATCCAATCGGACCCGAATGCCGGAGCGGGAAAAGGCCCGCTCCGAGCGTTTTCGACGAGAATCGGACCTTATTCGTCGCCGCTAAAAACACCTAGCAGGTGCAGGAGACTGGTAAACAGATTGAAGATCGACACATACAGGGTCACTGTGGCGAGAATGTAGTTACGCTCGCCGCCGTGCACGATTTCGCTGGTCTGGTAAAGAATGAGACCGGCCATCAAAACAATGAACATTGCCGACACGGCGATCTGGAGTCCCGGCATATGAAAGAAGAGCGCAGCCAGTGCGGCGAGGAACGCGACCAGGATGCCGGCGGTAAGCATGCCGCCCAGGAAACTGAAGTCCTTCCTCGTGGTCAGGGCGTAGGCCGACAGCCCAAGGAAAATCGCTCCGGTGCCCCCAAGGGCGGTCATCACCAGTTGCGGGCCATTACCGATCTGGGTCAGATATATATTGAGAATCGGCCCGAGGGTCAGCCCCATGAAGCCGGTAAGGGCAAATACGAAGACAAGCCCGAGGGCGCTGTTCTGAAACTTGGAAACCAGGAACAGCAAGCCGAAGTATCCGATTAACGTCACAATCACTCCGGGGTGGGGTAGCTCCAGAGCCATCGACAAGCCCGCCGTGAATGCGCTGAAGGTCAGCGTCATGGCCAGCAAAGCATAAGTGTTGCGTAGGACTTTGTTGGTTTCCAATACGCCGGCGGAAGCGCGAGCGTAGGCCGGATTGATTTGATTCATAATGATCTCCTTTGCTTAGGACATAATCGGGCAATTGGACCAGGAAATGGTACAGTAGTTTTTCTTGCGCGTGTAATGGTTTGAGCTAGACGGGGTTTTTCATGCGGGAGCCATTTCGAGACCGACTTTTCCGCCTCATCTCAGATCTCGTTCTTTGTCATTCGCCAAGCGGCAAGGAACAGGAAATAGACGCGTTCATCCTATCGTGGCTCGAGTCTATCGGCGTCGAGGCGAGCCAAGATGATGCCGGCAATATCATCGCGAGCGTTCGGGGAACGAACTCTGCTCGCGTCCTCGCCATTACCGCACACAAGGACGAGATCGGCGGCATCGTGAAGCGTGTGAGAGAAGACGGCAAGGTGGAGGTCCGGAAGCTCGGCGGTACTTTCCCATGGGTCTATGGGGAAGGGGTTGTGGATTTACTCGGCGACAGCTTAACGATTCCGGCGATCCTGAGTTTCGGTTCCCGGCATGTATGCCATGAATCGCCTCAAAAGGCATACGAGGAAGACAAGCCGCCGAAATGGGATACCGTTTGGCTGGATGCCAAACTGAGCAAATCGGAACTCACAGAAGCGGGGGTGCGTCCGGGAACGCGGATGGTTATCGGCAAACATCGGAAAGCGCCATTCCGGATGGGGGATTATGTCGCCAGTTACGCCTTGGACAACAAGGCCGCCGTTGCAATTCTTTTACTGCTGGCCGAGACCGTGAAGAGCCCAGTATCGGATTTGGATCTGGTTTTTTCCGCGCAGGAGGAGGTGGGAGCCATCGGAGCGCTCTATTACACCCGGCAGAAACGAGTCGACGAGCTGATTGCCGTCGAGATTGCCCCGAAATCGGCGGAGTATCCCATCGAAAGCGACGAAGAGCCCGTACTTTTGTCTCAGGATGGCTATGGCATGTATGATGAGACGTTGAATCGACGTCTTGCTGAGGCCGCGCGTAAGACGGGCGTGTCCGTGCAATACGCGGTGTTGAGCCAATTCGGCAGCGATGCGTCGGTGGCGATGAAAACTGGGCACGTGCCGAAAGGCGCATGCCTCGGGTTTCCCGCAGATAACACTCATGGATACGAAATCGCTCATTTAGGAGCGCTGGAAGCCTGTTATCAATTATTGCAAACCTACTTATCCTGAGATTATCTAATGCCCACCTTGGGTTCAAAGGTTGATTTTTGAATATTCGTTGCCATATAACAGGCATATCCGATTCTTGACTACAGACGTGGGTTATCGATGAAGAAACGTACTGGATTGGTTTTGAGCGTATTGATCGGGCTGTCCTTGGCGCTGTCCGGAATGGGCGACGCTTACGCCAAGCGCATGGGCGGCGGTAAGTCGTTCGGCAGCCGGCCGTCCTACAGCACGCCCTACAAACGCTCTACCGATATGACGCAATCCGCTTCTCCGGCTCAGCAACAAGCCTACCAATCGCCGGCCCAAAGGAACCAGGCGGCGCGCGAAGCGATGTCGCGACGGGGCGGGCTCATGGGAATGCTGGGTGGCCTGGCCTTGGGCGGTTTATTGGGCGCTCTCCTGTTCGGCGGGGCCTTCGAGCATCTCAACTTCCTGGACATTCTGGTGTTTGCGCTGATCGCATTCATGCTGTTCAAGTTTTTCGCCGCTCGGAGGCGAACCGAATCGAGCGAACCGGCAGCGGCAGGAGGATATTATTCGGGGACGGACTCGGCTCGGAATCCGGAATCCGATCACGCTTACCGGCGTCAGGCCGATTCCGGACAGGCGAGCAATTCGGGGTTCGATACGGACGTTCTGTTCGGAAAAGGGCGAGGTGCTTCGTCTTCAGGGCAAACTGCCGGCACGGCCGGACAACCCAATTCGGTTCCGACGGATTTCGATTCGGCCGGTTTTCTTTCCGGCGCAAGAGCGGCCTACGAGACGATGCAGAAAGCGTGGGACGAGGGAGACTTGGCGCAGTTAAGGGCTTTGACCACCGACAAGGTATTCGGCGAGCTTCAGGATCAATTGAGAGCTCGCGGAACCGAGAGCAACAGGACGGAACTGCTCAAGGTCGACGTGGAACTTCTCGAGGTGCGTGACCTCGGCTCAGACCGCGAGGCAACCGTACTGTTTGATGTGATCATACGTGAGTCTCCCGAGGAAAGACCTACGCAAGTGCGCGAAGTTTGGCACTTCGTACGTCCGAAACACAGCCGTCAACCGACCTGGTTTCTGGATGGAATTCAGCAGTTGGAAGACTGAGCAGAGTTGGGTTAAAGCGGGGGGAAGATAAAGCTTTGTCTTCCCTCCGGTCAGCTCATGAATAAAGCCAAATTTTGGCTCATGGCGTTCGCCATCGTAACGATGGCAAGCCTCGGCCTGTATCGATGGGGTTTCGAACGAACCGCCCCGGATGCGGAGTTCGTCACGATCAAGGGCGAGCACATTCAGATGCGGGAGCTCCGCGGTCATCCGGTGTTGGTGACATTCTGGGCCAGCGACTGCCGGGCGTGCATCGAGGAAATGCCCGAACTGGCCGAGTTATATCAACAGCTTTCCGCGCGAGGTTTCAAATTGATCTCGGTCGCTATGCCTTATGACGTTCCAAGCCGGGTTTTAAGCTTGGCCGAGGCGAAACAGCTGCCTTATCCCGTGGCCCTTGATCCACTCGGGCATCTGGCGGAAACATTCGATCAGGTCCGATTGGTTCCCAATAGCTTCTTGATTTCTCCTGACGGCCGGATTGTTATGCACCAACTGGGACGAATCGATGCCCGGAATCTCCGTGAGCGAGTCGAGCGGATGCTTGGAGAAGTGTAAACGATGTGGCTGAAAGCCTTTCATCTCATCTTCATGGTGACTTGGTTCGCCGGTTTGTTTTATCTTCCCCGGTTGTTCGTCTACCACACGATGAGTGCCGATGCCGTCAGCGTCGAGCGGTTCAAGATCATGGAACGTAAACTCTACTTTGGGATCATGACTCCCGGAATGATTTTGACGCTCGTGTTCGGCTTATGGATGCTCCACGACTATGCTTGGGAAGACTACGGTGACAGCGGCTGGCTTCGCGTTAAACTGTTCCTGATCGGATTGTTGGTGGGTTATCACGCTTTATGCGGAAAATGGCTGCGTGATCTGAAATATGACCGTAATGGTCACAGCCATATTTTTTTCCGCTGGATGAATGAAGTGCCGGTCTTGTTCTTATTCGCGATCGTGCTTCTGGCGACGCTCAAGCCGTTCTGATCTCCCCTGTCCGCTTGTCGAAACAACTATTTTGCCGATTCTTGTCGAGGATAATTACATGCCAACTTACGACTATCAGTGCGAAGCCTGCAAACATGAGTTCACCGCCATGCACAAAATCAGCGAGGCACCACCGAAGTGCCCTGATTGCGGCGGCGACGTCCGGAAAAAATTATCGGCTCCCGCGGTACACGGCAGTGGTGCTCGGAAAGAGTCTGCCATCAGTCCGGGACATGGTTGTGGGGCAGGGGCATGTGGATGTAAACACTAATGGGAGAGCAAAACCGGATTGCACGCCTTTCCAGGGACGGAAAGCGAAGCTTGCTACTCAATTGCTTCCGTACGGAAACCTTCCTGACTCCAGCATAAGACCGTTTCGCCATTTCCCCACTCGGGCAGGACGAAGCGCCGACATCGCTTATTCTCGATCTCGAACTCATGAACAGCGGGGCGGTGGGTGTGGCCGTGAATCAATCGATCCACGCCATAACGGCTCATGGTTTCTCTCACTGCTTCCGGGTTGACGTCCATGATCTCCGCCGTTTTGCCGCGCTTATCAAGCCCGCTCTTGAAGCGGTACCAGCGCGCATACATGCGGCGCAGCCAAAGCGGCTTCGATAGCGCCGCTTGTTTCCATGCCTCGGTGCGGATGCGTTCTCGAGCCCTCTGATACTGAACATCGTCGGTGCACAGGAGATCTCCGTGGGTAATCAACGTGGACACCCCGAAGAGATCGATGACCTCGTAATCGGCAAGCAAGCGGATGCCGGTTTCCCGAGCGAAGCTTTCGCCGAGCAGAAAATCGCGGTTACCGTGCTGGAAGTACACTTTGATGCCGGAGTCCGTAAGCTGCCTGAACGCGGACTTGACCTCCCGGTTAGGGGAGAAGTTGTCGTCGTCACCGAGATAGGCGTCGAAAAGGTCTCCGAGGACGTACAGCCGCTCGGCATCTGATGCGCGGCGTTTCAGAAACCGCAAGAAACGCTGTGTAATTTCCGGTCGTGTAACGCTGAGATGCAGATCGGAGATGAACAGCGTTTCGTTTTTCAAGGAAGATGGCTTCGTCTGTCTATTGACCGACGATGGTTGCTTTCTCGATGATGATGGGTGTTTGCGGCACATCCGATGCCATCGGGCCGCCGGAGCCCGTCGGAATTTTTGCCATCTTGTCGACGACGTCCATGCCTTCGGTGACCTCACCGAATACGGAATAACCCCATCCTTGCGGTGTGGCGCTCTTGTAATCCAAGAACGCATTGTCGACAAAATTGATGAAGAATTGAGACGTGGCGGAATGGGGATCCGGAGTACGGGCCATGGCTATCGTTCCGCGCTTGTTTTTAAGTCCATTATCGGCCTCGTTCTTGATTGCCGGGCGCGTGGGTTTCTGCTTGAAATCCTCGGTGTAACCACCGCCTTGAGCCATGAAGTTCGGTATGACTCTGTGGAAGATGGTACCGTCATAATGCCCCTCTTTGACATACGTCAAAAAGTTCTCGACCGTGGCGGGGGCTTTAGCTGAATCCAGCGTTAGAACGACATCCCCGAGATTGGTCTCCAACCGGACTTGAGGGGCGGGTTGATTCATTTTTGGTTTCTCCGCTGCAATGGATGATAAGGCAAAGCCGAAAAGACAAACGAAAACGATCTTGGCGAGCTTCATAGTATATCGCGTTGATGGTTAGGGTTCTTTCGCGGCGCTAATTTCCGGGTCTTGTTTATAAATTGGATCGAGCGAGCTGTCAGCCTCAAGGGAGGCGATTTCCTTAATGATACCGTCATTCAACCCGTAAACCCATCCGTGGAGATCCGGACGATCGCCGGCTCGCCACGCTCGCTGAATGACCGAGGTCTGCGCCAGGTTGTGAACCTGTTCGATGACATTGAGTTCGACCAGTCGGTTGTGACGCGCGTCCTCCGAATTTTCGGCATCGATGTTCTCTCGGTGCAGACGATGGATGTCCTTGATGTATTTGAGCCACTTGTTCATGAACAAGTGGTCGGGATGCGGTTTTCCCATCGCTGCTTTGATGCTGCCACAGCCGTAATGCCCGCAAACGATGATGTGCTTCACCTTTAGAAAATCGACGGCATATTCGAGCGCGGCCAGGAAATTCATATCCATGATCGCCACTTGGTTGGCTATGTTCCGATGAACGAAAATTTCACCGGGCTCGGTTTGTGTCACCTGGTCGGCATGCACGCGGCTGTCGGAACACCCGATCCAGAACACGTCCGGATTCCGTGGCTGCCGTAGTTTGTCGAAAAATTCCGGATCGTGAGCGGCTTTCTCCTGAGCCCAAGCCTTATTTTCAAGCAGCAGCCTTTCGAGCGGTTTCATAATTTTCTCCGGTTACAGTTTGCTGTTTATCGGTGGTAGAGGCGCGCTGCGTCGCGATGCCGTGCGTGCCGTTGAGGTTTTTCAATTCCACGGTGATGTTGTCGTCCGAGGCGGCGGCCACGAAGTCGTGGATGGTTTCGAGGATGTCCTGATCGATGAATTGCGCCCGCGTGGCATCGATGATGACATACCCGTTTTCGCCCACCCGGTTCAGATACTCC
>Ga0206094_100036_pt1 | contig 19961 bp, 20 predicted proteins | sample S3v_513CmetaT_FD_197216 | JGI IMG/M metagenome (GOLD analysis project Ga0206094, IMG submission 197216) | Metatranscriptome of soil microbial communities from Anza Borrego desert, Southern California, United States - S3+v_5-13C (Metagenome... | ecosystem: Environmental > Terrestrial > Soil >... | reverse complement strand
GTTTTTGTCACGATGCACAATAACAAAACGATTTTGATTACTGGCTGTTCCTCCGGTATTGGGCTGTGCGCCGCCCGAGGACTGCGGCAACGCGGTTACCGAGTGTTTGCCACCGCCCGGAAGGAAAGCGACGTGAAACAATTGTGCGCCGAAGGCTTCGAAGCGTTCCGGCTCGATCTTGCGGATTCCCGTTCCATCGGGTTAGCCTTGGAGCAGGTGCTACGGAGTACGGGCGGCTATCTGTATGCGTTGTTCAACAACGGCGCCTACGGCCAGCCGGGTGCGGTTGAGGACTTGAGCCGCGAGGCGCTGCGAGAGCAATTCGAAACCAATCTGTTCGGGACGCACGAACTGACCGCGCTGGTGTTGCCGGTGATGCGGAAGCAGGGATACGGGCGCATCATCCAGAACAGCTCCGTGCTCGGTTTCGCCGCCATGGCGTACCGGGGCGCCTACAACTCGAGCAAGTATGCTTTGGAGGGACTATCGGATACGCTGCGCTTGGAGCTGGCAGGCACCGGGATTTTCGTTTCCCTGGTCGAACCCGGACCGATTGTGAGCCGATTTCGGGACAACGCTCTGGCCATGTACAAGAAAAACATCGACAGCACGAGGAGCGTTCATCGTGAGAAATACTTGGCCATGGAGTCGCGGTTGGTCAAGGAAGGGCCTGCCGTGCCGTTTACCCTCGGACCCGAAGCCGTACTCAAAGCCGTCATCCACGCGCTTGAAGCAAAAAGACCGAAAGCCCGTTATTACGTCACGTTTCCCACTTATTTGTTCGGATTTCTGAAAAGAATTTTGCCGGATCGATCGCTCGACTGGGTGTTGCGGCGAGCAGGTTGAATCCGCCGTCGGCGCAGGCCGGGCGTGAGTCCAACTACCGTTTTCGTTTCCTTGTCGGAGTAGCTTGCTCATGATGAAAACCTATATTTTGTCGGCGGGTGTCGTAATCGTGCGCATCTATCCCGCAGAGCCGCGTTATCTGTTGCTCCGCGCGTTCCAATATTGGGATTTCCCGAAAGGCGTGGTGGAAGAGGGCGAAGACCCTTTGGCCGCGGCGCAGCGCGAAGTATTCGAGGAAACGGCCTTGACAGAACTGAACTTCCGCTGGGGCAAGGGTTATCTAGAAACACCGCCTTACGGTGCCGGCAAGATCGCTCGATACTATCTGGCCGAATCTCCCGGCGGAGAGGTGCATTTACCCGTCAATCCGCTGCTGGGCAAGCCGGAGCACGACGAATTTCGATGGGTGACATTCGAAGAAGCGGATAAGCTGCTCGGGCCACGTCTCAGGCCGATTTTGAACTGGGCCGATTGGCTCGTCACGCGCGAAAGGCAGGACGGCTAATCATTTTTGGGCTAAACATTACGGTCGGAACCAGGCGAGTTTCTCCCGTAACCTGACGACGCTTCCGATGATGAGCAGCGTCGGGGCCTTGACGCCGGAGCGACTCACGATTTCCGGCAAGGTTTTCAAGGTTCCGGTAAAAACCGACTGATGCTGAGTGGTCCCTTGTTGGATGAGAGCGGCAGGAAGATCGGCCGGACACCCATGTTGAATCAAACGCGAGCAAATCTCCGGCAATCCTTGAAGACCCATGTAAAAGACCAGCGTCTGTCCTGGTCGGGACAACTGGTTCCACTCGATGTCGATGAGTCGGCCGTCTTTCATATGGCCGGTCAGGAAAGTACAGGATTGGGCGTGATCGCGATGGGTCAGCGGTATACCCGCATAGGCGGCGCAGCCGGAAGCGGCCGTAATTCCCGGGGTTACTTGGAATGGTACCCCTTCGTTCATCAGGGTTTCGATTTCCTCTCCACCGCGTCCGAAAATGAACGGATCTCCGCCTTTGAGACGGACGACCCGTTTGCCCGCTTTTGCGAGATCGGTTAGAAGCCTATTGATTTCGGCCTGAGGGAGCGTGTGCCGGTTGCGCTGTTTGCCCGCGTAAATCTTTTCGGCGTCGCGCCGGACAAGCTGAAGAATTTCGGGGGAAACGAGGCGATCGTAAACCACTACGTCGGCTTCCTGCATCAGGCGCAGCGCCCGGATGGTTAATAAATCCGGGTCGCCCGGTCCGGCACCGACCAAGTAGACCATACCGGAATGCGCGCTTTCGTTGCCTGAAGTCTCGGCTGTAATGGCTTGTTCCAGGTGTTCGGTCGCTTGTTCGTCCCTTCCGGCGAAAACCAGTTCGGCGATCGGGCCGGAGAGAACGTTCTCCCAAAACCTGCGGCGTATTTGCGGATCCTTGATCGCTTGCTTGACACGGGTCCGGAAATCAGCTGCGATCCTGGCCAAGCGGCCGTAGGCCGGCGGTATCAGCGATTCGATTCGCATTCGGAGAATCCGAGCCAGGACGGGCGAGGTGCCACCCGAGGACACCGCGGCAATGATCGGAGATCGGTCGATAATAGCCGGGAAGATAAACGTGCAGAGGGAAGGTTGGTCGACGACGTTTACGAGGATATTGTGTGCGCTAGCCGCCTCGGCGACCTGTGCGTTGAGAATGGCATCGTCGGTCGCCGCCACGATTAGCTTAAAGCCGCATACGTCCTGAGATTGGAATACTTTCTGAATTAGAGTTACGCATCCGGAGTCCCGCAGTTTTAGCACCAAATCGTGAAATGTTGGAGCCAACACGCTGACTTGCCCGCCGGCTTGAAGCAGAGTTTCGGCCTTGCGGGCGGCGACCGACCCGCCTCCCACAATCAGACAAGGTTCATTCTTAAGGTTGAGAAATATGGGCAAATAATCCATGTCGTGTGGTTTTGCTAAAATGGCCCGGTTCTCACGGGCTTTCGAACGGGTATCGGTGAATGGTGCAAGTCGATTTTGAAATAGACACCTCAGGATTGATGTGTCCTCTGCCGCTCTTACGATTAAAAAAAGCTTTGCAGTCGATGGAAGCCGGTCAGGTAATCCGAGTCCTGGCCACCGATCCGGCCTCTGTTCTGGACTTTGGAGTTTTTCTGGAGCAGGCTGGACATCAAATGTTGGACCAGAGGGAGGAAACCGGCGTTTTCTTTTACTTGATCCGCAAGGCTTGATGCGTTCTTTTCAGTCGCCTGGCATGGTCTTCCGGACAGGAACCGTTGCGGAGACTTATAACCGGCCAGCTGTTCCGGGCGGCAAATGTCTCAAGCTTCTCATCAGGATCCACGGCAACGGGGAAGCCTACGAGCGAAAGCAGCGGCAGATCGTTGTGTGAGTCGCTGTAAAACCAGCTATTCGCCAGGTCGTGATCGTTCTCCCCTAACCATTCTTTCAAACGTTGCACCTTGCCTTCACGAAAACACGGAGTGCCCACGAATCGGCCGGTGTAATGGCCGTTCTCGAGTTCCGGTGTCGTAGCGATGAGATGTTCGACGCCGTAAAGCCGGGCGATCGGCTCGGTCACGAAGCGATTGGTAGCGGTGATAATGATCGGGACATCGCCCGCGCGGCGGTGTTTTTCAATGAGTGCCGTGGCAGCCGGCAATAATATCGGTCTGATTTTCTCTTCAATAAAGGCGGCACGCCATCCGTGCAGAGCATCAAGCTGATTGTCGGCCAAAGGGCTTAAGGCGAACTCCAGAAACTCGACGATATCGAGCGTACCGTTCTTGTAATCCTCGTAAAACCGGGCATTGGCCTCTTCGTAATGCTTTCGGTCCACGATTCCCTTCTCGACCAGAAATTGCCCCCACAGATAGTCGCTATCGCCACCTAAAAGGGTGTTATCAAGGTCAAATATTGCCAGACTCACGCGTTTCCTTTAAATTCGATTCGAATGCTTGCGCAGAAAGTAAAAAGCTAAAAAGGATCAACTGAGTGCTGCAAAGCCGTAAGCAAGTCTCAACGGCGACGCTCGGATATCGGTCAGATCCAGCAGGCTGGGATTATATCACCGAGGACAGTAGTAGGATTTAACTCTAACCATGATCGACGCGGATGGTTATCGCCTAAACGTGGGTATCGTTTTGTGTAATAACGATGGCCGTGTGTTCTGGGCAAGGCGGGTCGGCATGCGTTCCTGGCAGTTTCCCCAAGGCGGTATAAAATTAAATGAAGCGCCGGAAGCTGCAATGTACAGAGAATTGTATGAGGAAGTCGGGCTGAAGAAGCACGATGTGCAACTCATCGGACGAACCGGAGATTGGTTGCGTTACGATCTTCCTGAACGTTATATCCGAAAACATTCATTTCCGCTTTGCATAGGGCAGAAGCAGCTCTGGTATATCCTGCGGTTGTCCAGCGAGGAGTCCAAGATTCGCTTGGATTGTAGCGAAAGACCGGAATTTGACGCGTGGTGTTGGGTTGATTATTGGTACCCGGTGAGTGATGTAGTGTATTTCAAACGACAAGTCTATCGTCAAGCATTAACGGAACTGGGAAATTATCTGACGCCTGGAACAGTTTCAACCAGTCCTGCTGATTCGTTGGCCGCTGGCCGAAAAACCTAGCGCCGCGAAAACCGATTTTGAACTTCCCGCTTTTGGAGTCTACGCGCTATTTTCCGTTTGTCGCGCGTTTCATTACGCTAGCCATTTTTCTATTCACTTCCAAAACGGCGGCTTCACAAGCCGTAGTTGTACACCCGAATGCTCCCGTTTCCGAAATCAGCCAACAGGAGGCTAGGGCATTATTCACAATGTCACAGCGTTCATGGCGGGACGGAACTCCTGTAGTCGTGTTCGTACTGCCGGACAGCAGCCCAATCCACAAAGAGTTTTGCAAGAAACATCTAGGAATGTTTGCACACCAGCTCAGACAAACCTGGGATCGCAAAGTGTTTTCCGGTACCGGACAAGCCCCCGAAACTGTATCAACTGTCGAGGAAATGCGCACGTTGATTTCGAAGACACCCGGAGCAATTGGCTACCTACCCGATGCGGAAATCGACCGCAGTGTACGCTCGATTACCATTCGTGAAGTCACCCAATGACAAGTTTATTCCGTCCCAAGAAGGTCCGGTTTACGGTCGTTTCGCTAATTTTTTGTAGCTGCCATAACGCGTTTGCCGATTGGAAAGATACTTTCCAATACCACGGCTTTATTAGCCAAAACTTTGTTTTGACCTCCGAAAATAATTTTTACGGAGACAGTAAAGACGGAAGTTTGGACTTTACCGAGGCTGGGTTTAACGTCTCATTGCGTCCATTGAGCCGCTTGGGTTTGGCGGCCCAAGTGTTATACCGCCGCGCCGGAGAGTTGGAAGATGAAGAGGTGCGGTTGGATTACGGCGTACTTGATTTTACGGCTTTCGAAACTGCAGAGATCCGCGCTGGACTGCGTTTGGGGCGGGTAAAAAACCCGCTTGGATTATATAACGAGACTCGTGACGTAGCTTTTACTCGTCCTTCCATCTTTTTGCCGCAGAGTATTTATTTCGACCGTACTCGCAACTTTGCACTTTCGTCGGACGGAGGCCAAGCATACGGTGAGTATGAAAGTCCTATCGGCGCATTTTCATTACGGATGAATGTCGGAGTGCCGACGGTCGACAAGTCTCTGGAGGCATCGATGCTTGGCAGGAATAGGCCAGGTGAATTCAACGGAAATCTATCTTATCTCGGTCAGCTTCTCTACGAATACCAGAGCGGTCTCATTCGTCTCGCATTTACCGCTGCCTCGGCACGTGCGGGCTACGACTCGGGCCAAAACGATTTTTTTTCCAATGGGGATGTTCGGTTTCAGCCGTATGTCTTTTCGGCACAGTACAATGGCGAGCGTCTATCGTTAACTGGTGAATATGCATTACGCAATACCCGCCTGAAACATTTTGGCCCATTGCTTCCGAACACGGCTGCGACGGGAGAAAGTTACTATGTTCAGGGCACATATCGCCTCACCGACGAAATCGAGATGATGGTTCGTTATGATGTACTTTATCAAGATATCAACGATCGTTACGGCGAAAAGTACGAACAGCGAACCGGTAGGCCAGGCTCCAGTCGCTTCGCTAAGGATTGGACGGTCGGTCTGCGTTGGGACATTACCCCAAACTGGATGGCGCGGGCGGAGTATCATCGTGTACACGGCACCGGCTGGCTTGCGGACACGGAGAATCCGGATCCACAAAAACTCGACCCGGACTGGGATTTATTCGCGCTGGAACTTTCCTTTCGCTTTTAGCAGTTCAATGCAAACCAGTAATGCCGTCAATATCCTTTTGACGTGAACTCCAGACCTGCCGGCATCTCAGCGAGCCGCTCCACGCCGGTATCTATCGTTCCGTCGGCGTAAAGCTCAATCCATCGGTAGCCTGGAGGAGCCCGGTCGACGGCAAAATCCGGACTTAGGGGTTTGAACTGAAAGCACGTTGAAGGGGAGGCGAGTAGACGCAGCCGTCCGTATACCTCGTCCATCGCTTGATGTACGTGGCCGAATACGACGACTCGAGCGTGAGGGTATTTCTGAGTTATCGTCAAAAACTCGTCCGCATTTTCCAGCACCATGGTATCCATCCACAGGCTGCCGCTGGGGATAGGGTGATGGTGAAGCGCGATAAGGGCATAACGGTCGGAGTGTTCGGTCAGCGAAATTTCGAGTAAGCGAAGCTGTTCATCTGACAAGCGCCCGTTAGGCTTGCCGCTGATGGTGCTGTCCAGACAAATGATCTGCCATTTGTCCAGGAGTATCTGCGGGCTGACATGAACATTCTCGGACGGCAAAAGTTCTGACATGAGCCGAGGATCGTCATGATTACCCGGAAGGCAATAGCAGTGGACATCCAAGGCGGTAAGCCGTTGTTTAAGCCGTTGATAACTTGAAACACACGGGTCCTGAACCAGGTCGCCCGTCAGGAGAGCCAGGTCCGGTCGCCAAGGGGTCTGGTTGGCGCGTTCGACAACAGCCGCAAAACTCAGCTCGGTTTCCACCCCAAGCAATGTTTGGCCTTGTTCGGCAAGAAAGTGAAAGTCGGTGATGTGGAGGATACGCGCGACCACGGTTTTTCGGCTTGACGGCGCATCCGTGCCCCCGATGTGCCCGGCGCTGCTCATCTGAATCTCGGCCGCTTGGGCACGCCGTTGGGTACGGACGCAGGCACTATTTTCACTGATAAGAATGAAGCCACGGCATTGTCGGACAGAAGAAATGCGCCGTATGAAGTATGCTCACCGGTTAATGACAGCGTTGTTGCGCAATTAATAGTGTAAGAGTGAATGGACGGAGTATCGTTCCAATTTATCCCGTCCTTTCAGCTCATCGAGCTCCACGACAAACGCGCAACCGACGATTTCCGCGCCCAAAGACTCGACCAGCTCGCAGCTGGCTTTAGCCGTGCCACCGGTAGCCAACAGATCGTCTACCAAGAGAACCTTGTCTTCGGGACCCAACGCATCGATATGCACCTCGAGCGCAGCGGATCCATATTCGAGGTCGTAACTAATGGTTTGCACGTCATAAGGGAGTTTTCCGGGTTTTCGAAGAGGGATGAACCCTACGCCCAACTCCCAGGCGACCAACGAGCCAAAAATAAAGCCGCGCGCTTCCATGCCGGCGACCGCAGTGATTTCCCGGCCGAGGTATGGGTGCAACAAATGGTGCACCGCCAACCTCAATGTGACCGGATCCTTGACTAGAGGCGTGATGTCCTTGAAGAGAATGCCCGGCTTTGGAAAATCCGGAATATCCCGGATGGCCGCTTTGAGCTTTTCCATATCATAGGCCTCGCGTGGCCACCGTAACACGGGGCGAAGCCGGCTTCAGGGCATCGAGGTTTCCCACGTACTGCTCGATGGTTTCCGTGATGCCATCGGAATCCAGGCCGCAAAGCGCCAGTAATTCTTCGCGACTGCCCTGATCGAGAAATTGGTCCGGCAGACCGAGATTGAGTACGGGAACGTAACATTGGCGAGATTGCAGTAGTTCATTGACGCCGCTGCCGGCCCCTCCGGCGATGGCATTGTCTTCGACCGTCACGAATATTTCATGAGTCTTCGCCAATTCCAGAATCAGCGTTTCGTCCAGCGGTTTCATGAAACGCATGTTAACCACGGTAGCGTCAATTCTTTCTCCGGCTTCGATCGAGGGGGCGAGCAAAGTCCCGAAAGCGAGTATCGCGATCCTTTTGCCGCGACGCCGGATTTCACCTTTACCTATCGGGAGGGCGGTCATCTCAGCGACAACCGAAACGCCGGGACCTTTGCCTCGGGGATAACGGACAGCAGCGGGACCATTATGCTGGAATCCGGTGAAAAGCATCTGCCGGCACTCGTTTTCGTCGGCCGGCGCCATGATCACCATATTCGGAATGCAGCGCATGAAGCTTATGTCGAAACTTCCGGCGTGAGTCGGTCCATCGGGGCCAACCAGCCCGGCGCGATCGATGGCGAACAGGACGGGCAAATTCTGAAGCGCTACGTCGTGTATGAGTTGATCATAGGCACGCTGCAAGAAGGTCGAATAAATCGCAACTACCGGCTTGTAACCTTCGCAGGCCTGGCCGGCGGCCAAGGTTACCGCGTGTTGCTCGGCGATCCCGACATCGAAATAACGGTCCGGAAACCGAGTCGAGAATTCCACGAGCCCGGAGCCCTCCCGCATGGCAGGCGTGATACCGAGCAGGCGATTATCCCTTGCCGCCATGTCGCACAGCCATTGTCCGAATACTTCGGTGAAGCTCGGGCTTCCCGGTTTGGACTTCGGCAGATGATCTTTGCTGAGATCGAAGGAGGAAACGCCGTGGTAAGCGACCGGGTCTTTCTCGGCCGGTAAATACCCTTTGCCCTTCTTGGTGACGACGTGTAAAAACCGGGGACCGGGCAAATCCCGCAAATTACGCAAGGTCGGAATCAACGTATCGAGATTATGGCCATCGACCGGCCCGATATAGTTGAAACCCAATTCTTCGAACAAGGTCCCAGGGGCGACCATGCCTTTGACGTGCTCTTCGGCGCGGCGCGCGAGCTCCCATACGCTGGGCATGCTTCGCATCAGAATCTGCTTGCTGCCCTGCCGCACCGTCGAATAGAACTTGCTGGAGAGAAGTCTTGCCAGATAATTATTGAGCGCTCCAACATTGGGCGATATGGACATCTCGTTGTCGTTGAGGACGACGAGTAGATTGGCGTCTAGCACGCCGGCATGGTTAAGCGCTTCGAACGCCATTCCGCCCGTCAAGCCGCCATCGCCGATGATAGCAACGGCATGGGTGTCGCGCTTACGAAGCGACGCGGCAATCGCCATTCCGAGCGCCGCGCTGATCGATGTGCTCGAGTGACCGACGCCGAAACAGTCGTAAGGGCTTTCATCCCGATTCGGAAATGCGGAGAGTCCGTTCTTCTTGCGAATGGAAAGCAACCTTTCGCGGCGGCCGGTCAAGATCTTGTGGGGATAAGCCTGGTGGCCCACATCCCAAACCAGCTTGTCTTCAGGCGTGTCGAAGACATAGTGCAACGCGATGGTGAGTTCGACCGCACCCAATCCGGCTGCCAAATGACCGCCCGACTGACTTACGCTATCCAGCAAAAAAGCGCGCAGTTCCTCAGCGAGTTGAGGTAATTGATCTTCGGGTAGGGCGCGTAAGTCCGCGGGACTGCCGACGGTTTGTAGGAGAGGGTATTCGTTCGCTTTATTCATTGATGTTGTGAGGCTTCAAACCAGGCTTATTCGCGGGTAAAAGATGATCCTGAATCAGGCATGAGCCGACCAATTATGAAACTCGAAGTTTTAGCTTTCAAGAATAGTTTGTTCTGCGGATGCCGTTTCAAGGAAGCGATATAGCTTTCGCCGTAAGGGCTTAGGCGCGCCGTTCGATAATGAAAAGCGACAGCGCACGCAGGATTTCGCCCTCGGCACCAAGACCGGATAACGTGTCCAAAGCCTCTTCATGCAGCTCGCGCGCCTTTTGCTTCGCGCCCGCCAATCCCAAAAGTGCGGGGTAATTGGGCTTGTTATTGTCCCGGTCTTTGCCTTGGGTCTTGCCCAAAGTCTGGGTATCGCTTTCTTCATCCAAGACGTCGTCCTGAATTTGGAATGCCAAGCCGATGCACTTGGCGTAATGGTCCAGTTTTTCGGCGATGTCACCATCGAGCGACGGATTCGCCAGAGTCGCCAGTTTGACGCTGGCGCGAATCAGGGCTCCCGTCTTTCGAATGTGCATATTCTCCAAGCTTGGCAGATCCAGAGTTTTTCCAACCGAATCGAGGTCTATGGCTTGACCGCCGACCATGCCGAACGATCCGCTCGCCGTTGCTAAGGTCTCGATCATCGCAAGCCGGCTACCGGCAGGCACCGCAATGGACGGATCGTGGGACAGAACGTGAAAAGCCAGCGCTTGCAGGGCATCTCCTGCCAGGATCGCCGTTGCTTCATCGAATGCGATGTGGCAGGTCGGTTTGCCGCGCCTCAGATCGTCATCGTCCATGGCGGGTAAATCGTCGTGGATCAGCGAATAGACGTGGATGAATTCCACGGCGCAGGCGGGGCCATCGAGGCATTCCCAGGGAACCCCGACGGTTTGCCCGGTCGCATACGTCAACAAAGGACGCAGCCTTTTTCCGCCTCCCAAGACGGAATAGCGCATCGCTTGATGCAAACGCTCGGGCATTCGGCTTGCCGCCGGCAGCCTGAGATCCAAGGCCGATTCTGCCCGTGCCTGGCAGATCTGCATGAAGTGATTCAAATCGGTTTCAAGATTCATCGGCAAAGGGCTTTAAGGTAGGTTCTCCGTTTTCTTCCAGCAAAATCTGGACCTTTTGTTCAGCTTCTTTCAAAGCTTTTTGGCAGAAACGGGTCAATTGAACCCCGCGCTCGAACAGCTTTAGCGATTCCTCCAAGGGAAGGCTGCCTTGTTCCATACGCTCGATCAATTGCTCCAGTTCGGCCAGGGCCTCTTCGAAATTCAGGTTCTTTTTGGCCATATCGGCGTATCCGACGGACGATTCCAACGCTTCGATTGAGAGCGAACGGCCATTATCTCAGATGTTGGAACTTGATAAAAATAGTCGGATTTTCGTTCTATCGCTCGACTGATTCGCATAGAGTGACGAAAGGGAGGTCAAAAAACGTCCTATCGATCCGAATTGGCCGCTTTCGAGACTACTAGCCGACGCTTACAGGGGTGTCGCTTAGACCGCCCCATTCGGTCCATGAACCATCGTAGACGGCGACGGATTCACGACCGAGACAATACAAGCCGAGAGCGAGTACCGATGCGGTTACGCCTGTTCCGCATGTGGTGACGATCGGCTTCTCGAAATCGGTGCCGGCATCCTCGAACTCTTTTCGGATCTCGGCAGCGGGCTTCAAACACTGCGTCGACTTGTCGACCAGCCTCTTGAAGAAAAGGTTCTTGCTTCCGGGAATATGGCCCGACCGAATGCCGGGACGAGGTTCGGGTTCCCTACCGGCGAATCGCCCAGGCGAGCGGGCATCGATTATTTGCGTCGCGGTGCTGCCGATCAGTGCTTTCATTTCGTCGAGATTCCGGACCAAGCTAGGGTCGAACGTGGTCTTGAACGGTCGGGTTTCGGCGGTGACGCGGCTTGTATCGACGGGGAATCCCTTCGCTTTCCAGTTTTCCAGTCCGCCATCCAGAACCGACACTCGATCATGGCCGAACACGCGGAAGGTCCACCAGACTCGGGCCGAAGCCATGAAGCTGTTGTTGTCGTAAACGACGACATGGGTCTGATTAGCGATGCCCAGTTGACCGACCGATGCGGCAAAGAACTCGGGGGAGGGCAGCATGTGCGGCAGCGAATTGCCTTGGTCGGCAACGGCGTCGATATCGAAGAATCGGGCTCCCGGAATATGCGCAGCGAAATATTCCTGCTCTGCATCGCGCCCTTGGTTGGGAAGGAAAAATGTGGCATCGAGTATGACGATGTCGGAGGTATGAAGGTGCTTAGCGAGCCATTCCGCACTGACCAGGGGAGATTGCAGGTCTTTTTCCATGATTGGGTCTCTATCCTCTAAGAAGCAAGCAGGTTAACGAGCACCTGCTCGTAAACCTTTGAAAGCTTGTCGATATCCTCGATACGTACGTGTTCGTTGACTTTGTGAATGCTGCCGTTGATCGGTCCCAGTTCGACGACCTGTGCTCCCGTCGGCGCGACGAAACGCCCGTCGGAGGTGCCGCCGCCGGTGTCCGGACTTGCGCGTCGCATAAGAACTGTTTCAAGCGCCTTTTGCGTGGCCTCGATCAGTTCCGGTTGGGTCGTCAGGAAGGGCGCGCCGGATAGCCGCCAGTTCAGCTCGTACCGCAAACCGTGTTTGTCCAAGATGGCGTGAACGCGCTGTTTTATCTGATCCTCCGTCAATGCCGTCGAAAAACGGAAGTTGAACAGGACCTCGAGCCGTCCCGGAATCACGTTTTCGGCGCCGGTTCCGGCCTGAATATTAGATATCTGGAAACTGGTGGGCGGAAAATACTCGTTGCCTTGGTCCCAGACCTCGCTGGTCAACTCCGACAAGGCGGGCGCGAATCGATGAATCGGATTTTCCGCTTTGTCCGGGTAAGCCACGTGGCCTTGCACGCCGAATATGCGCAGGACGCCGCATAGCGATCCGCGGCGACCGATACGGATCACGTCCCCTAGCGAAACGAAACTGGAGGGCTCGCCGATGAGACACCAGTCGATTTTTTCATCCCGATTCTTCAACGTTTCGATGACTTTGACCACACCGTTCGTCGCCGCGCCTTCCTCGTCACTGGTGAGAAGCAGGGCAATCGAGCCTTTATGATTGGGGTACCTGCTGACGAATCGCGTCAGCGCCGTGGTCATGGCGGCGATGCCGCTTTTCATATCCGCCGCGCCTCTTCCGTAGAGCTGACCGTCGCGAATAGTGGGTTCGAAGGGCGGCGAGTTCCAGTCCTCCGAAGGACCCGCGGGCACTACATCGGTATGGCCCAGAAAACAGAGCAAGGGTGCCGATTCGCCTCGCCTCAGCCAGATGTTTCTTGTATCGGCGAAATTGAGCCACTCGGTTTTGAAACCATAGGGCTCCAGCTTGGCAGCGATCAAATCCATGCAGCCTGCATCGTCGGGCGTAACCGAAGGGCGCCGAATCAGCTCGACGGTCAAATCCAAGGTATCGCTCATAGTGTCTTTTCGTACTGCTCCGGCGAAAATCCGCTCAAAATTTTATTGTTTGCTTTCAATACCGGCCGCTTGATCAGTGTCGGGAGCCGAACCATCAATTGCAGCGCTTTTTCGCGGTTTAGATCCAGCCGGTCGGCATCGGAGAGCTGGCGCCAAGTTGTGCTCCGTCGGTTAAGGAGCAATTCCCACCCGAGAGCGCGTTCGATGTCTTCGAGGACGGATAACTCCAATCCGTCCTCCCGGAAATCGTGGAAACGGTAGATTAGGCCGCGCGCATCTAGCCAGGCGCGCGCCTTCTTGCATGTATCGCAGTTTCGAATGCCGTAGAGAACCATCATGGGTCGAACTCGATGTCTTCGATACTGGAAATTCGAGGCTCCTTACGGCCGTCCGATTCGACCAGATACAAGGGCTCCTTGCGGACAGCCGAAGCAATGCTTTGTTTGATTTCCATTGCGTCGTAAAACGGTCCGGCTTCGATTCGCACCAAAGGCAGACCAGCGGCGTCGCAGACCGCTCTTAAGGGATCAGCCGGTGTTGCGGCGGTTCGCTTTCCGGATACGGAATGTTCGTAAAGTTCCAAAGCGCAAGCGACGGATAGATCGGTTTTACCGCACAGGACAAAATCGAAACATCGGTCGCCAACTTGCTCGAAGGCTTTCCTTGCGCCATCGCTTGCACCTTCGTCGCGTTGGGAAATGAGCTCGATTACGGGAATTTTGCCGAAAATTTCATAGTCGTCGCCGACGGCCTGTTTTAGGGCGAAAAAGAAAACCCGTTCTTCGGACGAAAACAGAAAATCCTCTCTGCGATATGCGGATTTTCGTGCCTTTTCGGACGATCTCGACGAGCTTCGGACGAACAGCAGCAAGGCAGCAAGAGCGGCGATCCCGACAAGAATCAACCAATTCATTCATTTTCTCCAAAACGCCGTGTTCCCCAAGAGCGGATCTCGTCGGAAAAGCGCCGGGCACCCATCCATCGAAAAGAGCAGCAAATGCTGGAAAGGACAACTCGGCTCGAATATTTACCAGGGAGCTGGTAGACGATGATTGTTTAGTTTGCCGCGCATTATACCGAAAGCGGTTACCTCGTGTGACAGGTCGAAACAGGCAGCGATCCTGCTTGTCGAAGCAGAAGATCTCGATGCGGTGGAAAGAGCTGCAGTCGACCCGTCCTTATCCTTTGCGACTCGCACGAGCTACCGGCCGGGGTGCGAAAAAATAAGTTTCAAAGGATTTTTGCGAAACTTGACGGAATCGAGGCGGGAATTCTGTCTATATAGGCAAGAGAGACTTTCTACGTGAAGCCGCGCGGGTTTTATGGAACTGTTCCGGCAAAACGAGACCCGACATTTCTGCCGGGTCTCTTGCCGCATGCACTGATGTTGGAGGCACAGTTAGAGCGGCAATAGCAGGGTAGCGCATAAGAGGAATTTTACGCAAGCCGTGCAAATACCCTGAAAGTCGAAAGTCTCTCATGCCTATTGGAACTCGGTTTGAGCGGCGTCGTTTTTTGTGCTCTGTAAGCCGGGTCACGAGGCCGAAGATTGAGCTTATTGGCTTTTTTCGATCCGCGCATTCTGCTCATAAAAGAGGATGGATGCTCTCAGTTCAAAATCAAAGAGCGATTGTCTAGTCGAGACACATCGTTTGCGCTCGGTGCCGCCGGGATATTTCCTACGCCCGACGGACGTCTCTCTCAATCCAAGCGAAAGGAGGCAATAATGGCGTATCGAACACTGGTAGTTCTCGCGAGTGTTGTAACGCTTTCCGCGAGCGTTGCAGTCACGGAGGCTCAGGAGCGGAGCCAGCAACGTTCGCAAACACAGGAACAATTCTATGGCAAGCAATTGATGACAGAGCAAGAGCGTGCCGAATATCGCGATAGAATGCGCGGCGCTAAGACGGCTGAAGAGCGCGAGCAAATTCGCAAGGAGCACCATGAGCGTATGAAGGAGCGCGCCAAGGAGCGCGGAGTGACCATTCCCGACGAGCCTCCGGCCGGAAGAGGTGGCGGTATGGGGCCGGGCGGAGGAGGAATGGGCCCCGGGGGTGGCCGTAACCGCTAGCGATAGTTCGCGTAGAAATTATCCTGCACCGGCCCCGCTCAAGGGGCCGGGGGATTGCGACAATCTCTTGAAGACGCAGGAGGCGACGATCGAGGGCTGTTCCGCACGAATAGGGCATTAGCGGAGGGCGCGCGGCGCTACTGCGATCCTTCAAATCGGAAACCGTGTCTCGGAGAGCGCCGGCGCCGCTCTTTCAATCGCAAACGAGCCTTTCTGCTGGCGCCCAAGCTCCTGCTTGGTGCCTTATCGCCTTATCCGAGAAGCTCTAGCTTTTTCCCGTAGCCGCTGCTAATCGAGACGCAGGGGCTTGTCAACATGGGTTCTCCAACGGTCGTTTAGGAACCAGCGCACAGCACTTGAATCGTGTCTCTTCTCGACGCCTGGAATATGGCGTGGCCACCTTTTTCCTCGCGGTGGAAACCCGGCCGGATGACCGGACATCGCTGAGGCCGGGCATCCTTTCCCGCCGGTGGGGCCGTCAGCTGCCCGGTCCGGGTTCGGCCTTGTTGAGGAGGGTGCCGAGGAGGGGGGTGGTGTTGAGGTGGGCGAGGGCCTCTTCGAGTTCGGCGTGGGTGGTGCGGCCGGCCTCGAGCACCAGCAGGGCGGCGTCGACATGGGGGGCGAAGGCGAGGGCGTCGGCGGTGGTCAAGTGGGGCAGGTCGAACACCACGATGCGGCTCGGATAGCGGTGCTTCAATTCGTCCACCAGGCGCGCCATCTTCGGCGAGGCGAGGAGTTCCGAGGCATCGGGCAAGGGCCGGTGGCCCGGCAGGACGACGAAGCGGCCGATGCCCTTGGGGTTGATCAGCAGGCGCTCGATCGGCACATCGTCGAGGAGATAATCGCTGAGCCCGTACTGGGGGGTGAAGCCGAACGCGGTGTGGACGCTCGGATGGCGGAGATTGGCATCGACCAGGAGGACGGTCTGGCTGACGTCGAGGGCGAGGCTCAGGGCCAGGTTGATCGCGGCGACGGTCTTGCCCGCCTGGGGGGTGGGGCTGGTGACGGCGAGCGCGTTCCAGCCGCGCTCGCGGAGGATCTGCAAGACCTTGGTGCGGAGCACCTTGTAGGCATCCACATAGGGGCCGGGCGGGTAGCCGGCGATGAGACGCTGGCGGCGCAGCACCTCGCGGCGGACCTCGATCGAGCGGGTGGTCGTGTACTCGATCCGCTCGGCGGGCGCCGGGGCCGCGGGCGATCCGCCGCGCGGACCGGGGGTGGGGGTTGCGAACGAAGGGGCAATCGATTCCATCACGGGCACTCCGGGTAAAAAGAGAGACAGGGTTAGCCGAGGGCGGTGTCGAGCTTCCGAAGACCCCGGAACCAGAGCACATCCAGCGGGGTCCAGAACCAATGGATCAGGCACACGGTCAGGAGCAGGGCGCCGAACCCGAGGCCGGCCAGGATCAGGCGCTGGCGGCTCTGATCGATTGCGAGCTCATCGGTCGTGAGATACGGGACCACCGCGAGCGGGGCGGTGCCGACCAGGGCGGCGACGGCCCGGGCGGTGCGGACGGTCTGATCGAAGGTGGTGCGCAGCGCGATCGTGCCGACCGCGGCGGCGAGGCCCAACAGCAGGCCGAGGATGACGATCGCCGGGCGGTTCGGCTTGATCGGCTTTTCCGGCAACAGGGGCGGCTCGATGATGGAAAAGCGCTCGCCCTTGCTTTTGCGCTCCAGCTGCTCCCCGATCTGGGCCTCCATCTGCTTCGCCCTCAATTCCCGATAGCGGTTGGCGGCGTTCTCGTAATCCCGCATCAGGGCCAGATACTGGCGCTCGGTGTCCGGCGTGCGCTGTAGCCGGTCCTGGTAATCGGCCAGCTTCGCCGCGAGCTCGAGCCGGCGCTGTTTGAGCGCCTCGATCTCCTGGCGGGTGCTGGCTTTCTGGGCGGACAGATTCACATAGGCCGGATTGTCCGGCTGGCGGGCGGCGATCGCCCGTGCCGTCGTCTCGGCCGAAGGCTCGGCCAGGGCCTTTTCGTAGGCGGCGATCTTGGCTGTGACGGCGACGACATCGGGGTGATCGGGCGCATGGGTGTCCTCGAGCACCGCCAACTCCCCCTTCAGATGCGCGAGCGTCTTGACCGTGTCGAGCGCGTGATCGACCGGCCCGAGTTCGCGCTCCAGGGCCTCGATCTCGCGCCGCGCCTTCACGACATCCGGGTGCTTATCGGCATACCGGCTGGTCAGGGCGACCAACTCGGTCTCAAGGTGCTTCAACCGGTCCTGCTTGCTCAGAATGCGCTCCCCGGTGCCCGATACGATCGGCGTCTCCGGGGCGATTTGCGAGAGCTCCGCGTCCAGATAAAGGGCGCGCTCCTGGAGCGTCCTAAGCTGCAGATCGAGCGACTGAAGCTCCTGCTCGGTCTGCTGCAGGAACTGCAAATTCAGCGCCTTCTGCTCCGGCAGGGCGTACAGATGGGCTTCCTTGAACTGCGCCAGCGTCTGTTCCAGCTCGGTGACGTAGGCCCCGATCTGCTCGACCTCCTCGGTGAGGAAACCGGAGGCTTCCTGGGTCTTCTGGGTGCGCGTCTTCAGATTCTCCTCGAGATAGAGCGAGGTGATCTCGTTGGCCACCCGCTGCACGGTATCGGGATGGCGGCCGTCGTAGGACAGGCTGAAGGCGATGGTGGCCTTGGTCGGATGGCCGGAGCGGGGATCGATGACCTCCGCGCTGATCGGCTGGAAGGCGATATCCTCGCGCATCTTTTCGACGATCTCGTCGGTGGTCTTCTTCTGGCGCTCATTCGCATAGAGATCGAATTTCTCGACGATCGCGAGGAGATGCGCGCGGGTCATCACCCGCTGGCTGATCATCTGCAGCCGCTCGGCGGCATAACTCGTGATGGTGGAGCGGACCAGGTCGGACGGGATCTCCTGCTCCTCGATCAGAATCGTCGCGGTCGAGCGGTAGGTCGGCGGCAACAGCAGCGCGGTCAGGACGCCGAGCGTGAACAGTCCGCCCAGAATCGCGCCGAAGGCGGCGCGATGGCGGCGAAAGGTGGCGAGATAATCGCTGAGTGCTTTTTCTTCCATTGATCGGTCTCTCAAACTCAAAACTGGAATGGGTCGAAGTCGTACTTGAGCGTCACAAAGACGGCATGGGCCTCCTGGCGGCCGGAAAACAAACCGCCGCGCTCCCCGAGATCGCGGAGGGTGTACTGATACGACGCGCCGAGGCGCCAGCGCTCGGTCACGGCATAAGACAGATCGCCGCCGATCCGGTAATACGCCTGGGTCAGGCGATCGCCGTTCGCATCGGGCAGCGACTGATCGGTGTAGGACAGATTCAGGGCGGCGTTCAGGCGCTCCGACACCTGCCGGCGGGCCGTGACCGTCACCCGATCCGACTCGAACAGGGTGCCGTTGATCGAAGGGCTGATCTGATGGGCGTAATTCAGCTCGACGTCCCCGGTGTCGAAGCGCTGCCGCGCGCTCGCGGTGACCAAGGGGCCGAACTGGCGGTCCTTGAGCGTGACCGTCTCCCGGACCGTGACCGGCACCAGCAGCAGCGGGTCCAGGCTGACGATCTGAAAACCGTCGAGGCGCAAGGTTTCCAATTGAGTCTCCGAATCGCTGAACTGACCGCCGCCGGAGACGCCGACCTCGAGCGTCTCGGTCAGGGCGTACTGAAAGCCCGCCAGGGCGTTGAGATAATCGATCGCGCGCCGGTCGGCGCGATAGGCGGTATAAGCCAGCGTCCCCGAGAGCAACAAGCGTTCGGTCAGCTGATGCTCGAGTCCGGACGACGCCGTATGCGCGGTCGAACTGACAAAGGCGAACCCAGCCCGGGCCTCGTAATCCGAGGCCTGATACGCATAGCCCAGGGTCAGCCGGGTGCGCTCGTCCAGCGCATAGGTCCAGGACGGGGCGACGGTGGTTTCAGCCCGCTGCACGCGGGTCAACACGATTCCGACCAGGACATCGGACTGCGACGACAGCAGGGCGTCATCGGTATGGTTCACCGTGAGCGCCCAGCGCGACCGCTCGGTCGCATAATGGGCATCGAGGTCCAGATACTGATTCTGGGTGTCGATGGCGTCGATCGGCGTATAAAAAAGATTTTGCAGGCGCGCCCGGCTCTTCACCTGCCAGTGAGGCTCCGCCGCGACGAGCTGGGTGGTGAAGCCGAGATCGGTGCCGAAGACCGCCTGAGGATCGAGCCGGTCCGGCAACAGCTGGATATTGGAATGATACTGCTGGCTCACGCTGGCCGCCGCCTCGAGGTGCCAGTCCACGCCGAAGCTCGGGCGGGCGACGGCCATACCGAGCCCCACGCCGGCCCAGGCCAGCCGCTGAATCGTCCCCCGCATGCTCAGCCGCCTCGCGCGCGCCTGGGGCCGGCCGGATCGCGCCTCACGCGGGCCCGGCGCCTCAACGGACAACCACGACGTCGCCGTTCATCAGCAGAATGTTCTGCTCCAGGTCCTCGCCGGCGGCCACGGCGTCGTAATCGAACGGCAGGGGCGTGGTCTGATCGCCCCGTTGGCGGAGGATGGTGATGTCGTCGCGGTCGGCGAACGGGTTGAGCCCGCCGGCGAGCGCCAGGGCGTGCATCACGGTGACCCGGCCGGGGGTGACGAACTCGCCGGGTTTATTGACCTTGCCGACCACATAAATCTTCTGGCTGGTGGTGATCACCGACACCGAGACGACCGGGTCGGCGAGGTACTCGCTCAAGCGTTCGGTGACGGTGGCGCGGACGTCCTCGACGGTGAGGCCGCCGGCCGCGAGGTCGCCGACCAGGGGGAAGGAGAGGCCGCCGTCGGCGCGGACCAGGACCTGTTTGGTAAGGCCCTCCTCGCGCCACACCGAAATCTCCAGCACGTCTCCGGGGACAATGCGGTAGTCC